>Ga0209157_1000619_pt1 | contig 29832 bp, 29 predicted proteins | sample GraSoiAngelo_135_FD_185892 | JGI IMG/M metagenome (GOLD analysis project Ga0209157, IMG submission 185892) | Grasslands soil microbial communities from the Angelo Coastal Reserve, California, USA - 14_0929_05_40cm (SPAdes) (version 2) | ecosystem: Environmental > Terrestrial > Soil > Grasslands ...
CACGATTCTGCCCAGCTCGTTCGCCACATGGGTGACGAACATCGACTTCGGTGAGATGTTGAAGCCGTAACAAGCAACAACTCCTGACCAACCGGGCCCCGGCGACTTTCGCCGGGGCCTTTTTTTTGATCATTGCGGAATGAAGTCGGTGCCTGGCTCGAGCCGGCGGGCGAACGCGGCGAGCAGCTCCGCCGCGCGATCGAGGTCCTGCAACGCCACCATCTCGTTGGGGCTGTGCATGTAGCGGTTGGGCACGCTCACGAGGCCGGTCGGGATACCCCGCATCGCATTGTAGATGGCGTCGGCATCCGTCCCCGTTTCCCGCGGCGCCGCCTGGATGGTGTAAGGCAGCTTTTCCTGCTCCGCGCATTGCACCAGCAAGTCGAAGACGCGGGGGCTGACCGACGAGCCTCGCGTCAGGACGACGCCGCCGCCGAGCTTGTGATCGCCGGAGTGTTTCTTGTCGGCGCCCGGGTAATCGGTTGCGTGCGTGACGTCGATGACGAGCGCCACGTCCGGCTCGATGCCGATCGCGCTGGTACGCGCGCCGCTACCGGTCCAGGCGATTTCCTCGCGCGTGGAGGCGACCGCAAACACCGCGGCGTGCTTGGGACGCTGGGACGCGAGCCGCCGTAACGCTTCGGCGGCCACGAAGGCGCCGATGCGGTTGTCGAGACTGCGCGATACCATCCGGTTGTTGGGGTACTCCTCCACGCGGCTGTCGATTACACCGGCGTCGCCGATACGAATTCTCGAGGCGGCCTCGTCCCGATTGGCGGCGCCGATGTCGATCCACAAGTCGATCACCTTGGTGACGCGATCAAGATCTTCCTTCTTCAGATGGTGAATGGCTTTCTTGCCGACGACTCCATGCACCGGTCCCGCGCGACCCAACAGCAAGACGCGCTGTCCGACCAGCACCTGCGAGTCCCAGCCGCCGATGCCGCTGAAGTAGAGAAACCCGTCCTCATCGATGTGCGTGATCTGGACGCCGATCTCGTCGATGTGGCCGGCGAACATGAGCCGCGGCTTCCCTTTGGGATTGACGGCCGCCACGGAGTTGCCATGTACATCGGCGCGCACGTCGTCTGCGAACGTCGCGACTTCGTCGCGCCACAGGCGTGCAGGCGCCTGCTCGAACCCCGAGGGGCCCGGCGTGTCGAGGAGCTGCTTCAGGAATCCGACCGTCGGTAGCGTCATACTGTCGTTATGATGTCTCGATAGTGTTTATTGCCTGCGGAGTCCAACCCGATAGAGCAGGGTGCCAAGAATCGCGAACATGACGAGCGCGACGATCGCCGAAGTCGCGAAGCCTCCCAGCGCGTGATAGAGCCGCACAGAGTCGGCCAACCAATCGGCGGATTTACCGCGGGCGCTTCCCCATCCCGCGATCGCCGCGACGGCAATGCCGCAGATGGCCCCACCGGCGATCAGCCCGCTCGCGAAGAGTACGCCGGGCCCCGATTCGATTTCCGCGAGCGACCGATTCGTTGAGCGCACGCGGCGCTCGACGAGCCAGCGCACGATTCCACCCGCGAACATGCCCGCTGATGTCGTGAGCGGCAGATACACGCCGACCGCCACCGGCAACGACCCCACCCCCATCAGCTCGATGGCGATGGTCAGGAAGACCCCGATCAGCACCAAGGCCCACGGCAGCTTGTGTGTCAGGATGCCGTCCGTGATGAGCGCCATCAGTGTGGCTTTGGGCGAGTCGAGCCGCTTCAGGTCGTGGCCCGCGTACTCGTGAATGCGGCCGCCGATGCCGGGGTCGACGACGTAGCGGATCTCGTGCGAGGTGGGATCGACGAGGTACTTGCCGGGCGGCACGCCCTGAGTCTGGACGTACACGCGAATGACCTGATAGGTGTTGTTGTCGATCGAATCTGTGCCGCCGACACCGAAATGCGTCATCGTCTCGCTGTGAACGACGACATTGCCGTCCGCGCTCTTGCCACTGGCTGGCGCGACAAAGCCGGCGCGCCGCTCCGGCACCTCGTAGCGGTAGGCGTTATTGAGGAAGGTGAGCGTCCACCCCACGGCGAGCGCCGATCCAATGGCGCCAATGAGGATGGCGATCTGCTGACGACGCGGGGTCGCGCCCACCAGAAATCCGGTCTTGAGGTCCTGCGACGTGTTTCCGCCGTTTGCCACCGCGACCGCGATCACGCAGGCGATCGAAATCGCGCGCACGCGATCATCGATCTGCGTCCATCCGAGCAACAGGAAGATGAAAGAGATCGCGATGAGCGACGCGATCGTCATTCCCGAGATCGGGTTTGCCGAACTGCCGATCTGCCCGCAAATGCGGGACGACACCGTCGTGAAAAAGAAGCCGAACAGAATGATCAGGATACCGCCGAGGAGATTCACGCCGATCTGGGGCAGCAGCGCGAGGACGATGGCGAGCGCGATCGAGCCGAACACGGTGACGCTGATTGGCAGATCGTCGTCGGTGCGCAATTTCGCGGCGATCGCCTGGCCGACCCGGCTCGCGCGCATGTCCGCAAAGCCCGCGCGGAACGCCGCGATGATGGTCGGCATCGACCGCGCGAGCGCGATGATCCCGGCGCTGGCTACCGCGCCCGCGCCGATATAGAAGACGAACGCGGCCCGGATCTCGCCAGCGCTCATGTCGCGGATCAGCTTGGTCGTTCCGAACATCGGCTCGGTCATGGAGCTGCCAAAGAGCTTGATCGCCGGCATCAGCACGACGTAGGCGAGGCAGCCGCCGGCAAACAGGTAGCCCGCGATCCGCGGTCCAATGATGTATCCGACGCCGAGCAGCTCGGGACTCACCTCCACCCGGACTTCGGCGTTCTGATAGCCGCGCAGCACCTGGCCGGGAAGTTCCTGCCACAGCTTCAATGCCGTCATCAAAAACTTGTAGACGAACGCGATGCCGAATGCCTGGAATACCGTCTTGGCGTGGATGCCGCCGCGCTCACCGGCGATCAGCACTTCGGCGCACGCAGTGCCCTCGGGGTAGGGCAGATTGCCGTGCTCTTTCACAATCAGGGCGCGCCGCAGCGGAATCATCATCAGCACGCCCATCAGGCCACCCGCGATGGCGAGGATCGTCACGCGCGAGATGTCGAGGTCGTAGCCCATCAACAAAATCGCGGGAATCGTGAACACGACCCCCGCGGACACCGAATCGGCTGCCGATCCGGTCGTTTGGACGATGTTGTTCTCGAGGATCGTCGAGCGGCCAAACCACCGGAAAATCGTGATCGACAGGACGGCGATGGGGATCGACGCACTGACGGTCAAACCGATCTTCAGCGCCAGATAGACGTTCGAGGCGCCGAAGATCAGGCCGAGCAGCACGCCCAGCGTAATCGCGCGCGGCGTGAGCTCGGCCGGCGCCTGGCTGGCGGGGATGTACGGCTCGTGCGCCGCCCCACCTGCTCGGGGTCGATCAGATGCCGCGGGATGGGCCGCCGGGATGCTCGTCATAGGCGGCACAATCTGCGCCCGCAATGGCGCCAGTGTCCAGCAGTGATAAGTGGTCCCGCGCTCGAACCAGCGCGGGCTCCCGGGGGTATGCAGGGCCCGATGACTCAATCTCCCGACATCACACGTGAGCTGCGCCTCGCTCTGACGGGCGCCTACGAGATCGAGGCGCCAATCGGGCGCGGTGGCATGGCGCACGTCTATCTCGCGCGCGAGCCGCGCCTGGACCGACGCGTCGCGATCAAGGTGCTTGACCCTGACCTCGCGGCCGACGAGGCGTGCCGCCGGCGCTTTCTGAGCGAGGCGCGGACGGTCGCGCGCCTGACCCACCCGAACATTGTGCCGATTTTCACGGTCGACGAGATCGGCGGTTTCGTATTCTTCGCGATGGCGTACGTCGCGGGGGAAACACTGTCGCAGCGCGTCGCGATCCACGGGCCGCTCGATCCCCACCAGGCAGGCCGCTTGCTGTGCGACATCGGGGAGGCTCTGGATTATGCGCACGCGCGCGGCGTGGTGCACCGGGACGTGAAGCCCGACAACATCCTGCTCGATGCCGCGACCGGACGGGCGCTGCTCTCCGACTTCGGCATCGCTCACGAGACCAGGATGTCCGGGAGGCCCGGGGTGCTCGGACGTCCTGCCGCACCGCGCGGGGGCGTGGTCGGCACCGCGGCATTCATGAGTCCCGAGCAAGCAAGCGGCGACGCCGTCGATGGGCGCAGCGACATCTACTCGCTGGGTGTGGTCGCGTACTACGCCCTCTCGGGACGGCTGCCGTTTTTCGCCACAACGGACGAAGGTCTGCTGGCGCTGCACATCGGGGCTCCGGCGCCGCCGCTCGCTAGCGTCGCTCCGTTCGTGGCGCCACGCGTCGCACAAATCGTCGACCGCTGTCTCGCGAAGGAGCCATGGGCGCGCTTCGCCGATCCTGCGGCACTGGTCCGTGCGGTCGCGGAGGCAATCGGGGGCTCTCCGGTCCCGCTGGCGGTCCGCGCCTTCCTCGTGCGCAGCACTCACCTCGAAGCACCCGCGCTGATGCATGCGTTCGTGACGGGCGTGGGACTTCTGCCTGCGACCGTTGCCGCCTGGCTCTCGCCGACCGAGGGTCCGGTGCGCGCAGCGGCGACCCTGGCGCTCGCCGCCGCAATCGCGGCGCCGGCTGTGGTCGCGATCGTACGCGTGCGCCGCTTGCTCGGCGCCGGGCATCAACGCGCGGATCTCGTCGCGGCGTTGGCGGAGCGTCAGGCCCGGCGGCGCGAGGAATTGGCCTTCGTCTACGGGTCCGGTCCCACCAGCTTCGAGCGCGCCATTGGGTGGGTCGCGCGCGTGGCGCTGCTGGTGGCGCTCACGGGTGTGGCGTGTGCTGCCGGGGTCATCAGTGTCCCCGGACTCCTCGAGCCGCTACTTCCGTCCATTGCCATTGGAGGCGCTGCAACAGCACTGCTCGCGGGAGTCGTGGCGCGCGCCCGAACGGAGCAACGCACCGACCCCCTGGGCGAGCGGAGTCTGCGGTTTTGGCGAGGACGATTCGGCCGCGTGCTATTCCGGGTCGCGGGCGTGCGCCTCACGCCGGTCCGGCCGGTCGTCACGATCCTCAGCCGCTCGGAGACCCCCGCCTGAGGTAAACGTTAGTTTAGGGGCGCTATGCCGCACTTCGCTCCCGATCGGCTGTTTCTCGATTTTCAAGCCGCTGTGGCGGGTCGCTACTCGCTGGAGCGCGAGCTGGGACGCGGCGGCATGGGCGTCGTGTACCTCGCCCGCGAAGTCCGGCTGGATCGTCCCGTCGCAATCAAGCTCTTACCGCCGTCGAAGGCCTCCGATCCCAAGCTGCGCGAGCGATTCCTGCGCGAAGCGCGCACGGCAGCGAAACTCTCCCACCCCAACGTCATTCCGATTCACGCGGTCGAAGAGATCGGCGAATTCGTGTTCTTCGCGATGGCGTACATAGAGGGCGAGACGCTGACGGAGCGCGTGCGGAACCGGGGACCGTTGGCGCCTTCCGAGGCATCACGGGTCCTGCGCGACGTCGCCTGGGCGCTCGCCTATGCGCATGGGCAGGGCGTGATTCACCGGGACGTGAAGCCCGACAACATCCTGCTCGAGAACAACGGCCGCGTGCTGGTGGCCGATTTTGGAATTGCGAGCGTGGTCGCTGGCGCGGGTGGGCTCACGAGCGAAGAGGTGGTCGGTACGCCCGAGTTCATGAGTCCCGAGCAGGCGCTGGGCGAGGTGGTCGACGCGCGCAGCGACTTGTACTCGCTCGGCCTCGTGGGGTTTTTCGCGCTGTCGGGGACGCTGCCGTTCGAGGGCGAAAAGGCGACGGAGGTGTTGGCGAAACAGGTGACGGAGCCCGCACCGCCGCTCGCGTCGGTTGCTCCCGGCGTGCCACGGCGGATCGCGCAGGCGATCGACCGCTGCCTGTCGAAGGATCGTGACGACCGGCCTGAGGGGACTTCGGTGCTCGCCGATCAACTCACTCGCGCACTGGAGCAGCGCCGCGAGCTGCCGCTCGCGCTACGCGTGTTCGTGAAGCGAGGTGCCCGATTCGACGATGCCGGAGCGCTGCTCTACCCGTTCGTCCTGCTCGGGGCGGTCGTGGCGGCCTCGCCCATCACTTCGGTCGCCCTCGGGTACGGTTTGTTCGCTGCGGGCATCACGCTGGTGCCTGCCGCTGTCCTTATTCAGCGCGCGCGGCGTTTGTTGAAGGCAGGGTTCGACCACGGCGACCTCGAGGTTGCATTCAAAGCCGAGCTGGATCGCGATCGCGAGGAACGCGCCGGTGGTCAACGGCTCGGGCCGTCGTGGCTCGAAAGAATCTTCAAGTCCATCGGGCTGGGCGGCTTCATCTCGGCCGGCCTGCACCTGACGGTTGTCCCGCTGCTTGTGGGCGTGTTCGTCCCGGAGGCTGCGGTGATCGGCTTCGGTGTCGGTGTGTGGGGGATGACGGGGGCTTTGATCCTGCTGCAGCGCCGGCGCGACGTCGACACCGAGTTTTGGGGAAAGGTGTGGGCGGGTCGCGTTGGTCGCTGGCTCTTCAAACTGGCCCGCGCCGTAACGCCGTCGCGCGCGCTACCGGCGTCGCTGACCCATCGGCCCACCGAGCTCGCGCTGGGCATGGCTGCCGAGCAGCTGTACGAGTCGCTGCCCAAAGAGACGCGCAATCAGCTCCGCGATCTGCCTGACGTGGTCCATCGACTCGAGCAGGATGCGCAGAAAATGCGGGCGCGGCTCGAGGAGCTGCAGGAGGCGTTGGCGGACGCGGACCAGCGCGTCAGTCCCGATCCGGCGATCGCGGCGCGGCACGACCGTATCGTCGCCGATCTCACTGCCGAGCGTGATCTCGTACAACAACGGCTCAGAGACGCGGTCGCGGCACTCGAAACGATCCGCCTGAATCTGCTGCGACTACATGCGGGCACGGGAACGGTCCAGAGTCTGACGACGGACCTCGGACTCGCCCGCGAGATCGCGGGCGAGATCGGGAGACATGTAGAGGGACTGCGTGAGGTTGAAGAAACGCTCTAGTCGCGCACCCGCTGGAGCCGCTCCACCGCCTGCTGCAGCATGTCCTCCGTTTTACAGAACGCAAAGCGCACGTACCTGCGGCCCAGCTCCGGGCGCGAGTAGAAGCTCGAGCCTGGCACGGTGGCCACGCCGTGCTCCGCCGTCAGCCACCTCGCGAACTCATCATCCGGGAGATCGGAGAGATCTGAGAAGTCGGCCATGACGTAATACGCGCCCTGGGGCGGCCGGCACTTGAACCCCGCTTTCACCAATCCGCCGCAGAGGATGTCGCGCCGCCGGCGGTAATCGCGCGCGAGTCCTTCGTAATAGTCGTCGCCCAGCGTTTCCATGCCGACGGCAATCGCCTCTTGCAAGGGCGCGGGAGCGCCGACGGTGAGGAAGTCGTGGACCTTCCGGATCGCGCCGGTCACGTCCGGAGGCGAGATGATCGTCCCGATTCGCCAGCCGGTCACGCTGAATGTCTTCGAGGCACCGCTCGTCGTGATCGTGCGATCGGCCATTCCCGGCAGCGTCGCGATCGGGATGTGCTCGCCCTCGTAATAGATATGCTCGTAGATCTCGTCGGTGACGGCGAACGCGTCGTGCCGCTGGCACAGCTCGGCGATTGCCGTCAGCTCGGCGCGCGATAGCACCCGGCCCGTCGGATTGTTCGGCGTGCAGACGATGATGGCGCGCGTCTTCGCCGTGAAGGCCTTGGCGAGACGGTCCAGATCGATCGGCCCCTCGGCCGGCATCGGGACGAAGACCGGCTTGGCGTCGCAGAGGATCGCGTCGGGTCCGTAGTTCTCGTAGAACGGCTCGAACACGACGACTTCGTCGCCCGGATTCACGATCCCGAGCAGCGCTGACACCATTGCTTCGGTTGCTCCGCAGGTCACTGTGACCTGCGTCGTCGGATCGACGGCGAGGCCGTACCACTCTTGGTACTTGGCGGCCAACGCGTTCCGCAGGCGCGCGGCCCCCCAGGTGATGGCGTACTGATTCATGTCATCCCGGATCGCGCGGGCCGCCGCGTCTTTCAAGACGTCAGGGCAGGGAAAGTTCGGGAAGCCCTGCGACAGGTTGATGGCCCCGTACTCGTTTGCGAGCCGGGTCATCCCCCGTATCACCGATTCGGTGAAGCCGTGCGTTCGCCGCGCCGTGCGCATGAGGGCTTAAAGATAGGCATCCGAGCGACGGTTCACGTCGCCCGGATGTGTGCCGCCTACCTAGGACTTCAGCTTGAGGTTGATCTCGACGAGAATGGGCTGTGGCGTGTCGACGAAGACTACGTGGCTTCCCATCTGTCGAACGACAAACTTCATTGGCGGGCCTTTGCCTTTGCCTTTGCCCTTGTTGCCCGCCCGGTAGTAGACAACCTGGTCGTTTCCGGACTGCTCGACCCGTACGATCTCGAATCCCTGGTGCACGAGCACATCGCGCGTCACCGACAGCGCGTGGCTCGGTTCGACGAGGAACGCTTTCTTCGGCCCGTGTCCCTGCGCGACGGCAGGGGAGACCGCGAGGGCACTCAGCGCAACGGCAAGCAGCAAGCGATTCATTGCCCCTCCGGTAAAGGGAGTCACTTCAGCAACAGCTTCGCGATCGTATTGAGCTGCATGTTACTCGTGCCTTCATAGATCGTCCCAATCTTCGCGTCGCGGTAGAACTTTTCAACTGGATATTCCTTGGTATAGCCATATCCGCCAAAGAGCTCCACCGCCAGTGACGTCACGCGCTCGGCGACCTGGGAGCTGAGCAGCTTGGCCATGGCCGCCTGCTTCGTGTACGACTGGCCGGCATCCTCGAGCCGGGCCGCGTTATAGACCATCAGCCGGGCGGCCTCGAGCTCCGTCGCCGCCTGGGCAAGCTGGAACTGGACGCCCTGGAAGTCAGCGACCGGTTTGCCGAATTGCTGGCGCTCCTTCACGTACTTGAGGGACGCATCGAGCGCGCCGCGGGCCACACCGATCATCTGCGCGCCGATGCCGATGCGGCCGGTGTTGAGGGTCTCAATGGCTACCTTGTAGCCGATGCCGACGTCACCGACGAGATTCGCGGCCGGCACCTCGCAATGATCGAGAATCAATTCGGCCGTCGAGGACGCGCGGATGCCAAGCTTGTCCTCTCTCTTGCCGACGCTGAATCCCTTGAAGCCGCGCTCGACCGCGAAGGCCGTAATCCCCTTGTAGCCCTTCGCGAAGTCCGTGTTCGCGAAGATCACGTAGAAGCCGGCCTCGGCGCCGTTCGTGATCCACAGCTTGCGGCCGTCGAGAATCCATCGATCACCTTGCTTCGTGGCCTTGGTCTGGAGGCCGAATGCATCGGACCCCGATGCGGCTTCGGAGAGCGCGTACGCGCCCACCAAATCGGTGGCGAGGCGCGGGAGATAGCGGCGTTTGATGTCCTCGGACGCCCACTTGAGGAGCAGCGCATTGACGAGCGTGTTCTGGACGTCGACGAAGATCGCGGTCGAGGCATCGACTGCTGAGAGCTCCTCGACCGCCAGGACGGTCATGAAGAGACTGCCGCCGGCGCCGCCGTGGGCCTCCGGAATCTCGATTCCCATAAGGCCGAGCTCGAAGAACTTCGGGAGGAGAGCGGGATCGAGTTGCGTGGCCTGCTCCATCGCCTGGACGCGCGGGCGGACTTCCTGCTCGGCGAAGTCGCGCACCGCGACCTGAAACATCTGTTCTTCTTCGGAGAGCTGCGTGAGCGGGTTCACGCCTTCTTGTCGGACGGTCCTGCCACCAGCATTTCCCGGATACCGCCCAGCGAGCCGAGCACGCCGGTCGCCTCGTAAGGCATATAGACGACTTTGTTGTTCTGCCCTGAGACCATTTCTTTGAGCGTTTCGATGTAGCGGATGGCGATGAGGTAGCGCGCGGGATCGCCGCCCGTGCCCTTGATCGCCGCGGTGATGCGCTCGATCGCCTGCGCCTCGGCTTCGGCCACCTTGAGCCGCGCCGCCGCTTCCGCTTCGGCGTGCAGAATCTTCGCTGCCTTGTCGCCTTCCGCCGTGTTGATCTCCGACTGGCGGATGCCCTCGGCGGCGAGAATGCGCGATTGCCGCTCGGCGTCGGCGGTGATGATCGTCGCCCGGCGTTCCCGCTCGGCGCGCATCTGCTTCTCCATCGCGTCGCGGATGTCCCGCGGCGGATTGATGTCCTTGAGCTCTACCCGGCTGACCTTCGATCCCCACTTGTGCGTCGCCTCGTCCAGAATCGCGCGTAGCTTCGCGTTGATCGTGTCGCGCGAGGAGAGAATATGGTCCAGCTCCATCTCACCGATCACGTTGCGGAGCGTCGTCTGCGTCAGCTTCTCGATGGCGTCGGGCAGGTTCGCGATCTCGTACGTCGCGCGAATGGGATCGGTGATCTGTGAATAGATGAGCGCGTCGATTTCCACGACAACGTTGTCCTTCGTGATCACGTTCTGGCGCGGAAACACGTAGACGGTCTCGCGCAGGTCGATGCGCTCGGTGCGGAAGCGGCGCGAATAGCTGTCACCCGCCGGTGTGACGATCGTCTGATGCCAATCGACGGAGCGGGGCCGATCGATCATCGGCACGATAAAGTTGATCCCCGAGCCGAGGGTCTTGTGATAGCGGCCGAGACGCTCGACGATCATCGTCTGAGCCTGCTGGACGACGCGAATGCTTTTCGAGATCAAGACGATGACCCCGAAGACGATGGCGGCGACGAGTATCGTGCCTGGACCCACGGGTCAGATCTCCTTTTCGACCAGCAGAGTTGTGCCGTCCACCTGGATGATCGTCACGGGCGTGCCCGGCTCGATCACCGTCGCGTCGCTGGAGGCACCGCGCCAGTCTTCGCCGTCGACTTTCACGCGGCCGGTGGTGCCCGGTCCGATCCGCTCCGTCACGATCGCCGTCTTGCCGAGGAGGGCGTCCACGCCGGTGCGAAGATCGGAACCCGGGCCGAGTTGGAAGTAGTGCATCAGTCGCGGCCGCAGCCCTGCCATGCTGGCGACGCTGGACACGGCGAATGCGATGCCTTCGGTGACCAGTCCCAAGCCGGGGATCAGCGCGACGACTCCCGCCACGAAGGCCCCAACCGCGAGGCAGGCGAGCCAGAAACCCGCGGTGAACATTTCGGCGACCAGCAGCGCGACACTAGCGAGAAACCAAATCAGCCAATCGGGCATATGGTGCAAAGCTGCAACCCTTACCGGAGTTACGCTATCCAATTGTCATCCCCTCGCGGAGCCGCCTCTATGATCCTGCGCTCGCTGTCGCTCGTTGCCTGTGCCACACTGCTCGGTATTCCGGCTGCTGCCCAAACTTCACGTTATGTCCTCAAGGGCGATTCGGTCGCCGTGTACAACCTGGTCGGCGAGCTGCGCGTCGAAGCCGGCTCCGGCGGCGATGTCGTCGTCGAAGTGCAGCGCGGCGGTAGCGACGCGGCCAAGCTCCAGGTCGAATCCGGGCCGCTGCGCGGCCGCGAGACGCTGCGCGTCATCTATCCCGACGACGTCATCGTGATGCCCGATTGGGGACGAGGGTGGAACACGACGCTGCGCGTCCGCGATGATGGAACGTTCGGCGACGACAGCGGATGGGAGGGAGAGCGCCACGGGCACGGACGGTTCCGCGATCGGGAAGGGCATGAGGTACGCATCACGGGCCGTTCGCGCGACGGACTCGAAGCATCTGCCGATCTGCACGTGACCGTCCCCGCCGGCAAGAACGTCGGGCTCTACCTGGGCGTCGGCAAAGCAGTCGTGACCAACGTCGATGGCGTCATCCGCGTGTATGTCGCGTCCGCGGACGTCGCAGCCGATCGCACGCGCGGGACACTGCGCGTCTCGACCGGCTCTGGAAACGTGGATCTCCGTGACGGCACCGGCGACGTCAGCCTGGAAACCGGTTCGGGCGACATCACGGTATCCGGAACCAGCGGTACGCGTCTTCATCTCAACACCGGCTCGGGCGGCGTCACGCTCCGGGATGGCAAGGCGAGCGACTTGAAGGTCGAAACCGGTTCGGGCGACATCGAGGCGACCAACACGTCGGGTGACCAAGTGTCATTCGAGACGGGCAGCGGCAATGTCGACGTCGCGCTGGTGACCACGTTCCGCTCGCTGCGGATCGAAACCGGCTCCGGCGACGTCACTCTCAAAGTGCCGCAGACGCTTGGCGCGCAGGTGGATCTCGACACGGGCAGCGGTGACATCGATCTCGGCGGGTTGACGCTACAAGTCCGACGCCTCGAGCACGATCACATCACCGGGACGATAGGGGACGGCAGTGGCCGTCTCTCGGTCGAGACGGGATCAGGCAACGTGAGGCTGCAGAAGCTCTAGACGTCTCCTTCTTCGAGCCGCAGCAGCTCGCGGCGCTCTTTCTTTGTCGGCCGGCCCTTGCCTGTGTAGGCAGGGGCCGGTGCCATTTTGTGCTGTTCGGCGAGCCGTTCACGCGCGGCGCGACCTTCGGCCGATTCTTCATAAAGCAACTGCGCATCGCGAGCTGAGCTGCGTCGATCAGAGAGTGCTCGCACCGTCAGTAGCCAGTCATAGGGACCGATACGAACGCGCAGCTCGTCGCCGACGCGGATCTGCTTGCCGGGTTTTGCGCGTGTACTGTTGACCTGTACCTTGCCGCCGGAGATGGCGTCTGCAGCAAGGCCGCGCGTCTTGAAGAAACGCGCGGCCCAGAGCCAACGATCGAGGCGAACCGACTCTACCGGCTGCGGAGCTTGCCGAGCAACCGTAGGATCTCGAGGTAGAGCCAAATCAGCGTCACCATCAAGCCGAAGGCGCCGTACCACTCCATGAATTTCGGCGCGCCCTGCTCGGCGCCCTGCTCGATGAAGTCGAAATCGAGTACCAGGTTCAGCGACGCGATCACCACGACGAACAGACTGAAGCCGATGCCGAGCGCGCTTCCCTCGTGCAGGAAGGGAATGCGGATGCCCCAGAAGCTCAGCCCGATCGCGACTAAATAGAAAATCGCGATCCCGCCCGTCGCCGCGGCGACGCCGAGCCTGAATTTCTGCGTCACGGAAATCAGGTGAGCGCGATACACGATCAACAACGCGAACAGCGTTCCGAACGTCAGCGCCACAGCCTGGATGACGATCCCGTGGTAGGTCGCTTCGAGAATCGCGGACAGCGCGCCGAGCGCGAGTCCTTCGAGCGCAGCGTAGACCGGCGCCGTGATGGGCGCCCACGCCGGCTTGAATATCGTGACCAGCGCGACCGCGAAGCCGCCGAGTAGGCCGGTCCAGAGATATCCCCCAACCGGTACGCCGGCGATCGTCTGCATCCAGGTGTACGTCGCGGTTGCGACGAGCACGAGGAGCAGGAAGCCGGTGCGATTGACGGTACCTTCGATTGTCATCCCTTCGCCGGCGGCGATGGGACCGAAGCGTTCGAAGGTTTTGGCGTTCAGTGCCGGATTGCTGGTGCGCATCGATCTCCCCTGTAAGCAGCGGTCTTCAAGCTAGTGACGGGCCGTCAGATAATCCACCGCCGCGTGTGCAAGTGCGCGCACACCAACAGGAAACGCCGCTTCGTCGACGTAGAACCGGGGCGAGTGGTTCGGCGCCACTTTGCTCGGATCGGTTCCGGGCGGAGTGATGCCCAGGAAGAAAAACACGCCGGGCACGTGTTGCTGGTAGCGAGAAAAATCCTCGGCGGCGGTAATCAGCGGGGCGAGCGCGACATGACTCGTTCCCGCGACGGCGCGCAGGGTGGGCAGGAGCTTCTCCGTCAGCGCGGGATCGTTGTACGTCACTGGGGCACCCGTATCGATCACGACCACTGCCGAGGCCCCCGCGCTTTGCGCGATCGATTCCGCGGTCCGCCGCACGCGATCGTGGACGTCGCGTCGCATGGCCGCATCGAAGGTGCGGATCGTTCCGATCATCACAACACTGTCAGGAATGATGTTGTAGCGCACGCCGCCATTGATCACGCCGACTGTAACAATCGTCGGCGCCGTCGTCACGTCCACCTGGCGGCTCGCGATCGTCTGCAGCCCCAGTACGATTTGCGATGCGATCACGACCGGATCGATGCCGGCCCAGGGGATGGCGCCGTGCGTCTGGCGGCCCCGCACGGTGATATGGAAAGCGTCGGCGCTGGCCATGGTAGGGCCCGGACGGTAGCGAATTTCACCGGTAGGATACGGAAACACGTGGAGGCCGAATATCGCGTCGGGTTTGGGGTTCTCGAGCACGCCTTCGGCCACCATCTCTGCCGCGCCGCCCGTCTCGCCCGCCGGCTGTCCCTCCTCAGCGGGCTGGAAGATGAACTTGACCGTTCCCGGAAGCTCAGCGCGCATCCCAGCCAGCACTTCGGCAACCCCCATCAGCATCGCCGTGTGCGCGTCGTGGCCGCAGGCGTGCATGACGCCGACTTCCTGGCCGTTATAGGTCGCGCGCACTTTGGAGGCGAACGGCACGTCGACCTCTTCCGTAACCGGCAGCGCGTCCATGTCCGCGCGCAGCGCGACCACGGGACCGGGGCGGCCGCCGCGCAGCACACCGACCACACCAGTGTGCGCGACGCCGGTCGTCACCTCGATGCCGAGGGAACGCAGGTGCTGCGCGACGAGATCGGCCGTGCGGGTCTCGCGGTTCGAGAGCTCAGGGTGCGCATGGATGTCACGACGCCACGCGACGACCTTCTCGACAACTTGTGGGACGCGCCGATCGACATCGGCGTCGAGGCGGTTCGCTTGGGCGTGAAGAGTGGGAGCGACCGCAAATGCGGCCAGGAAGATCGCGGCGATGCGAGGGAGAATGGTCATCAGAGTAAGCTAGCCCGAATCCGCGCAACCTTTCCACCGTACAGACTGTCGAACCGTAGGGTACCCCCTTTCTGGAGAAATCGTATGAGCCGTCTGGCACTATTACTCGCCGGTAGCGCACTCATCCTTCCGCTCGCATCTCTCACTGCCCAGGAAAGCGACGAGGAATGGCTGCTGAGATGCCGTGAATCCTCGTGGGGCGATTGGTCTTCCCGCGCTCGGCACTGCGAAATCCGCGCGCTGGGTCTCAAGGCGACGGGCAAGCCACTGACCGTAGACCCGAGTATGAACGGCGGCGTCGAGATCGAAGCGTGGGATTCCGATAGCATCGACATCGCGGCCCGCATACAGGTCGGCGCTCGTACCGCCGACGAGGCGGACGCGATCGCCCGTGACATTCACATCGAAGCGTCAGGCGCCACTATCCGCGCCAGGGGACCTGGTCCATTGGGGCGCCACCAGAACTGGTCTGTGAACTTCGTCGTGTGGGTGCCACGCCGAACGGATCTGTCGCTGGCTACTCAGAACGGACCGTTATCGGTGAAAAACGTCAGCGGCCACATGGAGCTGTCGACATTGAACGGGCCGCTGTACCTCTCAGGCGTGGCGGGCGACGTGCACGCGCGCGCGGAAAATGGTCCACTGGCTGTGAGACTTATGGGCTCGCGCTGGGACGGCGTTGGACTCGACGCCGAAACGACAAACGGCCCGGCGGATCTGCGCATTCCGGACGATTACAACGCGAAGATCGAGTTCGGAACCGTGAACGGTCCGATGAACGTGGGCTTCCCGCTGACGGTGACACTCAGCGGAAGAATTCGAGACCGCATCTCCACGACGCTGGGCAGCGGTGGGCCTCTGGTTCGTGTGGTGACGACGAACGGGCCGATGACGGTGCGGCGCACCAGTCCCTAGACGCCGATATCCTCGTTCCACAGCTCCGGGTGCGCCCGGATGAATTCGGTCATGAGGCGGATGCAGGCAGGATTCTGCCGCACCTCGATCGCGACGCCGCGGCCCGCGAGTAACTCCTCCTCGCCGCGAAACGTGCGGTTCTCGCCGATGATGACCCGCGGAATTCCGTAGAGCAGAATCGCGCCGCTGCACATCGCGCACGGGGACAGCGTCGTGTACAACGTCGCTTCGCGATAGACCGCGGCCGGCAGCCTGCCCGCGTTCTCCAGCGCGTCCATCTCGCCGTGCAGCACCGGACTGCCTTTCTGCACTCGGCGGTTGTGTCCGCGTCCCAGGATCTTGCCGCCTGAGACGAGCACCGCCCCGATCGGAATTCCTCCCTCTCGCAGGCCCTGCTCGGCCTCCGCGATCGCGGCCGCCAGAAAGGGATCGGTCGTCACCGTGCCGCTGCAGTCATGGCGTCGTACTCGAACACATTGGGTCCGCGCGGCGCTTCCAGCGCGATGCGCGTCGTCGCGCGCGCGACGACCTCTGCGTGAATTGGTCGATAGCGCCGCAGTCGTCCAAACAGGAGCCACGAAAGGAGCGGAGCAGTCATCATCGCGATGCGCTCGCCGAGGCGGAATTCCGCCCGCTCGCCGAGCAGCAGCGACGGCCGGAAGATCTGAGTCGCGGTATAGGGGAGTTTGCGAACGTCTGCTTCCGTCTCTCCTTTGACGCGGCTGTAGAACACGCGGGATTCGGGATCAGCCCCGATTGCGCTGATCAGGAGGAACTGCGTCGCGCCGGCGCGCAAGCCCGCCTGTGCCAGTGCGACGCCGTAGTCATGATCGACGCGTCGGAACGCCTCCTGCGATCCCGCTTTTTTGATCGTCGTGCCGAGACAACAGAACACGTCATCGACGTGCGGGAGATCGGTGAGGGAGTCGAAGTCGACGATGCGCTGCTCGAGCTTGTCGTGACGTTGCGGGATAAGGCGACGGCCGATGGTAACGACCCGGGTCCAGGCGCTGTCTGCGAGCAGACGCTGCAGAATGTGACTGCCCACGAGGCCGGTCGCGCCGGCGAGTAAAGCGGTGCGGCTCACGCTCGCTAAAGTAAGTTATTATCGCACCCGTGGTCACCTTCGCGATCATTCAATCCGGTTTGTCGAATGCGCTGCAGCATCAGCCGCTCGTTGCCGTGCCGCTGCTTTTTTTTGCCGGTCTTGTGACGAGCACCAATCCCTGCATTTGGCCGATGATCCCGATCACGATCGGTACAATCACCGGCGTGGCGGGGGTGGGGGGGGGCACGCAGGGAGCGACGCATTCGCGCCGCCGCACGATTGCGCTGACGCTGACGTACGTCGCCGGGCTGGCGCTGTTTTACGCGATTCTCGGACTGATCGCGGGATTGAGCGGATCGATCTTCGGGACCATCAGCTCGAACCGGTGGTCGCGCCTCGTCATCGGCAGTCTCCTGCTCGTGTTTGCGCTGGTGATGTTCGACGTGATTCCGTTCCGATTGCCGCCGCGCCTGGCGACGTGGGCAGGAAGCCTCGGAGGAGGATCGTATCCGGCGGTTTTTCTGCTCGGCGCCACTTCAGGAATCGTCGCGGCCCCCTGTGGGGCCCCCGCGTTCGCGGTGGTCCTCACCTGGGTGGCGGCGACACACAGTGGGACGTTGGGATTCGTGTACCTGTTTGTATTCTCGTTGGGAATGACGGCGGTCTTGATGGTCGTCGGGATATTCTCGGGAGTGCTGGCAATTCTGCCGAAGCCGGGTGCGTGGATGGTGTGGATCAAAAAAGCCGCGGGCGTGGTTCTACTGCTGATGGCTGAGTACTACTTCGTCAAGGCGGGGCAAGTATGGTGAAGGCGGTGCGTGGTGCGCTGTGCGCGGCAATGCTTCTTTTGGCACCCCGGCTGGTCGTGGCGCAGGACGATGTCATCGGCATTCCCGTCGGCGCGACACCGTCCGCAGTCACGCTGCAGAATCTAAACGGCGACTCCGTCTCGTTGTCCCAATGGATCGGGAAGAAGCCGGTCATCGTCGAGTTTTGGGCCACATGGTGCCCGATTTGTGCCGAGCTGTTGCCGCGGATGGAGGCCGCGTACAAGAAGTACGGCGACCGCGCCGAGTTTCTCGTCGTCGCCATCGCGGTAAACGAGAGCCAGAACACCGTTCGTCGCCATCTCGAGAAGCAGCCGATGCCCTTCACCTTCCTCTGGGATGGAAACGGCGCGGCGGTACGCGCCTTCCAGGCCCCGGCGACGTCCTACGTCGCGGTTCTCGACACCAAAGGGCGCGTCGTGTATACGGGGGTGGGGGCGGATCAGGATATCGAGGCGGCGTTACGGCGGGCGGTTCGCTAGACGACGGGCCCGCTCCGCGACAAAAGACCGCAGTCGCTGCGCGGGCCCGTCGTCTTCGCGAACCTGCTCAGTGCGCGGTCGTATCCGCCGGCACCACCTTCGCGATCGCCGCCGCCAACTCCGTATATGCTGTCGGATCAATCTCCCGGAACGGCGTCGCCCGGTAGGCGATTTTCCCGTCCGGTCCAACCACGAAGAGATTGCGATTGTCGAGCTTGTAGCGGTCGTTGAACGCGCCGTACGCTTTCCCTACCGCTGAATTCGAATCGCTCGCAAAGAGGAACGGATACTCGGCGTCACGCGCCCATGAGGCGAGGGCGGTGTCCAGGTCGGCGCTGATGGCGATGAGAACGATGCTGCGGCCGTTTTTGAAAACCTGTGCGTACTGATCACGGTACGCATTCATTTGAATCGTTCAGCCACGCGTTCGGGCTTTGAAGAAAAACGCGAGTACTACTGTCTTTCCCTTGTAATCGCTGAGGTGCACCGCGCCGCGGAGCGTTCCGAATCGGGTTGCGCCGGGCAAGGAGAAGTCAGGAGCCGCTGTGCCGACCTCGGGTACCGGCGGCGAAGCTGGAGCGGCCGGCTGCTGCGCCGCGGCACCAGCCGCCCAAACGGTGAGCCCACCAACCAACGCAAGCTGTCGCATAGATGATCCTCCTTGGGGCCGCGACAATATATCTATTTCCCGAGCCGCTTCCATCTTCATCAGTGACTCCCCGCTCCGACGCCGTACCGCGTTCTGAGAATCTCCACGTGATGCCGTTCGTGGCCGGGAATCATGTACGCGATCGCCCGTACGCTCACCGGCTTGCCGCTCGCGGTGCCGCGCCGTCGCCATGCATCGCCATCGAATGTGCGCAACAGGGCGAGGGTCGCCGCCCGGGCGGTGCGCAGCTCGCCGACGAGATCGGTGAGCGAGCGGGTGTCGAACCTTGCAACCGGGACATACGCGTTCTCATCGAATCCCGGCAGCGGCGTGGTATCGCCGCGCGCGATCCGCAACGCCCGGTAGGCCATGATGCGCTCGATGTCGGCGAGGTGGCCGACGACTTCCTTGACGCTCCATTTACCGTGCGCGTAGCGATGCATCGCGTCCGCTTCTGAGAGCCCGTGCAGCAGCGCCGCCGTGTCCTCGATCTGCGATGCGCAAGCGATCACCGGATCCAGCTCGGGAACGCGCTTGATGTAACCGACGAAATGCGACGGCACCTCGTCCGGCTCCGGCCGGCCGACCGTCCTCGCGTTCATGACGCCCTTCCGCCAAGCTCATTCAACGCCATCGCTTTCACAGTCTTTCCCTCTCCCGTCAGAATGCGCCGGTGATAATCCACCTGGCCGAGGTGGTAGGCGAGGTGGGTGGCGAAATGAGCGAGGAACGCGCCGGTGGTGGAGCTGACCCCGCCTACCGGCTCGGGATACGGCCGAGCGAGGTCCGCCTCGCTGATCTTGCCCATGCCGGTCTGGACCGCGGCGATCGCGTTATCGATCTCACGCAGCAGCTCGGCACGCGGGACGTCGCGGCTGCCGAACTCAGCGTCGCGATTGCGGACGTATCCGTTCTTGCCGAGCACGTGGCCGACGAAATACTGAAGATTGCCGGCGAGGTGAAGGGCGAGATTGCCGCCGGGATTCGCGATGCCGGGCAGAACTTCCCAGAGACCCTCATCGCTCGGGTACGACTCGATCTCGCGGCGCAGCGCCTTGAGCTCGCGGGTGATGACGTTGGTGATCCAGTCTTTCATCAGATCCTCCCTATCCGCATGGCCACCGGCCAGCGGGCCAAGCGCGCCGACTGTGGAGCCCCCCACGGCCCTGCCAGCTTCGCGACGAGGGTGTCCACAGGATCCTGACGATGGTGTCTCATGAACGCGCGCGTCGCCGACCAGGTACGGATATAGCCCGTCACGTCGTCCAAGGTCACCTGTTGCTCGATCAGGAAGTTGGGTGCGGCAAATTCCGCAAACGGAAACTCAATGGTTCGGTAACGCTCCTCGGTGATGTGCCGTTCCGGCGGCCAGAACGGTCCTACGACGTCGCTGTAAAACTCGCGGACGATCGCGTCGATCTCGGGCGCAATCTCCAAGAGCAGGTAGGTCCACACCGCGACGACGCCGCGCGGCCGCAACACGCGCCGCGCCTCCGCCCAAAACTTGGGCCGGTCGAACCAATGCAGGGCTTGCGCGGCTGCCACGAGGTCGACCGACGCGTCCTCCAGGCCGCTCGCCTCGGCCGGCGCCACGCGATACGTGATGCGCGAGTGGCGCAGCGCGTGCTCGAGCTGCGACTCGCTTGCATCCGTTGCGAACACCTTATGGAAGTGGCGAGCCAGGCCGATCGCCGCCTGTCCCGATCCCGTGCCGCAATCCCACGCGGCCTCCAACGCCGGCGCCGCACGAGCGAGAAAATCAAACAGCGCATCTGGATAGCGCGGCCGGAAGGCGGCGTATGCGGCGGAAACACCCGAGAAATGATCCGCGAAGCTCACAGTGTCCGAAGGAAGTTGTGCAGCGGGCAGGGTGAGAGGAAGAGCCTTGATGCGATACCGTACCTCGGGTATGGCGGTGTTGGGATACATTCGCTTCCCGCCATCAAGCGTGAAACCGTGTTTCTCGTAGAACCGCCGCGCGCTCCTGTTCTCTTCGAGTACCCACAGCGTCACTTCCGCAAAACCGCGGCGCCGAAACTCATCGAGCACGTGATCCATCAGCACACGGCCGTAGCCGCGACCGCGCAAGTGCGGCAGCACATGCAGTGACGTGATGTGGCCGACGCGTTTGGGATCGTCATCAAGGTCTCGCGACGGAATCATCTGGCAAAACGCGATGGCTTTGCCTTCTACCTCGATCACGAACACCGGCCATTCACGGTCGGCGATGCGCACGGCCCAGAACCGCGTGCGATAGGCAAGGTCGGTCTTCGCGATGACGTCATCGGGCATGATGCCGCGGTAGGCGACGCTCCACGACTCGACGTGGATGTGCCCGACCGCGGCCGCGTCTGTCGTCAATGCGCGGCGGATCATCGGCCCAGCTTCGCCTCCCACTCTTCGAGCGAGCGAGGCCAGTCGGCTTTGAGCAGTCGTGAAAGCGAGCGATCGGCCAGCACGCGACCGCCCGTCTGACACGTCGCGCAGTAGTTCGCCTCATTGTCGGCATAGCGAATGCGCTGTACAGGCGAGCCGCACACAGGGCAGGGCTGCTTGTAGCGTCCGTGCACCGCCATTCCTTCCTTGAACGCGCTCACTTTTTCGGGGAATTTCGTGCCCCGTCCGGTCTCGGCGCGCAGCTTCTCGATCCAAAAGCGTGTTGTCTTCTGCGTTGCCTCGTACAGCCGCGCGATTTCTTCCTCAGTCAATTTTCCAGTGAGCTGAAACAGCGAAAGCTTGGCCGCGTGCAGAATCTCATCAGACAGCCAGTTGCCGATCCCATCGAACAGATGTGGATCGGTGAGCGCGCGCTTAAGCGTGTGGGACTCCGATTGCAGCCGACTGCGGAAGGCATCGAGATCGGCGGCCAGCACGTCGAGCCCGCCGGGATCGTGGGCCGCGAGCCCGGCTTCGCCTTCCACCACGTGCAGCGATGCGCGGTGCTTCGGGCTCGCCTCGGTGAGGAGCAACGTCCCCCTTGGAAAATCAAATGAGGCGAGCCCGACTCTTGCCGGCGGGCTGGTTCCCCGCGGCCGCCATTTGAACCGGCCCGCGATCATGAGGTGGAAGACGAGGAAGATTCCTCCTTCCATCTCCCACACGATGCGTTTCCCGATGCGTCTGAGTCCGACGACCTTCCGGCCTTCTGCCGCGGCCAGCGGCGGGTCGACTGTGCGCAACAGAGAGGGGCTCGTGATGCGCGCGCGCTCGAGCGGCTGGCCGACGATGCGTTGGGCCAGCGCCTCGAGATAGATCGTGATGTCGGGAAGCTCCGGCATTGCCGGATCCTATCTACTGGAACACTTGCAGCGCCACCTCGACCCGTCCGAACGGCGCGCTCACCTGAACGCCCTGCACCATTTGCTTGACCCGCGTGAACATCTCACGCGCGATGGCCACGCCCTCCGCGAGCGCCGCTTCCTTCCCTTGCTCCTGCGCCTTCCTCATGCGCTGCAGCACTTCCTCGGGCACCGACACGCCGGGGACTTCGTTCGCGAGAAACTCGGCGTTGCGCAGGGAGATGAGCGGCCACACCCCGGCGACGATGGGCAGCTTGAACTGATCGATGCGCTTGAGAAATGCCTCGAGCTGGCGCACGTCGAACACCGGCTGCGTCACGGCGAATTCTGCCCCCGCATCCACCTTCCAGGCGAACCGGGACAGCTCGCGATCCTGATCGCCCGCGCCGGGATTCACGCCGACACCGATGGCCCACTTCGTGGCGCCGCCGAGCGGATTGTTGCCCGGATCGAGGCCCTGATTCAATCGATAGACGAGGTTCGTCAGGCCGATCGAATCGATGTCGAACACCGCCGTCGCTTCGGGATACGGACCCATCTTCGGCGGATCACCCGTGATGATCAGAATGTTGCGCAACCCCGCGGCGTGCGCGCCGATGATGTCCGACAGCATGCCGAGCAGGTTGCGGTCGCGGCAGCAGTAGTGAATCACGGTTTCGATGCCCACCTCGCGCTCGATCAGCAGCGCTGATGGCAGCACCCCCATGCGGCTTTGCGCGCGCGGGCCATCGGGCACGTTCACCGCATCCACACCGGCGGCTTTCAGCGCGCGACACTGCGCCAGCATGGGAGTCGGATCCACCCCCTTGGGCGGCACGATCTCGACGCTCGTGACCAGCTCACCGCGCGCGAGCTTATTGCCCCAGCCGGATTTCAAGGCGAGCGGGGTCGCCGTCACTCCCTCAGGCGCCTTCACCTGCGCGCGCGAGACGACGATGCTCGGCTGCCGCGGCACCACGCTGGCGACGTAGTCGCGGATCTTCTTGATGTGTTCGGGCGTCGAGCCGCAACAGCCGCCCACGAAGCGCGCGCCCGCTTCGATCATGCGTCGCGCGTAGCTCGCCATGTACTCGGGAGACGCGAGATAGATCTTGCGGTCACCCACATCCTTGGGCAGACCGGCGTTGGGCTGCGCGGAAATCGGTTTGTCCGTCGCCTTCACCATCTTTTCGACGGCCTCAAGCACGCCCGCCGGCCCGACGGAGCAATTCACGCCAATCACATCCGCGCCCCACGCCGTGAGCTGCTTGGTGAAGGTCTCGGGATCGGTGCCGTAGTAGGTCAAGCCATCGGTGCCGATCGTCATCTGGCAGGCGACGGGCAGATCGGTTGCGGCGCGCACGGCGTTCAGCGCCGCGTGCATTTCCTGCATGTCGCTGAATGTCTCGAGCACGAAGCCGTCCACGCCGCCGGCGAGCAGGCCCTGCACCTGCCGAGCGAACAGCGCTTGCGCTTCGGCTTGCGAGGTCGGGCCGAACGGCTCGATGCGGATGCCGAGGGGGCCGATCGCGCCGACCACGCTCGCGCGGCCCCCCCCCCCGACCGCGGCGGCGCGCGCCAGCTCGGCGGCGGTGCGATTGATCTTCTCGGTGTCGTCGGCGAGACCGTAGCTGTTGAGCTTCAGCGGATTGGCGCCGAAGGTATTGGTCTCCAGGATCTCGGCGCCCGCGCGCACGTACTCCGCGTGTACTTCCTGCACGAGCCGCGGCTGCTTCAGGTTCAGCTCGTCATAACAGACGTTCAGGAAGAAGCCCTTGCCGTACAGCATCGTGCCCATCGCCCCGTCGAAGACGTGGACGCGACCGTCAGCAATGAGAGATCGGAAGTCAGTAGGCATTGGTTGCGTGTCGTCCCAAAAGAAATCCCCGCCCAAGGCCAACGCCCTGTACGGGGTCTGGCTTTTTAGCGGTTGTTTAACGTGGCCGCAATACGCCGCAAATCGCCACGGATCCGTTGTCTCCGCTCAACGTAGCGGCATGGGAAAATAATAGCCAGGGTCAAGCGTACTCTTATAAGAACATGAGCAAGATCGCGCCTGATCAGCTCTTAGCGCAGTACACGCCGGCGCTCCGCAACTTCCTGGGCGCTCGCTGCCGCGACCCTGAGTTGGCCGCCGAGTTGCTGCAAGAGGTGGCGGCGCGCCTGGTTACGGCGACCCCGCGGCTGACACTCAATGGCAATGCGCGCGGCTACCTATTCCGGATCGCCGCGAACGTGTGGCACGACTACTTGCGGCGCGAGCTGGTGCGCCGCCGCGCGATCACGGTTGTTCGTGCCAGCGAGCCGGAGACGGCACCCCCGGCGGACACGCGACTCATGGAGAGCGAGCTGCGAACCGCAGTGCGCCGTGCCGTGGACTCCCTACCGCAAGTGCAACGGGATGTCGTGTTACTCCGCCAGGATGCCGGCATGACGTTTCAAGCGATCGCCGACCGGCTGGGCCGGCCTCTCGGGACGGTGCTCACGCAGATGCGCGCCGCGCTCGCACGGATCAGCGTGGCACTGGAGAACTATCGATGAATCATCCGACCGAAGACGAGCTGTTGCTGCTCGCGTTTGGCGAACTTCCCTCATCTCAGGCCGCGGGAATCGAATCTCACACGGCTGCGTGCCGCGCTTGCAGAGAAACCCTTGCGCACCTCGAGCACGGGCGTGTCGCGCTGAACGTTGCCATGCCGCCGCGCCGGCGCAACGCGATCGTTTGGGCCACACTCACGCTTGCGGCAGCCGCCGCACTCGCAGGCGTCATGGTAACCAAGTCCGGATCTTCTCGCGATCCGGCTGAGCGCTGGACACCAACAACGACCTGGTCGGCGACGGCCGGCTACGTGGCGGGCGGCAAGGCAGCGGTAGAAATCGATGCGCAACTCACACGACTCGAACAGGGATGGTCTTATGGTCGCCCGTAGTGTCGCGTTCGCCCTGGGTTTCACCGTCGCCATCGCAGCGCGTGCGAGCACGCAAGAGCCGAACGCTCAGGAGATGCCCAATCCGCAGGCGATGCAGATGCAGGCGCAACGCATCATGCAAGAGCGTCCACGCGAAGCCGAAGCGGCCGCCCGGGCATTCCTGATGCTGGTGGCACCGAGCCTCGTCGCTACGCTCGACTCCCTCAAGGCAGGATCGATCAGCGGAGAGAACCAGCCGCTCATCGTGGTAGACGGAGTGCTGCAGCCTGGCTTGTCTGGCCGATGGCTCGACGACCAATACTGGGCCGAGGTGGGTCAGCTGACGGTCCAGTTCGGGATGGTGCAGAACCTGAATCGGCGTGATAGCATCCGCGCGCAACTCGTAGCCAAAATGTTTGGACTCGAGGCCAACGCGCGTGCGCAACAGCGCGCCTACCGCAGTGCGTCTGAGTCTAACCGTGCAGCAATCCGCAAGCAGATCGAGGCGCTGATCACGCAACACTTCGATCTTGAGGATCAACTACGGACGCTGGAAGTCGCGGATATCGAACGACGGCTCGCAGACGTCCGCGCCGAGACGCAGCGCCGGCGCGACAAGCGCGCGGAGTTCATCAAGTTTGCCGTGGACGACATAATCCGGGACGCCATCCGGCCGCGATAGCGGCGCCCTGCGGGCGAAGGATCAAGGATCATTGGTCATTGATCATTGATCATTGAATTGGGCTTCAGCCACGGACAAAACAGTCATTGGAATAGCCCAATTCTTTCGGCCGCCCACCACGCAGCCACTCCCCCGGCAATGAAGCCGAGCACGGCGCCGAACGGTCCAAACAGCTTGCTGCCGAGCGCGCCGGCGACCGTCCCGACGACGAAACTGACGAGTGTCTTGAGAAGCTTCATCAGTACCTCAGGATCGAGAGAAGGATCTGCCGCAACAACATGAGCGCCAGCCACGCCACGATCGGGCTCACATCGAACGCGCCGAGTGGCGGCACGACGCGTCGAAGCGGCTCGACGATCCAGTCGGTGAGGATGTACGCCGGCCGGATCCAGCGCGAATAGCGAAACATCCCGAACCACGCCGCAATCACGCGCACGATCAGCGCATACATGAGGACGCGATAGAGAATCTCGATGAGCAACCTGAGCGTCGCGCGTGTACCGGAATGCGCCGCGATGTTGACCGTCTGAAACGACCCCAGGAACCAGCCGATCAACGACAACAGCACGATGCCGCCGATTGCCGTCAGCACAATCAGCCAACCACCGGCGTGTGTGGGATTGCCGCCCATGCGCACGAGTCGCCGTTCGACGGGGCGGAGAACGGGATCGGTGACCGACCGCAGCCCGCGTCCGAGTCCACCGAAGGGCGAGATACGGCGGGTGCGCACGAGCCAGGAGCCCAGGGCGGTGAGCGCCGCGAGCGCGACGACGCCAAAGACGACGTACCGCACCACCGCGAACGCGTTCAACTGTTACGAGCCGTAGGCGGCTGAGACGATGCGCTCCTGCTCTGCCTTGTGGGCCGCGGGGTAGCCTTCGGCGGGACTCGAGCGTTCCGGGCGCGACACATCGAGGAGCGCGACCGGCTGCGGCAACGCCTCGCGAATCTTGGGCAGCACGAACTTGCGCGCGCCCATGTTGCGCGGCTCTTCCTGCACCCAGACGACCTCTTTGAGATTCGGATAGCGGCGCGCGTATTCCCCGATCTCGGCGCCGGGGAACGGATAGAGCAGCTCCACGCGGCCGATCGCGACATGCGGCGTCTCCGCGCGCCGCGGCGACGCGATGATGTCGTAATAGATCTTGCCGCTACACAGCAGCAGCCGGGTGATCTTCTCCGGCCAGGTCCGGTCGCGATCCCAGAGGACGGTTCTGAATTTGCCGAGCACGAGGTCGTCGAGCCGCGACGCCGCGGCGGGCAACCGCAGCAAGCTCTTGGGCGTCATCAGGACGAGCGGCCGGATTTCCGTGTGCCGCGCCTGCCGCCGCAGGAGATGGAAGTATTGCGCCGGCGTGGTACAGTTCGCGACGCGAATGTTCCCTTCCGCGCCCAGCGCGAGAAACCGCTCGACGCGCGCGCTCGAGTGCTCCGGGCCCTGGCCTTCGTAGCCGTGCGGCAGGAGCAGCGACAGCCGCGATGTCTCGCCCCATTTCGCCAGTCCCGCGATCAGGAACTGATCGATCACCACCTCAGCGCCGTTCGCGAAGTCGCCGAATTGTGCCTCCCACAGTACCAGCGCGTCCTGCGCCTCGACCGCATAGCCATACTCGAAGCCGAGACAGGCGTATTCCGAGAGCGGGCTGTTGTGCAGCTCGAACGACGCCCGGCCGTCAGGCAGGCTCTGAATCGGCGTATGGCGCGCGCCGGTGTGTACGTCGTGGAGCACGAGATGTCGCTGACTGAAGGTGCCGCGCTCCGTGTCCTGCCCGGTCAAGCGGATCGGCGTTCCCTCGATCAGCAGCGAGGCGAACGCCAACGACTCCGCGTGCGCCCACTCGATGCCCTCTTTGGACATGAGCACGTCCCGACGCCGCTCGAGCTGCTTCTGCAGCTTGGGATGCATCGCGAAGCCGTCCGGCACCGCGAGCAGCTGCTCGTTGAGCCGCTTGAGCGTCTCGGCGTCGACGGCGGTGGTGGGCTCGGGCGTGCTCTGGCGCTGGATGCGCTGCGGCTCATCGGCGCGTTGTCCTGACTTCACCGCCTGCTGCACGGCCGCGAGCCTCTGGTAGGCGGCCTCCGCGTCCGCATCCGCTTGAGCGGCAGCGACGACGCCTTCTTGCGCGAGCTGTGCCGCGTACTTCTGACGGACGGATGGAGTCTGCTTGATCCGTTCGTACATCATCGGCTGCGTGTAGGCCGGCTCGTCGGCCTCGTTGTGACCGTAGCGGCGATAGCCCACCAGATCGATCACGACGTCGCCATGGAATTTGTCGCGGTACATCATCGCGAGCCGCACAGCCGCGAGACACGCCTCCGGATCATCGGCGTTCACGTGCACGATCGGCGCATCGAAGCCTTTGGCGAGATCGCTCGAGTAGTCGGTGGAGCGGCCTTCGCGCGGTTCGGTGGTGAAGCCTATCTGATTGTTGAGGATCAGATGGAACGTGCCGCCGGTCGTGTAGCCGGGGAGCCGCGCGAGATTGAAGGTCTCCGCGACAACGCCCTGGCCCGCGAACGCGGCGTCGCCGTGCAGCAAGACCGGGAGCGCGACGTTCACGTCGAGTTGCACCGCCGCACCGCTCCGATTCGTTTGGTTCGCGCGCGCGCGACCCTCGACGACCGGATTCACCGATTCCAAATGGCTGGGATTGGGCGAAACCATCACGGCGATGTCCTTGCCGCTCGCCGTGTGGTACACCCCTTCAGCGCCGTGGTGATACTTCACGTCACCGGTACCGGCGTTCCACCCTTCCGATTCAGCCGTCTCCTCGCGGCGGCCGCCCTCGAACTCCGCGAGGATCGTTTCGTACGGAACGTTCACGACGTGCGCGAGCACGTTGAGTCGTCCACGGTGCGCCATGCCGATGGTCGCCTGGCGCGTTCCGTGCGCCGCGGCGAGCTCCAGCGTGAAATCGAGCATCGGCACCGTCATGTCGAGGCCTTCGATCGAGAATCGCTTCTGGCCGAGGTATGCCTTGTGCAGGAAGCGCTCGAGCGTGTCGACCGCCGTCAACCGCGCCAGCAGTTGCTTCTTTCCGTCCGCCGAGAGCGGCCGCCGATGCTGGCCCGATTCGATCACTTGCCTGAGCCACAGGCGCTCCTCGTGACTCCCGATGTGTTCGACCTCGTAGGCGATCGTGCCACAGTAGGTCGCCTGGAGATACGGGAGCGCGTCCGCGAGTGTCTTGCCTGGCACATAGATGCGGAGCACTTCGGCGGGGATTCGCGCCATGATCTCCGGCGTAAGTCCCAACCGGCCGATGTCGAGGGACGGATCGCCGGGCGGCTCGCTGCCGAGGGGATCGAGATGGGCGGCGAGGTGCCCGAAATTCCTATGCGCCCGGACCAGCGCATACGCAGCCGCAACATGCTTCAGCTCCTCAATCCCGGCAGCGGTGCCTTCGGGAAACGGGACACGAGAAACGGGAAACGTGAGTTCGGCCGATTGCTTGGGTGCAGCGATAACGTTTCCCGTTTCCCGTTTCTCGTTTCCCGGCTTCCCCAGGCTCTGCTCCACTCCCTCGTAAAACCGCTCCTCTCCTTGCAGAAGGGAGTCGAGGGTTCGGAGAAACATCCCCGACTCCGCGCCCTGAATGATCCGGTGATCGTACGTGCTCGTGATCGTGATGATCTTCGTGCCCCCCCCGGTGATCTCGCGGATGGTGCCGGTCGCGATGATCGAGCCCTGGCCCTTCATGAGACGCGGGACCGACGCCACGGTGCCCAGCGTGCCGGGGTTCGTCAGTTGAATCGTGCCACCAGCGAAATCGTCGGGCAGGAGCCGGTTGGCACGCGCCTTCTCGACAAGCGTTTCGTACGCCGCGTGGAACGCCGCGAAGTCCATCGACTCGGCGTGCTTGATCACCGGTACGACGAGCGCCCGGCTGCCGTCCTTCTTCTCGACGTCGACCGCTAGGCCCAGTCCGATGGCGCCTGGGTCGACGCGATGGGGCTTGCCGTCGATTTCCTGGAACGCATGCGTCATGACGGGGAACCGCTTGGCCGCCTGCACGATCGCGTAGCCGATCAGGTGAGTGAACGAGATTTTCTTACCGCTTGCCGCGAGCTGGGCATTGAGCGCTTTGCGCCGCGCGTCGAGTGTGGTCGCCGGGATGTCGCGAAAGGACGTCGCCGTGGGGACCGTCAGCGACTCGGTCATGTTGGTGACGAGCCGGGCGGCGGGGCCGGTAATTGGAACGGCGCCGGGAGACAGGGCAAGCGCAGCGGGAGACGGGACACGAGAAACGGGAAACGTTGGTGCGGGGGGTGGTTGCGTTTCCCGTTTCACGTTTCCCGTTTCCC
>Ga0209157_1000621_pt1 | contig 29796 bp, 19 predicted proteins | sample GraSoiAngelo_135_FD_185892 | JGI IMG/M metagenome (GOLD analysis project Ga0209157, IMG submission 185892) | Grasslands soil microbial communities from the Angelo Coastal Reserve, California, USA - 14_0929_05_40cm (SPAdes) (version 2) | ecosystem: Environmental > Terrestrial > Soil > Grasslands ...
TCTTGTGCATCTCCCCCAGCGCTGGCGACGCGATCAACGCCACTGCTGCAAGGCAGCTTAGGAAAACTAACCCTTTAGTTTTCACAATGTTACTCCTCCTTTCTGTCTATCCATCTCACAAAGCGCTGTCTCCAAAAATGTTCGAGGGTAGCCACGCGAATACGCCCCAAGCTTGGATCTCAGGCTGGTGCGATATGCTTACACTATGCCCGCGGGCAATACGCCGTGAGATAATCTAGTAATTAAAAACCGGGAACGGACCAGAGTTTCGCATCGATTCCTGCTGGTCAGTGTGCAGTCATCGCGATTATCATGACCGCTACGACCATGAAGCGCGCAGCGATCTCGATCCTCTTATTGTCTGTGTTCGCACGGCAAGTGCTTTACGCCGCGACGGTTGAACACAGCGTGAGTCCGTCGCGCCAATTCGTTATCTACGGAGCTGATGCGGAATTGCGCGGCGCTGTTTCCAACTTGGCAGAGCGGACCAAGACCAATCTTCTTGTGCTGTTGCGGCAGCGCGACAACTGGGTCGTCCCTATCGTGGTGAATCTACACCCACAGCAGGCAAATCTCCCCGAAGTTCCGCCGGCTGACCTCCGATTTAGCCAGACCGGTTTTGGCCTCAAGCTGCAGCTCGACCTGATGATCGCGAAAAACCTCGATGCATCATTGATGGAGCGCGAACTGCTGCGCGCGATTTTATTGGAGATGATTTATCGAAAAGAATCACACATCGCGGCCGGTAGCATATTCGTCGAGCCGCCGGATTGGTTGATTGACGGCGTGCTTGCGCTTGCGCCTGGGAGCGATCACGGACAGCTGGTCGAAGCGCTCACTACCGCGGACAAGACAGAGTCGCTGGAGATGTTTCTCCGTCAACGCCCCGGACTTCTCGATTCCGCGGGCCGGACGCTTTATCGTGCATACTCTTTTGCACTCGTGCAAATGCTAATCGATGGAAGAAATGGCCCTGCCCGTCTGGCGCAGTACATTGGTCATCTATCTAACGCCTCAAACGAGCCGCTTGCAGATTTGAAGGCGCAGTTTCCGTTCCTCCTTGGCGATGCGGAGCAACCCTGGCAGTTGACCTTAAGTCGGTTGAGGAATTTGCAGAGGTACCAGTTGCTCACTTTTGCCGAAAGCGAGCGACGCATTGATGAATTGTTGCACGTGAAAATCTCAGAAGCGACCAAGCCGGCCAAGCCGGTAGGGCTTGACGAACTTGCGCAGCGCAAGGCTTCGCCAAATGAGAAGATCGCGCTGAATCAGCTGGGCCATGATTTGCTCTCCTTCGTTGCCGAGGCCAATCCGGTTTTGCGCCCGATCGCGCGCGAGTACCAGGAGATCGTCGCGCTGCTTGCCCGTGGAAAGAGGAAACGAATCGCGAAGCGTCTGTCGCGTTTGGAGGTTACCCGCAAACAACTCGCCGCTCGAATGAGTGATATTGACGACTACATGAACTGGTTCGAAGCCACTCAAATGAAGAGCGGCAGCGGGAATTTCACTGATTATCTGAAAGCCGTGGACCAATCGCAGCTCTCAGTGCCAAAGCGGCATGATCCGCTTTCAGTTTACGTCGATGCGCTGGAGGACCAGTTCGGAAATTGAGCAAATCTGGACAAACTCTTGCCCCTTTCGGCTTTGACGATTATCTTGAGTAGCGCGTTTTGGACGCGCGTTTTCTATTCATGCAAAAGATTGGTTTCGCCGAGGCTCTCGACTCAATTGTTGCCAGCGACCCACGTTACCAGCGGGACGCCTATGTCTTTTTGCGCGATGCGCTCGATTTTACGACCAAGCAACAGAAGAAAATCAAAGGCCTCAGCGTTCGTCACGTGACCGGCCCGGAATTGCTCGACGGAGCGCGGCAGTACGCTCTCAAAGAATTCGGACCCATGGTGATGACAGTTTTCGAAAACTGGGGAATCCATTCCTGCGAGGACATCGGGAACATGGTTTTTAACCTCATCGGCGCCGGGATATTCGGAAAGACCGAGGAGGATTCGATCGAGGACTTCAAGAATGTTTACGATTTTGGAGAGGTTTTTGCGAAGCCGTTCGCCCCGGCAAAACCAGCGAGGGCAAAACCGCCGGCGCAATTGCCAGCGCCGAAGCCTGCTGCCTCAGGCAAGTGATGCATGGTTTCGCCACGTTGAACCGTTGAATCGCAATCCTCGATGTAACGTTGTAACGATTTAACGAATCACGAATCACGAATCACGCGCCTTGCCGTGCTTCGTCATTGCACATCTAAGTAATGTATCGCATTCCCGTAGCGAATTTTCTCTCAGCGGCTCTATTGTTTAGCATGATCAATTTGAAAGCTGCGCCAACCGAGCACTCCGCTGCGATCACTTTTCCGCTAAGCACGGCGCAGAAATGGATTCTGTCGAACGGACTGACGATCATCGTGCAGGAAGATCGCAGCGCTCCGGTGGCCAGTGTGCAGGCCTTGTGTGCCACGGGGAGCGTCTACGAGGATCAGCATCTGGGCGCGGGCTTGTCCCACATTCTCGAGCACATGCTCTTTAAGGGAACCAAGACCCGATCGACCAATCAGATCGCGCAAAAAATCCAGGACGTCGGCGGATACATCAACGCCTACACATCGTTCGATCGCACCGTTTTTTGGATCGACGTGCCGAAAGATGGCGTCCCCACCGCGCTCGACATTTTGGCGGACGCCATGATGAATTCGACCCTGCCGCCTGAAGAATATCAGAAAGAGCAGGAAGTCATCCGGCGCGAATTCGCCATGGGCATGGATGATCCTGATCGCATGACCGGGCTGCTTCTTTTTGCCACCGCCTACCAGCGGCATCCTTATCGATTCCCGGTCATCGGCGAGCTCGAAATCTATAACCAGCTCACCCAGGAGCAGGTGATGCAGTATTACAAAACGCGCTACGTTCCGAACAATCTCACGTTCATTGTAGTCGGAGATGTGGATGCAGAAAAAGTGCGGCAACAACTCGCCGATCTCTTCAAACCGTATTCAGAAAAATCGCTCAAACCGCTGTTCATTCCAACGGAGCCGCCGCAACTTGGCCGGCGCGAAGTGCACCAGGAATTTGCGACTGAGCTGACGCATCTTTCGCTCGCGTGGCACATCCCGGAGGTCACGAATCCAGACGTTCCCGCGCTCGATCTGCTCTCAACCATACTCGGCGACGGGCGCAGCTCGCGTTTATATCGGCGCGTGCGCGAAGAGGCCGGTTTGGCGTTTAGCATATCCGCATTCTCTTACACACCGGGCGATCCTGGTTTGTTTGGCGTCGATGCTACTGTCGATCCGAAAAAACGCGAAGCAGCCGAGCAATTGGCCTTGCGCATTGTGGATGAAGTGAAGCAGGCCGGCGTCACCGCGGAAGAATTGGCGAAGGCAAAGAAAATCATGCTCAGTCATCATCTCGGCGCGCTCACCACCATGCGCGGCCAGGCTTCGGACATCGGGTCGAACTGGTTGCTCACGCGCGATCTGAATTTCAGCCGCCATTATCTCGACGCTGTCCAGAAGGTAACGCTCGATGACATCAAACGCGTCGCCGCGACGTATCTCACGGAGAACAATCTGACCGTCATCTCGTTGAGTCCAAAGGGCTCGCTGGCCGGCAAAGCCGAGAGCGCGAAGGCTGTCGAGGCGGGAGAGATTCAAAAATTTGATCTGTCGAACGGATTGCGATTGCTGGTGCGCGAAGATCCTCGCTTGCCGCTCGTCGGGATAGGCGCGGTTTTTCGCGGCGGCCTTCTCGCCGAAACGCCGCAGGACAACGGCATTACGCGGTTGATGGCCAAGGTGCTGTTGAAGGGAACCAAAACGCGCACCGCTGAGCAAATCGCCAATGAGATCGAAGCCGTGGGCGGTTCCATTTCGAGCGACGCCGGAAACAACAGCTTCAGCGTGTCGGTCGATGTCACCAAGCCCGATGTGAAATTGGGAGTGGACCTGCTCTCAGACGTGTTGCTCAACGCTACGATGCCGGAAAAAGCCATCGCGCGTGAAAAGGAAACCCAGATCGCCGCGATTCAGCAAGAGGAAGAGCAGCTGACCATGGTCGCCCGCAACATCATGCGGCAGGCGCTTTTTCCGCGGCATCCCTACGCACTGCGTTCAAATGGCTCGGTCGAGTCTGTTCAGCGGTTGACGCAAAAAGATTTGGTCGAATTTCGTGATCGCTACGTGGTCGCCAAGAACGGCGTTATCTACGTCTTTGGCGACGTCAAAGCTGGCGAGGTAAAACAGCTCATCGAGCAAACGCTCGGAAAAATGAAGCCCGGCGCGCTTGCGCTGACTGACGCAATGGCTTCCGCGCCGTTGGGCAAGCCGGAAACCGTTGAAAGCCACAAAGACAAAGCGCAAGGCGTGATCTTGGTCGGATTTCGCGGCGCGAGCCTGTCGAGCCCCGATCGCTACGCGTTGGACTTAATCGACGAGGCGAGTAGCGACCTCGGGTCGCGGTTTTTCATTCGCATTCGAGAGCAAATGGGACTGGCGTATTACGTCGGCGCCAGCCAGATGCAGGGCCTTGTCCCGGGACTCTTCGCATTTTACCTCGGCACCGACCCGCAGAAGATCGAGCCGGTGAAGACCGCGTTGCTCGATGAAATACACAAGCTCGCCAACGAAGGTCTCACGACTGAAGAATTAGCCAGAGCGAAAAAGAAGCTGATTGGCCAACAGGAGATCGCCAATCAAAGCAACGACGCGCTTGGTTATCATTGCGCGCTGGACGAGCTCTACGGGCTGGGCTTCGATTATTACAAGCAACTCGAACACGACGTGAACGCGGTGACACTCGAAGATATTAAGCAAGTGGCCGCGAAATATTTTCGCGATCAGCCGTACGTTTTAGCAACGGTGCGACCTCCAGAGAAGAAGTGACAAGTGACGGGTGACTTGCCTTCGCCTAGGCTACGGCGGGCAGGCAAGTGACGAGAAAACCCGTTCATGGTATACTGAATCAACTGATGACTCGTCACTCATCACTAATCACTTTCTTTTATGGCTGAAGTCCAAAAAACCACACAGAGCGGCGAGCTTTCCCAGCGCTTCATCGAGTTTGTCGTGATGCACGCCCAAAACGCCGCGCTGTTTCTTGGCCAAATTCCAAATCCAAAAACCGGCGAGCCCGAAGTGAACCTCGACCTTGCCAGAATGTTCATCGATCAACTGGCAATGATTCAGGAAAAAACGCGCGGCAACCTGACGAACGAAGAAGCAACAGTTTTGCGCAACGCGCTTTCCAATTTGCAAATGGCATACGTCGAGGTGTCGCGGGAGCCTGGTATGGCGCGACCAGAGCCTGCTCGCGGTAGCGAGGGCGCGCCAGAGGCCGAGTCAACCGCACCAGAAGCCGCTCCGCCAGCAAAATCGACGGAACAACCATCGACAGGCACGCCGGAGCCATCAGCGCCGATTACATCGACCGAGCCCGAGACAGAATCGCGGAAAAAATTCACCAAAAGCTACGGGCCGTGAATCGCTGATCCACTTGCGTGTCATCCCTAGCGCAGCGAGGGACCTCGCGCAAGCTAGCTTCCGGCAACGATCGCTGATCTTGTTCTCCAGATGAACAGGCGAACGGTCCGTTTGCGCGCTCTCATCCGAATTAAGGTCACGTGCACGCAATCGCAAGAAAGCTCAGCAACGGCAAGAAGCTAAATGGCGATACGACGGTTCTCGCTCAGTCGGCCGAAACGGCAGAGGACGCGGGTTTGCGTTACGTGAGCGATGAGCAGCCCGGTTTTTCGCGCCGGCGCAACGGCGACGAATTCGAATATTTTGATTTGAAAAGAAAGCCGATTCGTGACGAACAACGCTTGCTGCGAATTAAACGGCTGGTCATTCCGCCTGCGTGGAGCGATGTCTGGATTTGTCCATCGCCCAGTGGACACATCCAAGCCACCGGACGAGATGCTCGGGGACGGAAACAATATCGATATCACGAGCGCTGGCGGGAAATACGCGATGAGAACAAATACGATCGACTAGTCAACTTCGGAAAAGCTCTCCCTAAAATTCGCAGACGCCTGAAGCAAGATTTGGCTTTGAGCGGTCTGCCTCGGAAGAAAGTCCTCGCAACAATCGTGCAGCTTCTGGAGCGAAGCCTCATCCGCGTCGGCAATGAAGAGTATGCGCGTGAAAACAAATCGTTCGGTCTTACTACTCTGCAAGATCGACACGTGGACGTGAAAGGCTCAAAGCTGCGGTTTCGTTTTCGTGGCAAGAGCGGCCGCCAACATGAAGTGGATGTAACTGATCGCCGAATCGCGCGGATTGTGTCTAACCTGCAGGATTTACCTGGCCAGAACCTGTTTCAGTATCTCGATGAGGAAGGCAACGTGCGCGACATCACTTCACAGGATGTAAACGAATATTTGCGCGCGATCACAGGCGAAGATTTTACCGCGAAAGATTTTCGCACGTGGACAGGAACTGTGCTGGCCGCGGTCGCGCTGGGCAAGCTGGGCGCGTCTGAAACAAAGAAGCGGGCCCAAGCGAACATCAAAAATGCAGTCGGCGCGGTGGCAGAAGTTCTTGGCAATACCCCGGCAGTGTGCCGGCAGTGTTACATTCACCCCGCTGTTCTCGAAGCGTATCTGAACGGAAATTCCTTCAACGGCTTTTGGCCGGACACGCAGGAAGAGTTCGGAAAAAAAGGCGTTGATCTCACCTCGGCACAGGCAGCTGTTCTGAAATTTTTGCAAAGTAGCTCGTGAGAAAAATCCGGCTGACGAAGCTTCTGTGTATTAACGGGAGCTGGTTCGCCGCGGTGCGGGGCTCGGCCTGGTCTTTGCACTCTTGCGGACGGTGATTGGTTGCTGACTGGCAGCCGCGGTTTGCTGCTGTTCCTGCGTATATTTTTTTGTGCTCGGCCAGATCAAACGCCACGGTTGTGTTTTTATTGTCTCGCTGAATTGCTTGATGTTCTCGCCAGCAGGGCCGAGATCGGTAACCGCGAGTCTTAGTTTCTCCGACGATGTCCGCAGGTTTCGCAGTGTGACCTCGATGTTGTCGTTCTCTGTAAGGCTGGTGCTGATCTTTTCGATGTTTGTGAGCGAATGCGAGAGCGCGCTGTCGGGCGCGGTCAGATCGGCCATATGTTCGCCGAAGGTTTTGAACTGGGTGAGAGCGAGGTTCAGCTCGGAATTTTCGTCGGTGAGCCGATTCAGGTTTTGCGCGGTCTGCTGGAGATCTTTCATGGTGTTGGTAGCTTCGGCTGCGACCGGTTTGATTACTTCCAGCATCTTCGCCGCGGCATCGCCCAGATCGGGAGTGCGTTCACCGGCAAACATCTCGCCGTCTTTCGCGCGACCAGAGCTTTCGTTTCCTTGGGTGATGTCGATTGCCATGTCGCCGAGTAACCCAAGTTGCATTAGCCGCGTCTTGGCATCGCGATACACCTTCGCGTTCTTGTCCACTTGTACATCCACGCGCACTTCGAACCTCAGTTTGCCCGGCGTCGCAGTTGGGCCCGCCTTCGCCGAGGCTTCGGCGGGCATGCTGGGACTCGCATTCGGTTCGGCCTGATGAATTGCAGCCTCCGCTTCTTCCGCCTGTTTTTCTTCTTTCGGCGATACAGGCGAATACAATTTTTGCACCTGACCAATCTTGCGGCCGGCTAACATCACTGGCGCGCCCTGTTTGATTCCGGCCGCGTTATCGAAGTAAATCTTGTAGGTCACCAGCGGGCGGAACAATCCCGGAGCGCCGAGCAAAACCAAAAGGAAGGCGACCACCGCGATCGTGCCGATCACCAGCAGGCCGGTCATGATTTCATTTCTTTGTAATTGCATCGAGGCTGCCTTCCAGAATGGGACCTTCAGTGCTGCCGCTCAAAAACTGAGCGACGACCGGATTCTTGGATTGTTTGAATTCTTCGGGTTCGGCTTCTTCAATGATTTTTCCGTGGTACAACATAGCCATTCGCGTGCCGATGCGAAAGGCGCTGTCCATTTCGTGCGTGACGGTGATCGATGTGACCTTCGCTGTTTCGCTCAGGCTGATAATTAATTCGTCGATCACCGAGGCTATGACCGGGTCGAGGCCGGCTGACGGCTCGTCAAGAAGGATCAATTCGGGATCGAGCACCAGCGCACGCGCAAGGGCGACGCGTTTGCGCATACCGCCGCTGAGTTCCTCCGGCAACAGGTCCTTGGAATCCTTCATGCCGACAAGCTCCAGTTTTTCATCGACGATTTTGTCAATCTCTGCGCGTGATTTGTCCGTGAGCTCCTCGAGCGGCAGAGCGACGTTGTCACGCACATTCCGCGAACTGAGCAGCGCCGAATACTGATAGACCATGCCCATGTGTTGCCGGACGGCCTGAAGTTTTCGCCGTTGGAGCCGCGTGATTTCGAATTGCTTGAAAAATATCGAACCTGAATTGGGACGCAGCGTGCCGAGAATCAGTCGCAAAATGGTGCTCTTGCCACTGCCGGTTTGGCCCATGACCACGAGGCGTTCCTGCGGCTCGACCCTAAGCGACAAGTCATCGAGTATTTCTTTCTCTTCAAATTGCATGTACACGTCGCGCAACTCGACCATATGCGTGGGCCTGGTCATGTCGGGTAAAATGTGGTGTAAACGACGTTGTATAGCGTATCGAAGCCGATCACCGCCGTGATCGCTGTTACGACGCTGGATGTTGTCGAAGTGCCAACCCCAGCGGCGCCGCCTTTAACGGTCAATCCCCGGTAACACGCAATCGCGGCGATGAGCAGCCCGAACAGAAAGCTCTTCAAAATGCCGGTGATGATATCGCGAATGAGCAATGAATCTTTCACAAGATCGAGAAAGTAGGGGAACGCGATGCTGAAATACGCCTTACAGATCAGGCTGCTGGCAAATATTGCGGCGATATTTGAAACCGTGGACAGACACGGCATCAGCAGAAATAGCGCGAGCATTCGCGGCGCGACGAGGAAACGCAGCGGACCGATACCCATGGACTCAATCGCCTCGACTTCTTCGGAAACCTGCATGGTGCCGAGCTCGGCGGTAAACGCCGCGCCGATGCGCGCCGCCAGCATAATGCCGGTGAGAAGGGGCCCGAGCTCGCGCGTGAAACCGATCGCGACCAATCCAGGGATCAACCGCTCTGTGCCAAAGCGTTGCAACTGATAGCCGGTGAGCAGCGCCATGGTCAGCCCAAGGAAAAACGAAACCAGTCCCACCAGTGGCACGGAGTCCACACCGGCGCGTTGGGTGTGCCGGAAAAAACTGGCGGCACGGAAAGGCACCCGCCCGTGCTGGATGCGCTCGAACGTTTCCTGAAACGTGTTCACGATGAACCAGAACACGCCGCCCACTTCGCGTAAGAAAGTGCGTGCCAAGTGGCCGATTCCCTGGGCAATCAAAACGGGTGGCGGTTGAGCGTTTGCCATGGCCGGGAAAGGTGGCCTTACTTCCCGGCAGGGAAAAGAGCAAAGTTGACGGGAGCTTTGCCGCAATTGCTGTAGCCGCTTCCCTGTGGGAAGCGTGGCGCTGATGTGTTTGACGCGCAGGCATCGCGTCGCCCACAGGGCGACGGCTACAGGCCCGGCTTAGCGCACAACGCTTGCATGAAACGTTCGACGTACAGCCTTTGAACGTTAAGATCGACAACCGTGGTAAGGAGCTCATTCCAACGCGACATGAAATTGTTTCGCATACTCAATTGCTTCTTTGTCATCGCGCTATTTAATGCCGGGGCGTCCGCGCTCGCCCAAGGGCCAGCCAGGTCTCTTACAGCCGTAGCGGAAAAGGGCCCTGAAAATCAGCCGACCATGAAAACAAAAAAAAAGATTGGACTCGCGATCCACGGCGGCGCCGGAACCATTGAGCGCAGCAAGATGACTCCGGAAAAAGAGCGCGAATACCGCGCGGGATTGGAACGCGCGCTGACGGCTGGTTACGAAATTCTGAAGCGAGGCGGGTCCAGCCTTGATGCCACGGAAGTTGCCGTGCGCGCGCTCGAGGATGATCCGCACTTCAATGCAGGCCGTGGTTCTGTTTTCACAAGTGCCGGCACAAACGAGATGGATGCGTCAATCATGGACGGGAAAACTCTCAAGGCCGGCGCGGTCGCCAGTTTGAAACACGTGAAAAATCCAATCGGTCTGGCCCGACTGGTCATGGAAAAATCGCCGCACGTCATGCTCGATTGCGCAGGCGCAGAAGCGTTCGCCAAAGAGAACGGGATCGAGCTTGTCGATGAAAAATATTTTTTTACGCAGGAACGCTGGGACGCGTTGCAGAAAATTAAGGAAGCGGAAAAACACGGTGGCGTTGGCGGAAAGAAATTTTTTATCTCGGAAGACGATCTACACGGCACTGTCGGCGCGGTCGCGTTGGATAAGGACGGTAATTTGGCCACGGCGACTTCCACCGGTGGAATGGCAAACAAGCTGCCCGGGCGAATCGGCGATACGCCGGTCATCGGCGCCGGCACCTACGCGAACAATCAAACCTGCGCAGTATCCTGCACTGGTGATGGCGAGTATTTTATTCGCGCCGGCGCGGCGCATGAGGTCTCAGCGCTCATGCAATACAGGGGGATGAAATTGCAGGAAGCGGCACAGATGGCTCTGGACGCAGTTAAAAAGCTTGGCGGCAGCGGCGGTTTAATCGCCATCGACAAAAACGGCGAGGTAGCTTTGCCATTTAACACAAACGGGATGTACCGCGGCTACGTAGATCCAAACGGCAAGTTTGTTGTGGAGATCTATCGTTGAAGCGTTAAAGCGCTAAACCGGGCAAGCCGACCCTGTCATGTTGAGCGAGCGAAACGTCTCTGATTGTCACTTGGTGTTGCCGTGAGAATGAATCAGAGATTCTTAGCTTCGCTCAGAATGACAAAGCTGTGTCCGCTGCAACGGTTCAGCGCTTCAACGGTTTAACGCTTCACATGCTTCCTCCCTTCTCCGTCGTTATTCCTTGTTTCAACGAAGAAGCGCGGATTGGCGAAACGCTCCGCGTTACGATCGAGTATCTCGCCGCGAGCGCGCCAGAAAGTGAATTGATCGTGGTGAACGATGGATCGACCGATGCAACGGGGACAATCGCGCGCAAAATCCTGGCGGAGACAAAGATTGCGACGCGTTTGCTGGAAAATTTTCCAAATCGTGGAAAGGGCGCAGCGGTTCGCTCTGGATTGCTGGCTGCCCGTGAACCGATCGGGCTTTTTTCTGATGCGGATCTTTCCACGCCGATTGAAGAGACGCCGAAACTCATCGAACCGATTGCAAACGGCGAAGTCGATATTGCATTTGGATCGCGTGCGCTTGACCGCAGTTTAATCGGGATCCACCAACCGTGGCGACGCGAGCAGGCTGGCCGGATTTTTAATTTGCTCGTGCGCTTCGCGACAGGGCTGCCGTTTTGGGATACGCAATGCGGGTTCAAGGCGTTTCGCCTCGATATTTGCCGGCCGATCTTGGAGGCAGCGCGTGTCCAGGGTTTCGCTTTCGATGTTGAGCTGCTTTATCTCGCGCAACGTGCCGGCTTGCGAATCCGGGAGATTCCCGTGCGCTGGAATCACGCTGAGGGAAGCAAAGTTAGTTTTTTCCGCGACAGCCTGCGGATGCTACGAGAAGTGATTTCGCTGCGAACGGCGCCTGTAGCCGCTTCGCTGTGCGAAGCGCGACGTCGGAATCCTTGAACCCGCGCGCCACGCGTCTCACAGAGACGCGGCTACAGAAAATGCCGTAACTTTTCTTTCTCGCGTCGACATCTAAATTATCTGTTTCACTTTTTCGTAATCATGCAGTCGTTGCGATTTCATCCGGCCGTTGTACGTTGGTTCGAACAAACGTTCGGCTCACCGACCGAACCGCAGATGCGCGGGTGGCCGGCGATCCAGTCCGGCCGCCAAGTGCTAATTTCCGCCCCGACAGGCTCGGGCAAAACGCTGGCGGCGTTTCTTGCTTCGCTGGATGCGCTGTTTCGCGAAGGGGTCGAGGCTGATTTGCCGGATGAAACGCAGGTCGTTTACGTGTCGCCGCTCAAGGCATTGAGCAACGATATCCGTAAAAATCTGCAAGAGCCGCTGGCTGGCATTCGCGCGTTATTGGGCGAAACAAATGGCCTCGAGATCGACGTGCGCGCGGACGTTCGCACTGGTGATACGACTGCTGCCCAACGGCAGGCGCTGATCAAAAAACCTCCGCACATTCTGGTTACAACACCAGAGTCGCTGTATCTGCTGCTGACTTCAGATTCGGGCCGGCAGATGTTGAGCACGGCGCGAACACTCATCCTCGACGAGATTCACGCTGTCGTGGATGATCGGCGCGGAGCGCACCTTGCTCTGAGCGTCGAACGTTTGGCTGCCCTAACGAAAAATCCACTTCAGCGGATCGGGTTGTCAGCGACGCAGAAACCGATCGAAGAAGTCGCACGTTTTTTGGTCGGTGCTCATGCAGTTGACGATGCTGGTAACCCGGATTGCGAAATCATCGATATCGGTCATCGTCGCGAACTCGATCTGGCAATCGAAATCCCCAAGTCGCCGCTGGAAGCGGTGATGTCGAATGAAGTGTGGGAGGAAATCTATCATCGGCTGGCAGAGTTGATCCAGGCGCATCGGACTACTTTGGTTTTCGTCAACACGCGCCGAATGGCCGAGCGCGTGACGCATCACTTGAGTGAGCTGCTCGGCGCGGATGCGGTGACATCGCATCACGGAAGTCTCTCCGCAAAGCTGCGCCTCGATGCCGAAGATCGATTGAAGCGAGGCGAATTGAAAGCGCTGGTCGCCACCGCTTCGCTTGAGCTCGGCATAGATATTGGTTCAGTTGATCTTGTTTGCCAGCTCGGCACAACGCGCTCGATTACCACATTGCTGCAGCGGGTCGGCCGCGCCGAGCATAGACGCGGCGGTTTGCCGAAGGGGCGCGTCTTCCCGTTGAGTCGCGATGAACTCGTCGAGTGTGCGGCGCTACTGCGTTGTGTTCAGGGTGGCGAGTTGGATCGGCTCGGCATTCCGGAAAAACCACTGGATGTGCTGGCTCAGCAAATTGTTGCCGCGGCTTCCACGCAAGATTGGGATGAAAATGAGTTATTCGAACTTGCTCGTTCGGCCTGGCCGTACCGAAACCTCACCCGCCAAGAGTTCGATGGCGTCGTCAAAATGCTCGCCGAAGGGTTCAGCACGAAACGCGGCCGACGTGCGGCGCTAATTCATCACGATGGAGTGAATCATCGAATTCGCGGTCGTCGTGGTGCGCGATTGACTGCACTCACGTCCGGCGGCGCGATTCCCGACAATGCCGATTATCGTGTGATCCTTGAGCCCTCGGAAACGTTCGTCGGCACAGTGAACGAAGATTTCGCCGTCGAAAGTTTGGCGGGCGACATTTTCCAACTCGGCAATGCGTCGTGGCGAATTTTGCGCATCAACTCCGGAGTCGTCCGTGTCGAAGATGCCAAAGGCCAGCCGCCGGGAATTCCATTTTGGCTGGGCGAAGCTCCGGCGCGCACGACTGAGCTGTCGAAAGCCTTGTCCGATTTGCGGACAGAAATCGAAAAGCTGCTGATCGACGGACAAAATCCGAATGAATGGCTTGCCGAAGAAATGCGGTTGCCACCCAAGGCTGCTGAACAACTCGGCGACTACTTCGCGGACGGTTATCGATCGGTTGGCGCAATTCCGTCACAGCAAACCCTGGTGATGGAGCGTTTCTTCGACGAATCGGGCGGGATGCAGCTGGTTTTGCACACGCCTTTCGGCAGTCGAATCAATCGAGCGTGGGGTCTGGCATTGCGAAAACGTTTTTGTCGTTCGTTTAATTTTGAGCTGCAAGCAGCGGCGACGGACGACGCCATTGTGATTTCGCTCGGCACGCAGCACTCGTTCCCGTTGGAAGAGGTTTTTCGCTATCTGAATTCCAAAACAGTTCGCGACCTGCTCGTTCAGGCATTGCTCGACGCGCCGATGTTCACCATTCGCTGGCGCTGGAACGCGACTCGATCGCTCGCCGTGCCGCGGTTTCGCGGCGGCGCAAAAATCGCCGCGCCTCTGCAGCGCATGGAATCGGAAAATCTTTTGGCGGCAGTTTTCCCCGACCAACTAGCCTGCCTCGAGCATATCGTTGGCGACCGCGAGATTCCTGATCACCCGCTGGTGAAACAAACAATCGAAGATTGCCTGACCGAAGCAATGGACATCGATGGCTTGGAGGACGTGTTGCGGAGGATTGAGCACGGCCAGATCCGTTGCATCGCGCGCGATTTGCCCGAGCCTTCGCCGCTCGCGTCTGAGATTCTAAATGCGCGGCCGTACGCGTTTCTGGACAACACGCCGTTGGAAGAACGCCGGACTCGGGCGGTGTACACGCGTCGCGCCTCGGAAAGAAACGGTAGCGGTGGGCTTGGTGTTCTCGACGCGGCCGCGATCGACAAAGTCGTTAAGGAAGCACGGCCGGAAGCGACAAACGCGGATGAATTGCATGACGCGCTGATGTTGCTCGGTGTGATGACGGCGGAAGAAATGCAGCGAACGTCGAGTGGCGAGAGTGCAGAGCATTTCATGTCAACGCTTGTCGCTGAAAACCGGGCCACGCGCCTGATCCTTCCGACGCAACATTCGAAACACCGCGAGGTTCGGGGGTTTTGGGTCGCTGCGGAACGACTTCCGATGATTCAAGCGATTTATCCCAACGCAGTCGTAAAGCGCAATTTGACCGTTCCTGAGGCGGTGCGTGGAAAGAATTGGGAACGGGCCGACGCAATTCGCGAACTGGTTCGCGGGCGAATGGAAGTTTGCGGGCCGGTTACTGCCGACGAGCTAGCGGACATCTTGGAGTTATCGTGTTCGGAAATTGACGCGGCATTGCTGGGCCTCGAAGCAGAAGGTTTTATTTTGCGCGGCAAATTTCATCCGAATGGAACGCAGCAAGAATGGTGCGATCGCCGGCTGCTGGCGCGGATCCACCGGCTCACAATCGACCGGCTGCGCGCGGAAATTCAGCCTATCTCGGTTCAGGATTTCTATCGATTTCTCTTCGTATGGCAGCGTGTTGATGTCGATCATCGCGTTGAAGGACCGGACGGTCTGCAATCTGTTTTGGAACAACTCGACGGGTGCGAGTTACCACTGGCGGCCTGGGAATCGGCCGTGCTCGCGGCGCGCGTTGCCGACTACGATCCGGAATGGCTCGATCGTCTTTGTTTTTCCGGTCGCGTCGGCTGGGGACGTTTAAGTGCGCCGCAAAATCCAACTGCGCGCACGATCGCTCCGTTGCGGAGCAGCCCAATTGCGCTTTACCAGCGCGAGAATGTCCAAGACTGGCTGCTGTTGTCGCGGGCAAATTCCGCGATGGAGTTTTCAGTTGCCAATCAAGTCGTACTCGATGCGCTACAAAGCGGCGGGGCACTCTTCTTCACAGAGTTGGTGCGACGCAGCGGCCTGCTGCCTTCTCAAGTTGAGGAAGCTTTGTCGCAGCTCGCGGCGCTAGGTTTGGTCACTTCAGATAGTTTCGACGGATTGCGAGCGCTTCTGGTCCCATCACACAAACGGCCCACGTTTGGCCGAAACATCGGAAAACGCCGGCGCAAGACAAACCTGGCCAGCATTGAGTTTGCAGGGCGCTGGTCGTTGTTGAGAACGCAGATCGCGTCGCAGCCGTCGCGAGATGGTGCAGAAAGGGGAAATGGCGCGGAAAGTTCTCAGCGGGACACGGCCACCGTAAAATTTGCGCGAGCGTTGCTGCGCCGCTGCGGCGTGGTATTTCGCCGTTTGCTCGAGCGCGAAAGTTTCCCGATTACGTGGTACGAACTGGGGCGAGTCTATCGTCGGTGGGAGGCGCGCGGTGAAATTCGCGGCGGCTATTTCGTGGCGGGCATCAGCGGCGAACAATTCGCCCTGCCCGAAGCTATTTGCTTGTTGCGTTCTATCCGCAAGGCGCCGTCAAACGGCGAACTGATCACGCTGAGCGCCGCGGACCCGCTGAATTTGCAAGGCATACTGACGCCTGGATCAAGAATTGCCGCGCTCACGGCCAATCGCATTTTGTTCCGTGATGGATTCCCAATCGCTGCGCTTGAGGCAGGCGAGATTTGCAGACTCGCCGATACGGCGGTCTCTGATTTGCAAATTGAAACTGCTCTTCGAGTCGGGAAGCTGCGCCCGTCGTTGCGGCCCTATTACAAATAGCGAAGCAGCACAGCATCCTGTAGCCGCTTTGCTGTGCGAAGCGCACCGCTGTGTTTTTGGCACGCACGCGCCACGCGTCTCACAGAGACGCGGCTACAACTATTTCTTAACTACCTCGGCGTTCTCGATCATCGCGATGCCGCCACGCTCTGCTAGCTTGCCTTTTAAGGTGACGTTTTTGCCACACAAATCGGCAAGTTGATCGTTAATCGGTTTGTGTTCGCCGACGACCAGATACGCTTTGCCCTCACTGACGCGTTATGATCGACGTAGCACATCATGTCGATCACTTCGCCCGTGACCTCTTTCGAAGCACCCGCTTCTGCGCCGTGCTCGTGTTCCTGCGCGATCGCCAGCGGCGAGGCCGCTAGCGCTGCGATGAACGTTGCAGTCACTGCAACTTTCAAGACTGTAGGTTTATTGCTTGTTGAATTAAACATGCAACAAATCTGGGCTGCTCGGCGCGTTGGTCAATTAGGTAGCGGCGGTTCACCGAACCGCTACGGCCGGTTGAGTCAATCGTCCCTACCTTTTTCGATTAGCTCCGCAAACTGATCGAAGAAGTAGGAGGCATCATGCGGACCGGGTGCGGCTTCCGGATGATATTGCACGCTGAAGATCGGCAATTCCTTGTGCCGCATTCCTTCGACTGTGCCGTCGTTCAAATTGATATGTGTGATTTGCACGTTCGCCGGTAGCGAGTCCGCATCGACGGCGAATCCGTGATTCTGCGCAGTGATAGCCACTTTGCCCGTGCGCAAATCTTTTACCGGCTGGTTCGCGCCGCGATGGCCGAACTTCAACTTAAACGTCGATCCGCCGAACGCGAAGCCGAGAATCTGATGGCCAAGACAGATCCCGAAGATCGGCTTTTTACCCATCAAATCGTGCACGGTTTTGTGCGCGTAAGGAAGCGCTGCTGGGTCGCCAGGGCCGTTGGAGAGAAAAATTCCGTCGGGATTGAAAGTGAGCACTTCCTCGGCTGTCGTGGTCGCCGGCACAACAGTGACTTGGAAGCCTTTCTGGCGCAGCAAGCGCAGAATGTTTTCTTTGATCCCATAATCGTAGGCCGCGATTCGAAACTTGATCGGCGGAAGCGCGCGTCTATTTCCGCCATTACTCGCCGCAATCGACCACGGCGCACTTAGTTTGTCCTCAGGGTCCCAACGGTAAAATTTAGTTGTCGAAACTTCGCGCACATAATCCATTCCGATTACGCCCTCGCCCTCAATCGCTCTCTGTGTCGCTTCTTTAGGAGAAATCTCTTCCGTCGTCAGACAGGCCTTCATTGCGCCGCGAGTGCGCAAATGCCGCGTGAGCGCGCGGGTGTCGATCCCTTTTGCGCCGGGGATGTTCCATTTTCGCAAATATTCGTCGAGCGACATTTCGGACCGCCAGTTGCTCGGGACCTCAGTCAATTCCTCAATGACGAATCCGCGCACATGCGGTGAGCGGCTTTCCTGATCTAGCGAATTGGTCCCGTAATTTCCGATCAACGGATAAGTCATCGCCACGATCTGTCCGCGATACGAGGGATCGGTCAGCACCTCCTGATAACCGGTCATGGCGGTGTTGAAACAAATTTCACCGACGCGCGTGCCGGTTGCGCCAAAAGATTCGCCCTCGAAATATCGGTCGTCTTCGAGGGCTAGAAGTGTGCGCACGTCACCGCGCACTATCGATCTCGTCGGCCGATTTTCAAATCTGTTGTAGCGTGAGCCGGACAATCTTGTCTGCCGATGTCCGTAAGCCTCGCAGACGGGATTGTCTGCGTCACGGCTAAGAGAAAAACCCGGACCGAATTTCTCGGTCCGGGTTTTTGAAATTTTACCCCGCCGGTGCCGTTCAGGTGATTCTCCCGTTCCCTTTTAGGAAAGGGTGGATGACCGTTGCTGCGGAATCTGACTTCCAATCAAGGCCTGTCATTTTCCGCACCAACCAAGCCTCCGTATTTCGTCAACTATCGGTTCGGGGACGTCACCTCAATCGCGAACATCGCAGGGCAAATGTTTATATCCCGAAAATATTCTGGATTCGAAAGCCGCTGGCTGAGAGTTGAACGGAAAGCACTGGTTTCCTGCCCAACCCTCAACGAGCGGCTCTCAATCTCAAAGAACTACTCGCGCAATTCCGCGCCGAGGTCGCGCCGCAGTCGCTCGCGAATTTTCGCGTGCGCTGCATTTACTTCCTCACTCGTCAGTGTGCGACTTCGGTCTCGATATGTCAATCGATATGCGAGTGACTTTCGCGCCGCCCCGATTTCGCGGCCGCTAAACAAGTCAAACAGCTCGACGCTTTCCAAAAGCGGCTCGCGCGGTTCTTCAATGCTGCGCAAAATCGTTTCGTGCGGAATTTCTTCCGGCACAATCATCGCAATATCGCGCGTGACAGCGGGAAATTTTTCAATCTCACGAAACTTTGTCGCTGTTTCCTCGGCAATTAAAAGAAGGTCAGCATGCACCTCGGCAACGAACACCGGACCAGGCGCATTAGATTTTGCGGCCGCAAGTTGTCCGCCAAATCCGATCATTTGATCGCCGGAAAAAACGTCGACCGGCAGCGCGAGATCAGGAAACTTCCCGGAGTGAAATGACAGATTTGGAACGGCGCACTCCAGCGCGCCTTTGAGATCGAATAGATCAAGGCTGCGGCTTTGCGGGGATCGCCAATTCGGCGCGCTCGCAACATTTCCCCACAGCAAAATTCCAAGGTGCCGTTCTTCTTTGCCGGATGGCGGAATAAACGTCCGGCCGATTTCGAAAATGGCGACGCGTTCTGCGCCGGCGCGAATGTTGCGATCGAGTACTCCTAACAATCCGACGAGGATGCTTGGGCGCAGCGCTACATGATCTTCGCTGAGCGGGTTTCGCAATTCGATTGCGCTTTCGCTGAATGCGAATCGTTCACGCGGCAGCAATTTTGAAGTCCGGACTTCATCGAGGCCAGCGGCTGCCAACCGCTGCCGCCACGCCGATTCCAAATCATGCGCATGGTCGGCAATGCTCGCTGGCGTAAAACGGCTTCGATCCGTTCCCGGAATTTTGTCGGCTCCGTAAGCGCGAACGACTTCTTCGATAAGATCGACATCGCGCTGCAAATCGCGGCGATAACTCGGAATCTTCCATTTGGAAGATCCGTTCTTCCTTATCCGCTCACTCTTTGTCTGTTTCAGCCCGAACCCTTCCAAAATTTCATCGACAGTTCTTCGCTTGATCGAAATCCCCAAAACTCGATCGCATTTTTCGTAGCTCAATGAAACGTCGGCCGGGTTCGTCGGGAGTTTTCCAGCGACGTTAATTTCCGTTGCTGGAGTTCCACCTGCGATCTCGCGAATCAATTCAGTCGCGCGCTGCGAGGCGCGGAGCACCATCTCCGGATCAACGCCGCGCTCGAATCGATAACTTGCATCGCTCGGCAGATTCAAATTGCGCGCGGTGCGACGAATGCTCGCCGGCGAAAAGTAAGCGGCTTCCAGCAAAATGTTTTTCGTTAAATTCGTGACGCCGGTTTCTTCGCCGCCCATCACGCCGCCGATTCCGACCGCCCATTCCTCGTCGGCAACGACACAGTTATCCGACGTGAGCGAGTAGGTCTTTCCATCCAGCGCGAGAAATTTTTCGCCGCCGCGAGCGAGCCGTACATTGATCATGCCTTTTAATTTGTCTGCGTCGAATGCGTGCGTCGGCTGACCGAGCTCGAGCATCACGAAGTTCGAAATATCGACGATGTTACTGATCGAGCGGATGCCGACGCTCTCAATCTTCGCGCGCAACCATTGCGGACTTGGGCCGACGTTCACATTGTCGATCTTGCGCGCGGAGAAAAATGGACATTCACGGGTCGCGCTGATGGTCACGCCGGACTTCTTGATGTCTGTCTTGGCCTCGCGCGGCGTTGCTTTGAGTTTCTTTCCAGTGAGCGTTGCGATCTCACGGGCGAGTCCGAAGTGGCTCAGCAAGTCGCCGCGGTTTGGCGTGATCTCGACATCGAGAATCGTGTCGCCTGGAAAAAGATCGGAAAGCGGCGCGCCGATCTTTGCTTCGGCCGACAAAATCAAAAGGCCCGACGCATCTTCGCCAAGACCCAGCTCGATTGGGCTGCAAAGCATTCCTTCACTCTCAACGCCGCGCAGGTTGGTCTTGCGAATCTCAATTCCGTTGGCCAGCTTTGCGCCCGGCAACGCCAGCGGAATTTTGTCTCCAGCTTTGTAATTGGTCGCGCCGCAAACGATCTGGCGTTTCGTTCCACTGCCATCATCGACTTCGCAAACCGTCAGGCGATCGGCGTTCGGATGACGCGAAGAAGCGGTGATTTGCGAAACGATCACCTTCTCAACGTTCGCGCCGCGCGTTTCGATGTTCTCGGTCTCGACGCCCGCGCGTGTCAGTAGCTCGGCGATCTCTTCCGGATTTTTTGGAAGATCGACAAATTCGCGCAGCCAGTTAACGGAAAATTTCATAAGCTTTTCGCTGTCATCCCGAATGAAGTAAGGGACCTCGCAAAGACGTGCCCGCTTTCGAAGAACACTGCGAGTGATTTGCGTGACGGCTTGCGCATTTGCGGGGTCCCTCGCCCTCTTCGCGGCTCGGGACGACACGCGTCGTGGGTTCCTTGAATTGTTTCATGCGAACTGGCGGAGAAACCGCAAATCGTTCTGGCCGAAGAGGCGAATGTCAGGGATATCGAATAAAATCATCGCCAGGCGATCCATTCCCAGACCGAACGCGTAACCGGTCCACTTTTCGGGATCGTAAGCGTTATCACCGCGTGCTTTATTTACGGCTTCGAAGACAGCAGGATGTACGATGCCGGAGCCAGCGACTTCGATCCATCGCTCGCCGCCTTTGAGCGCTTTGGATTTCACATAAATTTCCAAGCTTGGCTCGGTGAACGGAAAATAGTGCGGTCGAAATTGAACTTCGGTTCCTGCACCGAAGAGTTCGCGCATGAAAAATTCCAGCGCGCCTTTCAGGTCGGCGACGCTGACGTTTTCGTCCACGAAAAGTCCTTCTATCTGATGGAACTGCGGGCTGTGGGTGGCGTCGAGTTCATCGCGCCGATACGCCGCACCGGGAGCAATCACGCGAATCGGCGGCGGCGCGGCCTGCATCGTTCGGATTTGTACGGTTGAAGTGTGCGTGCGCAGCAGACGACCATCGGGCAAATAAAATGTGTCCTGCTCGTTGCGGGCCGGATGTTCGGGCGGGGTGTTGAGCGCATCGAAACAATGCCATTCGTCTTCAATGTCCGGCCCATCTGCGAGCGCGAATCCCATTCGTCGAAAAATTTCGATAGAGCGTTCCCACATCTGCGTCAGCGGATGCAGTGCGCCGATCTCATGTGGAGTTCCCGGCAGAGAGACGTCGATTCTGGCGAGCGCCTCGGATTGCATTTGAGAACGAAAATTTGCGGCGCGCGATTCGAGCGCTGCGGTGACGGCGTTGCGAACTTCATTGAGCAATTTTCCAACGATCGGCTTTTCGTCTTTGCCGAGCGTTCTCATCTGCTCGCTGCACGAGGAGATGCTGCCGCTTTTGCCGAGGTACTTGACGCGCGCGGTCTCGAGCGCCTGCTCGTCAGGCGCGGACTCGATCTCGCGCAAGGCGTCGTCGCGCAGTTGTTCGAGCGGGTGAGTCATTGAAACGTTGAAGCGTTGAAACGAAACACGAATGTAACGCTTAAACGCTTCAACGCTTCAATGGTGCCGCGCAAGTATTATGCGGCCTTTTTGTTTTTCTTCTCCAGCGCGGCTCTCGCTTGATCGACGATCGATTTGAACGCGGCTTCGTCGGTGACGGCCATATCGGCGAGAATTTTGCGGTCAAGGCCGATGCCAGCGGCTTTGAGTCCTTCCGCAAAACGGCTGTAGTTCATTCCATTTGCGCGGGCAGCGGCATTTAGCCGTTGAATCCAGAGATAACGAAACGTCCGTTTCCGCGTTTTGCGGTCGCGATAAGCCCAATACTGGGCTTTCATCATCGCGTCTTTCGCGTATCGAAAAAGTTTTGAACGGCGTCCGCGGTAGCCTTTGGCTTTTTTTAAGATTCGTTTGCGGCGCGCCCGGCTTGCCGGGGCGTTGGTGGCTCTTGGCATTTTTATTCTGCCTCGAATCGCTTCGAGGTTCCTCGTTCAGCGAGCTGTTGTTCCATTTGTCGATCTGCGCGACCTCACTCGCTAATTCGATCCCGAGATATGGAATCAGGTGCGCAGATCGAGAGCGAGGAAGCTAGGCGCATCGGAATAAAAGACAAATAGAAATCCGAAAAATGACGAATGAGGAAGGAAGCCAGAGTCCAAAACTTCTGATACAGATGAGAAACATTATTTCGTCATTCGGATCCCGTCATTTCCTTCGACATTCGACATTCGAGCTTCGTCATTGGGTTTCTCTTTTCTCCAAATTAACCACGCGACAACGCCCACAGCCGCGCCACCCAAATGGGCAAACGATGAGACGGAACTCATGCCGGCCTCTGTTCCCACGCGCCGATAAGCTGAAAGAAAATCCACAAGACGAAGACCGACCAAGCCGGCAATCGGATCCATCGGAACCAGACAAAACCCCACCGCATCAGGAATTCGAGCCGGACGCGCGGAAAATTGAGCGCGTAAAATGTAATCGCGCCGGCGATGCCGCCACTCGCGCCAATGCACGGGATTTGCGACCGCGGGTCGACAGCGATGTGCGCGAGGTCCCCAATGAATGCCGCCAGCGCAATGAGCGTGAGATAGCGAAGCGGTCTCAGAAAATCTTCCACGTTGTCGCCAAAGACGAGCAAGAAATACATGTTCCCGACCAGATGAATGATGCCGGCATGTAGAAAAAACGATGTGACGAAGGTGAGACCATCGAGCCGCGTTGCTTGTGCCGGAATTAATCCGAAGCGTTGGACCACGTCTCGAAGATGCGGAAACGCCAATAGGCTCACGCAAATGACTGCCGCGGAAAGTAACCAGGTTGCCCATGGTTTTCGCTCCTCTTCCGGTGCTTCGAATTCAACCGGTAATCCAAAGAAGCCTGCGATTTGTTTCCATGCTTCATCCGGCGGCGCGCTGTCGAAATCGGTGCCGCGCGCTTCTTCGGCGATCTGTTTTACTTTTTCGATGGCGATTAATTCGCGCGCCTTTTGCGGCAGCTCGGATACCGACACCGGCGATTGTCGTGGTGCGAGGGTGTCCATCTCGTGGGCATCAAACCAGACGAAATGACAATGCTGGCAAACATCCACAGCGACCTGCGCGCTCCCGGACAACGCCACCTCGAGCATCGGGTTTCTGCAGGAAGGACAGAGGCGCTCGCTTTTTCCTTTGCCGCTGATTGCATGAAGCCAGAGCGGGTTGATCGACTCCGGCCTGAAAGTGCGACGCAGCAATTCAACGGTCAGCGCACGTTTCCGCACAATTCTCGCAAGCCCAAAAAACGCCGTGCGGCGTGCGAACTTCTTCTAGCGGCACGTTACACCGGGGACAGAGGAGCTCGGAGTTAGCAGTCATCGGGTAGGCTCGCACTCCAATGGCATGACGAACGCACAAGAAATGCCTAAATCCGACCACCTGTCATGTTGAGCGAAGTGAAACATCTCAGATTGCCACTTAGCTTACGGAAAGAACTGATCAGAGATTCTTCACTTCGCGCAGAATGGCAATGCCATCTTACGCTTCAATGCTTTAACGCTTTAACGTTTTAGTGCTACATTGCGCGCGCATGCACTGGCTTGGTCGTCGTCGCTTGTTGGTCCTGGCGTTGATTTGCTTTTTCTGGACCGGGCTGATTTTTGTCGGCCATTTTTTCTCAGCAGCGCCGTTTCTCTCGGCACCGTGGCGCGGTGAACAAAGCTTTGAAGATTTGCTTCGGCGCGAAGGCCGCAAGACTATCCCGCCTAGCGATTTCGTCTTTTTGGGACTTGATCAAAGCACATTGCAATTGCCGCCGCTGACGGCTGAAGAAATTGCAAGCAATCGAGCGTTTCAACTGATGACCGAACGGCCATTCCCGTGGTCGCGGGAAGTCTGGGCGCTTTTGCTCGATCGGCTGTTCGCGGCAGGCGCGCGCCTGGTGATGTTCGACATGATCTTCAGCCCGCCCTATGATGGTGACCCGGAATTTCATGCTGCAGTTGATCGTTACCGTGACAAAGTTGTCCTCGGCGCCAACTTCGACATGCAAAATGCCGACAAGCCGCTCATTACGCCAAACAACACGCTCATACCGCCGCCCCAGCTTCAAGATGACCGGGTCGGCTTCGTAAATTTCTGGGCCGATCCGATCGACGATAAAATTCGCGCGCTAGCTTACCGCGTGACCGATCGTCAGCTCGCAGGTTTGCCTCCGCACCCGAGCGAAGAAATTTATGAATCTCTTTCCGCTCGCGGTCTGACCAAAATCGGCCACGGAAACGACATACCGCGCGATTTTCGCGGGCATATGATTCGCTTCACCGATTCGGATGCATTCCCGCCGCGGCCGCTCTACGAAGTTTTTGATCCGGAACTTTGGCACGCCAATTATGCGGATGGCGCGTTTTTTAAAGATAAGGTGGTGATCGTCGGGGCGTCGGCGCAGGTGTCGCACGACTTTTTCGACACGCCGATGAGCCCAATGACATCGGGCCCTGGGCTTCATTTGCAAGCCATGGCTGCCGCGATCGGCCACGAGTTTTTGCAGCCTACGCCGCTGAAGGTTGAACTGGCGCTCGTGGGCACAGCAGGACTCATTGCTTGGTCGCTTGTTGCCTTCTTGCGCAGGCCGTTGCTTTGCGTTGGAGCGCTCGTTGTAATCACGGCTACGTATCTCGGAACGGCCCGATTGTTTTACGATAAGACCGGGCTGTTGCTGCTCACCGTGCCCGTGCTGAGCGCTCTTGTACTCAGCGGATCATTTTCGCTTGGGTTCGAATACGCCTTGGAGCGGTTGGAGAAATTGCGCACCCGGCGGACACTGGAACGCTACGTCTCGAAAAATCTAGTCAGGGAAATCCTCGAAAACCCAGACAGCTACTACAGCACCCTCCGTGGCGTGCGCGTGCCGGTGACAATCCTGTTCTCGGACTTGATTGGTTTCACCACGTTAGCCGAAAAAGCTGATCCCGAAGCATTGGTCGCCCAGCTCAATGAGTATCTCACCCGAATGACTTCCGTCATTTTCGGCGGTGGCGGCACCCTCGATAAATTTATCGGCGACGCGATCATGGCCGTATGGGGCAATGTGCGCAGCCTAGGCATGGCGCAAGACGCAAAAAACTGCGCGCGCGCTGCACTGGGGATGCGGCGAGAGCTAAGACAGCTCAATCAGAAATGGCGCGACGAAGGCCGCATGGGCCTCGGCATGGGGATCGGCATCAATCAAGGCGAAGTGATTGTTGGCAATATTGGGTCGCAGGAGCGAATGGACCCGACTGTGATCGGTGACTCAGTGAACCTGGCGTCGCGCCTCGAAGGTCTTACCCGAATCTATGGCGTCGATATTTTGGTTGGCGCGACCGCTGCCGAATTAGTGCGGGAGGAATTTCATCTTCGCTCTGTTGCCCGGGTCCAGGTGAAAGGCAAAACCAAACCGGTTGATGTTTTTACTTTCGTTGGTGCCCGCGATGAAGAGGTCGATCCAGAGTTTCTAAAATGGCTCGAAACGTACGAAGAAGGGCTGGAGAAATTTCGCGCCCGGGATTTTACTGAGGCGAAGATCCTGTTTTCCCGTTTCCTGGAATTTTATCCCGACGATCTGCTGGCCAAGATGTATCTCAATCGCTCGCTCGATTACGAACAAGCTCCGCCCGACGAAGCGTGGAAGGCCGTGGAAGTCTTCGAGAAAAAATAACCGTCATCCGAGCCGCGCTGAAGGCGACGGACCTTCACAGCGGATGAGAGAGCACGAAAATCGGCTCAGTACAGGTGCGCGTTTGCTGCTCAAAAAAATCGAAAAAAGTTGAAAAAAAAGCTTGCCACCGTCCTCGCCCTTCATTTAGACCGGATGCTGGCGAGACAAATAGGCCTGTCTAAGCGTTCAAAAAAATTTGAAAAAAAAGCTTGTCAGGCTTCGAATAGTTTAATAAAGCCACCTTAAACCTAACCAAATCAATGGAGAAACTAATGATAAAAAACGTGCTAAATAAGTTCGGATTCGTGCGCATCGCACTCGTGGCGAGCGTCGGATTTCCATTCATTGTAGCATCGAACGCATTTGCTCAGGCTGCGCCGCCACCGCCGCCGCCGGGCGCTGGTGCAGCACCGGCTCCCGCTGCGGAGGTCGAGCGCGTGATCGTGACCGGTTCGCTAATTCCGACCGCGGAAGAGGTCGGTCCGAACCCGGTGTTCAGTATCAACCGCGACCTGATTAACAAATCAGGCGCAGGCACCACCACGGAACAACTGCTCCAGAGGCAGCCGGTGATTGGCGGGTCCAATATTCCAGTCCAGAACAACGGAACCAGCCAGTCCGGTCCATCCGGTACTGCCGCGCTCTCGCTGCGTGGTTTGGATCCTGGTGCCACACTAGTGATGATTGACCGTCGCCGCGTTGCTGCGTTCCCGGGATCCGCCCTCTCTGGATATGGTTTCGTCGATCTAACTACCATTCCCATTACGGCGGTCCAGAGCATCGACATTCTGAAGGACGGCGCTTCGACCACCTACGGCTCGGATGCCGTTGCAGGCGTGGTGAACTTTAACCTCTATAAAGATTATCGCGGCGCTCAGGTGACCATCCAGTACGGCAACACGCTCGATAAAGACGCAGCGGAGTATAAGGGGGACATCCTCTTTGGGGTAGGCAACGACACGACCAGTATCACCGGCGATATTTTTTACTACAAGCATCACGACATGTTCAACCACGACCGTGGAAACTCGCTTGTCCCGCCGTTCTTGAGTTCAAACTCGGTGCCGTGGAATCTTCAGTTGACGCAAGCCGCAATTATAGAAGCGGGCGGGACCCCATTCCCTACCAGCAACCCGCTAGAGTTCGGCACGGCGCCGGATTTTTCCAACGGATTAACTCCCGCATCTGATTACATATATTTCAGGCGCCGGGTGAGGGGTAGCATTCTACCGGGCTTTAACTTTAACCTGTATTCAAGCTCATATCCCAAGCAGGAGCGCTGGGGCGGGTATGCGGCGTTCGAGACCAAGATCTGTGACGATCAGTTGCGGATTTTTGGCGATTTCTTTTATGTGGATGCCAAGACGCACGACGAACTTGCGCCAATCGCCACGGGCAATTTCGAGACGCCGGGTCAGATATCGCTCTACGTCCCGCCAAGAGTGGCTTTCAGCGGAGCGCCGCCATTTGGCGGCCCGACTTATGCCGAAGTTGGCGCGCCTGTGGGTGCCTTTAACCCGTTCAACCCATTTGAGCAGATCATCTCGGGCGGCACTCGGGCGCGCTTTTTCGATTTCGGCAACCGCCTGATCGACAACGAAAACGTCGCCGAACGATTCACGGTCGGTGTAAAAGGCGACAAGCTCTTTAACGGAACATGGGGCTACGATGGAGCGTTCATGTACAGCCAAATCGAGCAGATTGCCCGGTTCCGAAGCGTCAATGTTAACCGGTTTGAGCGGATTCTGAACGCAAACGACTCGCTATTTGATCCTACCTCGGGGAATTTTATCGGACAGACGGTGCCGTACAATCCGTTTGGCGATTGGCAACATGTCCCATCACCTGCGACCAATCAGCCGTTGCTTACTTTCGCGCAGCTTAACACCAGGGACCTGCTTACGTCGAAACTTGCTACATTGGATCTGAACATTTACACTACGGACCTGTTTGATTTGCCCGCTGGCGGCGTTGGGCTCGCCTTTGGCGGTGTGTTCAGCCGGGAAAGTTACCAGGTCGATCCGGATGATCAAAACCGCCTTGGAGAGAACGCCGGCGTCGGCATGCTAGAAGTTGTTAAGGCTGGACGCAAATCGTGGGGAATTTATGCGGAAACGCTCATCCCGGTGTTCAGTCCCAAATTCAACATACCTGGGTTCTACTCATTGGAGTTCTCAGCCGGAGTCCGGTACTCGGAGTGGCTGAATAACGACACGAATGCGGCAGTGCCCAAGGTGGGGGTGCGCTGGCAACCGTTTGACGAGAGCCTGACTCTTCGCAGCACCTGGGGCGAAGGGTTCCTCGAGCCATCCATGGTCCAGTTGTATGGACCTACAAGGTTCGGTCTGGGGCCAATTGGGGGCACCACATGCGCTCCTGGCGCCAATGGTTTTATTAGTACTCCTTGCGACCCTTCGAACCCGACCTTCCAGGACGTCACCAATCCGGAAGCGACCATCGAGCAACGTCCCAACCCAACCATCCACCCGGAACATGACCGTACCTGGACTGCAGGCCTAGTTTACACACCAAAGTGGATTCCGGCCAAGTGGGGAACTTTGACGTTGACGGTTGATTTCTGGGATGTGGAGCGCAGCGGGGTTGCCATGTACCGTTCTCCCAACTCAATCCTCAACCTCTATAACGCGGGGTTGATCCCGGCTACCGTGACCCCCGCGGTGCCACCGGTCACCGAGGAGAGGACTTTATTCACCCCGGACGGCACTTTCTCGGGCGTGAATGCCCCCTACCTAAACGGCGGGCGCACTCGCACCAACGGTGTTGACCTCGGTCTTCAGCACCAGATCGAGACAGGCTTCGGCACATTCTCGCTCCTAACCCGGTGGACTTATCTGAACGAGATGGTGATCAATTTCCCTTTCTCGCGGCCACGTCAGGTAGCCGGTAGCTCCAGTTCCGAGTGGTTTGTTGGCAGCTTTTTCGGGGACGTAACCAATCCTCAGGCCTGGCTGAAATGGAAAGGGGACACGACCGTCGACTGGAGCTGGCACAACTTGGATTTGAACGTTACCGTGCATACGCTGGATGGATACTGGGAACAGATCTTGGCCAAGCAGTTTGATGGAGTCTGGAAGCGGCACTGGGTGCATCCGACCTTTTTCACAGACGCGCAGCTTTCCTACAGCTTGATCTTCACGCCTCCGGTGGAAGCGGCGCCGGTGCCGGGGTATTCCAAGGGCGGCAAGGAAGTGGTAGGCAAGGAGAAGGAAGCGCCGCCGGTTCCTTACGTCATGCCGTGCTGGAAAAATATCTTGAACAACACCACGCTCACCGTGGGTGTAAGCAATATCTTCGGGGAAGACCCGCCAAAGTCCTTTTCATTTGAGTTTGGCAATTCCATCGGCTATCCGGGCAGCCTCTATGATAACCTGGGGCGGTTCTGGTACGTCCGGATGATCAAGAAGTTCTAAGTATCGCAGAGCGCAGTTTACAAAGAGGCAGTCCCGAATCGGGGCTGCCTCTTTTGCTGTACGCCGGGCGTTCAACGGAAGGCGACAGTCGTGGCATTCCCAACGTGTCATCCCGAGCGGAGCGAGGGACCTTGCAAAGACACATTGGTCTTCAAGTTGCGCTATGTGTGATTTGCGTGATCGCGTGCGCATCTGTGAGGTCCCTCGTCATCGGCGCGACTCGGGGATGACGACGAAGATGGAATGGTAGACGGCCCCGAATCCCGGGCAGTTACGCAGATTGAGTTCCGCGGTTGCGGATTGTAGCCACGGCCCCGTGAGCCGTCGGTTCGCTGTTTGTCTGACCCGGCCCGCAGGGCCGGTGACTAAAGCAGCTGCATACGGCCGCAGCAGCTTTTCAGACAGCGATAGC
>Ga0209157_1000623_pt1 | contig 29783 bp, 22 predicted proteins | sample GraSoiAngelo_135_FD_185892 | JGI IMG/M metagenome (GOLD analysis project Ga0209157, IMG submission 185892) | Grasslands soil microbial communities from the Angelo Coastal Reserve, California, USA - 14_0929_05_40cm (SPAdes) (version 2) | ecosystem: Environmental > Terrestrial > Soil > Grasslands ...
TCCTCGTCGAGGGCGAGACCGGCACTGGCAAGGAGCTCGTCGCCCGGGCGATCCATCAGCTGAGCGCCCGACGCGAAAAGCCGTTTGTCGCTGTCGACTGCGGCGCGATACCGGACACCCTGATCGAGTCCGAGCTCTTTGGCCATGAGAAGGGCGCGTTCACGGGTGCCCATCAACGAAAGGAGGGGCAGTTCGAGCTTGCCGGAGGGGGGACGCTTTTCCTCGATGAGATCGTCAACCTTCCCCTCCCCACGCAGGCGAAGCTCCTGCGTGCGTTGCAGGAGCGACAAGTCCAGCCACTCGGCAGCAAGCGCCCGGTCCAGGTGCTCGCGCGGATCATCGCCGCCTCCAATGTCCCCCTCGAGCGCGAAGTGCGGGCTGGCCGGTTCCGGCAGGATGTCTATTACCGCCTGAACGAATTCGCGATCACCCTGCCGCCGCTCAGGGAGCGGGACAACATCCTCCACCTGGCGAACGAGTTTCTCCCGGAAGCCGGCATGGAGCTCGGCCGCCCCTGCCGCAAGATCTCAGAAGCGGCGGCGCAGGTCCTTCTGCGGTATCACTGGCCAGGCAACGTGCGCGAGCTCAGGAACGTCATTCGCCGCGCCATTCTCCTCGCTTCGGACGTCATCGAGCCGGCGCACCTCTCGGTCATTCCCGTCGACTCGCCTGCGACGGCCGCACTGCGCGAAGCGCCGGCGCCCGGTGATTGCTCTTTGAAGGAGATCGCGGACGCGGCCGCAGCGCAGGCCGAGCAGGAGGCGATCCGCCGCGTCCTCCAGCTCACCAGTGGGAACAAGAGCGAAGCGGCGCGGCTCCTTCGAACCGACTACAAAACGCTGTACCTCAAGATAAAGCAGTACCGCATCGACACGGGGTCGTTCAGGGAGCCCCGCGCGTCGTGATCCGCCGCTAACTCTGGTCTGCTCACCAGGGTAGCGTCGCCTTATCTCCGGCAACTTTGCCTTAGCGTACCCATTGGTACGCGGCTTGCGTGCGTTCTGCCATGTGAGACGGCGACGACAGGAGACGCGCTTCTCGCTGAAGGAGCTCGCCGACCGCGCCGCCGCCGAGGCGGAGCGACAGGCGATACGCTTGGCTCTTTACGCCACGCGTGGCAATAAGAGTGAAGCGGCTCGGTTTCTCCGAGTGGACTACAAGACCCTCCACCTCAAGATGAAGCGCTACGCGCTCGACGCGTCGGAGTTCCGGGCGCTGTAACTATCGGCCAGCTCTGGCAACGACGCCATGGTGTGTGCGCCATAGCTCGCGGCCAGATCTGTTCGGGTTGGTGCGTTCGCCGGCGGCGGTTTCTCTTGTCCGTACCGCCACTTGCCCACGTTCGCCTTGAGATCGATGGTGCGAGCCCGCACGCGGGCACGGGGCTTGCGTTCAACCGCGAGGGGAATGGAGTTCCACCTACACAGGAGAGAGCTAGATGAAGAACTTAGTGGTGCTTGCCACAGTAACTGCTGGATTGAACCTCGCGCTCATTTCTTCGGCGAACGGCGCAACGTATGGCGGTGACGCCACGGGCGCAGTGGTGACGGTGACGGCCACGGGCACGACGATTCGCGCCGCCACCAACTCGCTGTCGATTTCGGGAGGAGAGGCCGATGCCGCTCTATCCGTCGGTGACATCCCGGGCAGCGCGACGGGCGGCGTGGTTACCCTTGCTGCCAGCGCGCTCTCGAGCGTCGTCATCGGCACCGGCGCGGACACTAGAGCCCACGCCGCGATGGGCGCCGTCGGCCTGACGGTGTCGGGTAACCAGATCAGCAGCGATTTCCTCATGGCCCGGAGCACCGCCAGCTGTGGCCCGACTGTGGGGGGTAGCTCCGAGCTCGTCAATCTCGTCATCAACGGTCAACCGATCACCGTGACGGGCGCAGCCAATCAGACCGTCACGTTGTCGAACGGCAGCGTGGTCATCAACGAGCAGGTGCCGACGGTCGGAGGAACGTCCGGCGAGCTCATTGTCAACGCGCTACACGTTTTAACGCACGACACGATCACCGGGCAGCCGATCGCCGACGTCGCCCTCGGGAACGTCGACGCCAAGATCGACTGCGCCGCCGGCTGGTCCCCGGGCGAGGACTGGGTCAGCGGCGGCGGCTGGATCGTGGGATCAGGCGGGCCCGGAACAAAGGCGACGTTCGGGTTCGTTGCCGGACCAGGGGGCCAGCCTACGCGCGGCCATCTGACGCTGAAGGACAACAGCGCGGGTCAGACCGTTCATGGAACCGTCATCACCAGCGTCACCGAGTGCTCGCTTGGCAAGAGCCACTTCGACGGCACCGATTCGCAGCAAACTACTACCTTCCACGTCGACGTAGGCGACAACGGCGAAGGGGGCACCACCGACACATTCTTGATCGACACAGAGGGTGCCGTTTTCTATTCGAACTCCGGTACACTCGGCGGCGGCAACATTCAGGATCACGGTTTCCTCTGTCAGTAGCGACCCGCGCAGACGAAAAGGGGTCAGAGCAAATTGCTCTGGCCCTTTTTACGTTACGGCTCGCGCCGCCCAGGCGAAGAGCTGCCAGCCGCAACCCCTTTCGGCGTCAGCCTCGCAGGGCCTTCATTACATTCTCGTCCTCGAGCGCCTGCTGCGGCTTGCCCTCGAAGATGATCTCGCCGCGGTCGATCGCGTAGAGCCGGTCCGCGATGCGCGCCGCGTTGACGAGATTCGACTCGGCGATCAGGAGCGAGATCCCCAGGTCCTCGATCTTGAGCACCGCATCGCGGAACCGCTTGACGACGACCGGGGCTAGACCTTCGAACGCCTCGTCCAGAAGCAGCAGCGTCGGGGCGAGCGCCATCCCGCGCGCGATGGCGACCATCTTGCGCTGGCCGCCGCTCAGGTTCATCCCCTGGCGGCGCATCAGCTCGCGCACCTCGGGGAACACCGCGAACACCCGCTCCTCGACGTCCCCGTCGGCGAGCGCCTCCAGCCTGCGGCGCGCCTTTGCCGACATCCAGCGGCTGATCATCATGTTCTCCGCCACCGTGAGCTCGGGGAAGATCTCGCATCCTTCGGGCGCGTAGCCCATGCCGCGCCGCGCACGCGAGTGCACCGGAAGCGAAGTCACCTCCTCGCCGTGAAACAGGATCTGGCCGGACTTGACCGGGAGAAAGCCCATGATGCTTTCCATGGTCGTGGTCTTGCCCGCGCCGTTGCGCCCGACTAGGCAGACCACTTCGTGGCTGCGAACGCTCAACGAGACCCCGTGCAGGATGTGCGCCGGCCCACGCCAGGCGTGGATGTTCTTCACTTCCAGCATGGTCAGACGTCGGTCCCGAGCAGATACCTGGCCACGTCGCTGTTTTGGCGGATCTCCCCGGGCGGACCGTCGGCGAGGAACCTGCCTTCATGCATCACGACGACGCGATCGGAGTACTTGAAGACCACGTCCATGTCGTGTTCGATGACGACGGCCGTGATCCCGCCGCCTCGCACCACCGCAGACACCGTGTCCATGATCTGCACCTTGTCGCGCGTGCTGACGCCGCTGGTCGGCTCGTCGAGGAACAGCAGCCTGGGGCGCAGCGCGTAGGCGACCGCCACGTCGAGGAGCTTGCGCTCGCCCTGCGCGAGCCCTCCCGCGCGCCCCTCCGACTTGCCGCCGAGGCCGAACTCGCCGAGCAGATCCGACGCTTCGCGGCTCACCGCGGCATCGCGCTCCGCGAGCGTTAAAATTCGCTTGGTCTTGCGTTCGCGCGCGAAGATCGCGAGCGCCACGTTGTCGAGCACCGACAGATCGTCGAACAGGTTCACGAGCTGGAAGCTGCGCGCGATTCCCGCCCGGATGCGCTCTTCCACCGACGCATGGGTGATGTCGCGGTCCCCGATGAAGATCCTGCCGCTGTCGGGGGCGAGGAACGCGCTGATCAGGTTGACCAGCGTGGTCTTGCCCGCGCCGTTGGTGCCGACGAGCGAGAGGAACTCGCCTTCGTTGACGGTGAAATCCACCCCGTCCACGGCGCGCGTTTCGCCGAAGTGCTTCTTGAGGGCCTCTGTCCGCAAAAGATTCATTTTAACTTCGTCGACAAGCGTTGCGCAGTGCCGACGATTCCTGCCGGGAGGAAGGTCACCAGGATGATCAGGATCGCGCCGAGCGTGATCTGCCAGTATTCGGTAAGCGCGATAGCGTAGACCTCGAGGTAGTTGAAGAGCACCGCCCCGACGATCGGGCCCGAGAAGTTGCGGAACCCCCCGAGCACCGCGAAGAACACGATCTTGCCGGACTGCGGCCAGTACAGGACGTCGGGGGTGGTCAGCCCGTTGAGCGGCACCCAGAGAGTACCAGCCAGGCCGGTGAAGATCCCCGACACGAGGAACGCCAGCCAGCGGTAGCGCCAGATCCGCACGCCGAGAAAGCGCGCCCGGGTCTCGTTGTCGCGGATCGCCTGCAGCGTCTTGCCGAACGGGGAGTGGACGATCAGCCACATGAGCGCTGTGCACACGCAGAACACGACCAGCACGTAGTAATAGTAGAAGCTGATGAACCTCGCGAATGCGTCGGCGCCCGGGAAACCGATGAGGCCGCCCAGCAAGGTCAGCTTCGAGAACGGCACGCGCAGCCCATCGGTGCCTCCGGTGATCCAGAAGAACTTGTAGGCGAGCGTCCACAGTACCTGCGAAAGCGCGAGCGTCAGGATGGCGAAGAAGATCCGCGTATGGCGTACGCACACCACGCCGAACAGCGCCGCGAGCGCGGCCGAGCATACGATCCCGCCCAGGAGGAAGAGCTCCATCGACGAGACGCCGAGATAGCGCATCATGAGCGCCACGGCATAGGCGCCCGCGCCGAAGTAGGCGGAATGCCCGAACGAGAGCAGCCCGGTGTAGCCGAGCAGGAGATTGAACCCGAGCGCGGCGATCGCAAGCGTCAGGCCGTAGGTGAGCAGCTGGGTCTGATACGTGCTCGCGACCACGGGCACCAGGGCAAGAATGATCACGATGGGAACGGCGAGCTTCACGCCCTCCTCCCAAAGAGGCCGGTCGGCCGGATGAGGAGCACGATCGCGGCGATCAGGTACAGCGCGGCAAGCTCGAATTCCTCCCAGAACTGGATGGTGATCGTTCTCAGGGCGCTCACGATCAGCGCGCCGACCAGGGCGCCCTCGAGGCTGCCCAGGCCGCCGATCACGACCACGACGAACGCGATGACCAGCACTTCCACTCCCATGCCGAGCACCGCGGCCTGGCTCGGAACGACGATGGCGCCGCCGAGCCCCGCCATGAAGCAGCCCAGACCGAAGGCGAGGACGTAGATCCGCCCGACGTCGATCCCTAGCGCCGCAGCCATGCGCCGGTCCTGCGCCGTGGCACGCAGCAGCACGCCGAACTTGGTGCGGTACACGAACGCCCACAGAGCGAGCGCCGCGACGGCTCCGACTCCGATCATCAGCAGGTTGTAGACGGGATAGGGCAGCCCCCCGATACGAACGAGCCCGAGGGAGTCCACGAGCCCGCTCGCGGTAAGCGGGGTCCCGCCCCACAGCAGCCGGATGACGTCCTCGAGAACCAGCAGCAGGCCGAAGGTGACGAGCAGCTGATACTCCTCCTGCCGCCGGTAGAACGGCCGGATCAAGGTGGGCTCGATCGCCAGCCCGATCACCGCTACCGCGATCGCCCCGAGGAGCAGGAAAACAAACAGCGCGGCCGGCGGGAGCGTGGCCGCCGCCGCGCCCACCGACCAGGCGGTGACGTAGGCGCCCAGCGCGTAGAAGCTGCCGTGCGCCATGTTGACGATCCCCATCACCCCGAAGATCAGGCTGAGCCCGGCGGCGATGAGGAACAGCACCGCGGCGTAGAACAGCGAATTGAGAACTTGTAGCGCGACGATTTCCATCGCCTTCTTCTTCTAAGGCGCACCGCCGGGGCGGCCCACGCCACCCCGGTCGAAGATCAGCGCGTCACGCCTTCGCCGCCGCTGGCCAGGTCTTCTTGATCCAGTCGGCCGCGGCCGTGGACTCGTTATGTCCCTGGCCGGGTTTCGGCCAGTTGGGCGGCGCAGTGATGCTGCGGATCGGGATCGAGACGATGCTCGCCGAGTCCCAGACAGGAAAATCGTATCCCGGCAGGTTCTTGCTCAGACCCGTCACCGCGTCCTTGTAGCCCTGGTGATTGTCGGCGCGGAGATAGAGATAGCCCGCCGGAGCATCGATTCCCGTTCCCTCGAGCATCGCGATGATCGCCTCGTCGTCGGGCCAGCCGCCGACGAGCTGGTTCGCCTTTTCCACCGCCTGCTTGTAGAGATAGAGCGCAGTGTAGGCCCCGTCGGACTCGAAGCTCGGATATTCCTTCCAGCGCTTGTGGTAGCGCTCGACGAAGCTCTTGTTGATCGGCCAGCGCTCCGCGGAAGGATAGAGGAAGTGATAGTTCGCGTGCACGCCGGCTAGCACGCCCTCGGGGTGGTCCTTGCCGATCGCGTGCGGGTAGCCGCCGAAGGCGAGCGTGGTGGCGACTTTCATCTTGTCGAACAACCCGTAGCGAAGCGCCTGCTTGTAGAACGCGACGTAATCGCCGCCCCACACGCCGGCAATCAGCAGATCGGGCTTGGTCGAGAGGATCTTCGTGATGTGCGACGTGAAATCCGTGGTGCCCAGCTTGGGCCACGACTCGGAGACGACCTCTATTCCGGGCAGCAGCTTGCCCAGCGCGAGCACGAAGTGCTCGAAAACATTGCGCCCGTAGCTGTAATCGGGCTGCAGCGAGGCGATGCGCCGCACCTTGGGCCAATGCGTTGCGGCGCCGATCGCAGCCGTGACGCCGTCCGCAGACTGGATGTTGGTCACCCGGAAGGTGTACTTCGGGTTCGGCACCGCCTTGTCGAACAGGAAGTCGGTGCAGCCGTCGTTGAACAGCGTGAGCACCCGCAGCTCCTCCGCCACCGGCCCGAGGGCGGGGGTGTTGCCGCTCGAAATGACTCCCGTGAAGAGCTCGATGCTCTCCGACAGCTTCATGCGCCGCAGTTCCTTCACGTTGCCGTCGGTCCCGGCGGCCTCGTCAGCGAAGATCGTCTCGATCTTGCGCTTGCCGAGCAGGCCGCCCTGCGCATTGATTTCCTCTTGGGCGAGGACATGTCCGCGCTGGCCCGGGCCGCCCAGAAGCTCGGCCGGGCCGGTAAGAAACGTGGTGTGACCGACCTTGACCGGTCGGTCGGGGATGTTGCCCTTCGGTTTGACCGCAGCACTCGCGGTCCCGACTCCGGCGGCCCCAAGGCCCGCCGCCCCCAGCGTCGCGCCGAACTGTTTCAGAAAGCCGCGGCGCTCCTGCAGCAATTCCTCGTCCATGACTCCTCCTCTTGTCGTACGGCGATGACAGTCTACTCCCACGGCACGATCCTGATCGGCGCGTTCGCAGCGCTGCCCTCGAGCACGGCGGCGAGCACGAGCCGGTTCCCCCCTGGTTTTAACTGCAGACGACACCTGCCTTCGGCGCCGGCGCGCACTTCGCCTGCGGCTACGACCGCGCCGTCCGGAGCGACGAGCAGGTAGCGGCAGACCGCCGCCTGCTTTTTCTCCGGAGAGCCGCGCACGATCCGCACGTCGCGCCCCTCGCGCTCCAGCCGCTCAGTTTCGATGTGGACTTCCGCGCCAGAGCCGCGGCGCTCGATCTGCGTCACATGCGCCCTGAGCGGCACGGCGTAAGCGTTGAAGCTGCCGACTCCCTTCGGGTAGGTCGGATCGCGGAACACCCCGAGCACCGCCTTCGCCCCATCCCAGCGCTCGAGCAGGTACGGACCGTTGGTCACCAGCCAATGGCCGTGCGCAGCGTAGAACTCGCGCAGCGCGCGGTAGCGGGCGCGAGCTTCTTGTGCATTCACATAAGGCGCCAATGCAGATGGAACGTACGCGCGCTCTTCCAGCTCGCGCGCCAGCTCGGCGAGCTTGCGCACCAGCGCCGCGTCGCGCACCGGATCGAACTCCGAAAGCATGAAATAGCCGCGCCGGGCCCCCTCCTTGAACAGCGCGAGCAAATGCCAGGGCAAGGTAGTCCACGGCGGCGCCACGGTCGCCGCATCGCCGTCCGCCACGCCGTCGAGGTAGACCTCGACCACCGGCACTTCGTAGCTCAGCCTGTCTTCGCCGAATGCGAGCGTCTCGGTGTCCACACGCAGCAGGCGTACGCCTCTTAGCTGTTGCGGATTCGTGAAAGTGTAGGCATAAACCAGGTCCGCGAAGCTCATTGGCGTGCCGTCGTGGAAGGCCGAGTTGCGCACGCGGTAGACGATGCGCGCTGTGGCCGTCTTGCCGTGTCCAGCAGAAAAAAGCGCGCCTGCGGGCACTGCGATCGGCTTTTCACTCTTCTCGACGATGGCGCTGACGCGGTTCTCGATCCAGCCACGGCCGTGCGGCGAAGGCAGGAAGGCGGGATCGGCGAGCGCCGACCACACCAGGCGGCCGAACGCATCGCCGAAACCTCCGGCCACGGGATTCCACGCGCTCGAAGGCAGGGCGGGTGCCGCTACGTTGAGCCAGCCGTTCCACGGAAAGTCCCGCAGCTTGACCGTGCGCGGAAAAATCGCCGACGCAAGACCCTCGAGCGCGTCGTAGCCGACATTCTCCACCCCTTGAGAATAGTCCGCGCCATAGTGCTCGCGCCGCACCGTATAGCCGAGCACGACACGCTCGCAGCGAGCCTGCAGGAGCTCGACGAGATTTCGCTCGAGATTGATGCGTTCTCCGAGACTTCGATAATCGCCGCGCATCAGACGCCGCGCTGCATTCTCGATGCGCACGTCAGTCACCGCGGGCGCGAGCAGGAGATAGGCGTGAAACCACCCTTGTCTCAACCACGGCGGTCCCGACCAGCCGTTGTAACGCCGGCTCGCTTTGGCCGTGAGCACGCCCACATCGATGATCTCAAGCTTTCCAGAGAACTTTTTCTGCTCTCCCGTTGTCGCGCGTGCCGCTTCGGCGCGATCGGCATGGTGCAGGTAGTCGGCATGAAACGGAGTGACGGGGTACGGATGCCAGACCGCGCCCGCGGGAAGCGCCGGCTTCAAGCCGCGTGCCGCTGCGCACGCGTCGCGCTCCACCCTGGCTATCACGTAGCCGCCAAGGGAAGCGACCGCGGCGGTCTTCGCCAGATCGGTTTCTAGCGTGCCGGCGTAAGCGTGCAGCGTCCCCATGGCGAGCCGTTGCGCGGCCGAGCGCGCATCGAGCGCTTCGACCGTGATCTCCTGCGGATAGAACGACGGATAGAAGGGAAACTCATGGCCGGCGTGCGCGACGCCGAGGAACGCGAGGCCTGCTGCGAGAATCAAGTAGTTCATCGGCGAGCGGCGGCGCGCTTGGGATCGCGCACCAGCGCTATCAGTCCGAGGGTGACCGCGGCGGTTATAGCGGCAAGCACGTCGAAGGTCGTCGCATAGCCCAATCCCCCAATCAGGAAGCCCGCGATCATGGGGCCCGCTGCTTCGCCGATGTCCCAGACGGTTCCGAACACGCCCATCGCGGCGCCGAGGCGCCGTGCTGAGGCGAGGTCGGCGATAAGTGCATTGGTGACCGGCGTGACCGCGCCAACGCCAAGACCAAGCAACGGCGCTGCAAGAACGAAAGCCGTCAGGCTTTCGCTCCGGAAGATCAGCGGAAGCGCGGTAGCACAGAGCAGGAGGCCGATGACGATGACTGGTATTCGCCCCACCCGATCAGACAGGCGTCCGGTGAACGGCTTCGCCGCCATGGCTACAGCCAGCTGCGCGCCGAGGACAATTGCAATCTCGGCCTCGTTGAGCCCTACCTTCTTGGCGTAGATTGGCAGGAAGCCGAGAAACGCGCCGTAGCCGAGGTACATGACGGCTTCGATGCCCGCCGCGACGAAAATCGGCGGTGTCTTGAACACCTCAGCGACACCTTGCCGGAACTCCGCCGCGCGCGCTGCGAAAGTTTTCGCCTCGCGCGCCGCCGCCCGTTCGAGGTCCGGCAACAGCAACACCACGATGAACGTGAGCACGCCGAGCGCGCCGACCGTGAGATAGGTCACCGAATAGCTGGCGGTGAAATACAAGACGAAGCCGCCCATAAGCGGCCCCGCGGTTGCGCCGATGTCGTTGGCCGACGAGAACCAGCCGAGCCGAGCGCCGCGCCCCCTTTCGGCGAGGCTGGCCACATAGGCCGAGGCGACCGGAGAGAAGATCGCGGTGGCGAAGCCGTGAACGAAGCGCAGCGCGAGCAGTGACCAAGCGTCGTGGACGAACGGATAGAGGAACGGTGGGAGCCCGAAGAACAGCGCGCCGAGCACCATCATGCGCTTTTTTCCGAGCACGTCGGAAAGCGCGCCCGCGGGCAGCTTGAAGAAGACCCCGGTGATGGTCGAGGCTGCGACGATGATGCCGATCAGCTCGGGTAAGGCGCCGAGATCGGCGGCAAAGCTGGGGAGCACCGGGCTGCGCGCCATTTGGTAGCCGAGGCGCGAAAGCAGGCTTGCGAACAAGATCGCGACGAATGCGTTCATGTGAAAGATCCGGGTTGACGCAAACCAGTGCCTTGCTACGCCGAGTATTTTCTCACTTCAACGAAACCGTAAAATGAACACATGCGGTGGGTGGGCGAGGCGCTGCGGGGGGCGTGGACGGCACTGGCCGCGCACCCGGGCATGTTCGCGTCGGTGACGCTCGCCGTCGCCGCGCTCAACGTTGTTGCTCCCGTTGCGATCCTGTCGGCGGTACGCAAACCGCTCGACTTCTACACCTTCAATCCGTGGCTGAAACGCCTCCCCGAATACCTCGCCTCCGATGACGCGCCGCTGGTGGAAAAACTGGCGAAGCTTCCGGACCTTGCGCTGTTCTGGGTTTCGGCCGGCAGCACCTACGGCGGCGCCGAGTGGGGTTTCGCCGTGGACGTGACCGACGTCGGCCGCATCCTCCTCGTTTCGGCGCTGTTCGGGCTGTACTTCGCCCTCTGGCGCCGCTATCGCGATCTCGCGCTCGGCGGCGCGGCGCGGGCACTGCACCGCGGAGGTCTGGCGGGTGCCGCGGCGACGGTATTCGGAATCTCCACCAGCGCGTGCAGCGTCACGGGCTGCGGGGCCCCGGTGATCCCCGTGCTCGGCCTAGCGTTCGTCGGGCTCGAGAGCGGCACGCTGCATTTTCTCGCCGGGTCCTCGCGCGTCGCGACGATCGCCCTCCTCGTCGTGCTTGTTCTCGCCGTCGGTTACCTCGGGCGCAGTACATGCGCTGTAAGAGAAAATGGCAGAAAATGACTTTCTAGAGCTGGAGACGCGCCATGACCGCATCGCTTAAGAAAGTAAGGGCATCGATGATGAACGCCATCCACGACCTGCCCTTGCTGGTGGCCGGCGACGAAGGGTTCTTCAGGGACGAGGGCCTGGACGTGGAGATCGTCCGTACCCCGGGTTCCGGTCAGCGCGACTCTGACCACCAGGCCCTGCGCACCAACGTGTTCGATCGCACCATGGAGGCGCTTTACGATCAAGGCGCGTGCGACCAGTTCCGGATGTGCGAGTGGGGAGTCATGAAGCGCGCGGTCGAGTCCACGGTGACTTCCGGGCACCGCGCCGCCAAGATCGTGGCGCTGGGCTCGGCGATGTCGACTTTCGCGATCGTCACGGCTCCCAGGTCGCGCATCTACGAGCCGGAGCAGTTGAAGGACAAGCCGATCGGTGTCAGCCCGTTCAACGGCTCGCATTTCACGACGCTGAAGCTGCTTGAGGGCTTCCTCAGGCGCGAGCAGATCCGGACCACTTTTGCCGGGACGATGAAGGAACGGCTGGACGCCGTGAGCCGTGGCGAAGTGGCCGCCGTCAGCCTAATGGAGCCGTGGATCAGCATCGCCGAAATTCGCGGCCTTCGGGTTCTGATGGAGTCGCATTCGACCCGCAGCGAGGCCGCGGGCGACGAGCTGGACGGCGCGACTCTGGCGAAAATGTTCCGCGCCGAGGCTTCGGCTGCCGAGGCGATCCAGAAGAGCCCCGAGCGCTACGCGCACTATCTGATCGAGGAGGCCGGAGGCCTGCTCGAGCTGAAGGATCTCAAGCTGTCGCGCATCTTGAATGCCGCACCCGAGCCGTACACCCGCGAGCGCTTCGAGCACACCTATCAGTGGACGCTGGGATGGGGGCTGGTCGCGCCGGGCGCCACCTACGAGAACACGGTGGACAACCGCGCCTGGCAGTAGTTAAATCTCCAGACAAATCAATGACTAAACTTTACTGTGGTTGCAAAGCGAGGCGGGCCGGTTCTTTCCGGACTTTGATATATGACGCCGCCATGGTCCGAATGGCGCATCGGATCGATAGCGTGCTTAAATTGAAGTAAGGTTAGGATCACGGGAAAAGGCCCTTTTCCTCTGCTCTTACGATCAGGCACCACTGCAGCGCTACACCGCCATGCGTTGGGGGGTAGATGCCGACCGCGCTGACTGCGAGTGACAAGGAGCTTCGCGCGCGACTCGAGCTTGCGAATCGGCTCGGAGCGCTCGCTGCCGGCGCCCGCGACCTCGCGGAGTTGTTCCGCGCTCTCCATGAAGAGACTGCGCGCGTGATGGACGCGACGGTCTTTCTCTTCGCGCTCTACGACGAGGCGAGTGCAACCGTGCAGGTCGTCCGCCAGATGGACCGCGGGGTCGAGTACCCCGGCGGTACGTTCCCGCTGGGCAAGGGTTTCACGAGCGAGGTCATTCGAACGGGAGCACCCCGGCTCGTGCGTCGATGGTCTGCCGAGGGACCGGCGGTCCACCTCATCTACGGGACCGAAGCCGGGGAGCTGGTCACGCCCCAGTCCGGTGTCGTGGTCCCGATCCTGTCCGGCGATCGGGTGCTCGGTGTGCTCTCTGCGCAGAGCTATCGGCCCGAAGCCTACGAGGATGCGGATCTCCTCAGTCTGGGCGCCATCGCCGTGCAGGCGGGTATCGTCATCGAACGCGTTCGCGCAACGGAGCAGATGGCCCTGGAGCACGAGCGGCACGCTTTGCAGCTGGAAGCGGTCCTCGCGACCATGAACGACGCCCTCGTCATCGTTGACGCACGGGGCGCCATCGTGCGATTGAACCGGGCGGCCCGGGAGCTCCTCTGCCTGGACAGCGCGAGCCTCGTCGTCGGCCAGCCACTCGAGCAGCAGCGGCTCGAGCAGTGGCCGGCAACGGCGCGCGAGATCGCCGCAGCGCTCCTCCCGATCATGGCTGCCCTCCGCTCGGGCACGAGCGTCGCTGAAGAGGAGGTCGAGCTGCGCTCGGGGCAGCGGCGCGTGCTGAGCCTCGCCGCATCCGTGCTACGTTCGGCGAGAGGCACCCCGCAAGGCGGCGTCATCGTGCTCCGTGACATCACGGGGCAGCGCGATCTTGAGCGACTGCGGGAAGACATCTTCAACATGGCCTGGCACGATGTGAAGACTCCCCTTGCAGTGGTCAGGGGCCACGCGGAGCTCCTCCACCGGCGGCTGTCCTCCGGCGAGCGCGATCGCAAGGACCTGGAGGCGGATGCCGCATCGATCGTCACGCACGTGGACCGCCTCGCAGAGCTCCTGACAACACTGTTTGACGTCTCCTGCCTCGAGGCAGGCCTGCTGTCCATCTTGCGGTGGCGCACGGATCTCGCCGCCCTTGCCCGCGAAGTGACGGAAAGCATACGCTCGACCGCCCGCCACCAGATCCAGGTCCTCGCCGACCAGGACGTGGTCGGCGAGTGGGACGAGCGACGGCTCCGGCAGGCGCTGATAAATCTTCTCTCCAACGCACTGAAGTACTCGCCCGAGGGCTCGACCGTGACGGTGTCGGTGGCCGCTGGCGCTCGCAGCGCGACGGTCCGCGTGCGCGACGAGGGAATCGGCCTCGATGGCACCGAGCTGACGCAGCTGTTCCGCCGGGGGTACCGGGCGGAACCGGCGCGAAACGTGGCGGGAGGAGGCCTCGGCCTGTATTTCAGCAACGGCATCGTTGCGGCGCATGGCGGCCGCATGTGGGCGGAGTCGCTCGGCCACGGCCAAGGCAGCACGTTCTGCTTCACTCTGCCGTTGCGTGAGGAGCGCAGCGCCTATCGACCAGCGGTGGCGCACGCATGAATCGCCGCCGCCTGCTCGGCATCAGTTGCGCGCTCGTAGCGCTCGCGCTTGCGCTCCTGCCCGCGGCGTCTCCAGTGCGCGCGCAGTCGGTCGCCGCGGAGAAGATCGACCCCGCGTTGCGCGACCTGATGCAGGCCGATCCGCTGGCGCTGCTGCCGGTCATCGTGGAGATGCAGCACCCGGTCACCCCGTTCGTCGGCGCGCCGAACGTCGATCGCGCTCTGGGGGCCCTCGATCTCCTCCGGCAATACGGCATTCCGGTCGCTGCGCTGTCTCTCATCGACGGAGCCGCGGGGTTTGCGAACGCCGCCGGCATCGATGCGGTGAGCCTCGCGCCCACTGTGGCGCGCATCCATCACGACGCGACGGTGGGCCCGCGGCCCAGCGTCGCGCCGCCGGTGGTCGCTCCTCCGGATCAGCTCTCAGGGACCTATCCGCTTGTGGTGAACGCCGACCGGGTCTGGCAGCAGGGGACCACCGGCGGAGGTGTTACGGTCGCCGTCCTCGATTCAGGCGTCGCCGCGGACGCGGACCTCGTCCAGCCCGCGAACCGCATCCTCGCCTCGGTCAACTTCGCGGATCAGCGCCTGGCAAGCGACCCGGGCGGGCATGGAACGCATATCGCAGGGATCATCGCCGGGAATGGCAGCCGCTCAGGCGGCGAGTTCGTAGGCATCGCTCCGCAGGCCAACGTCGTCGACGTCCGGGTGCTCGGCAGCACCGGCAGCGGTCGGATCTCCTCGGTGATACGAGGGATCGAGTGGGTCCTCGCGCACCGCGCCGCCTACAACATCCGCGTCATCAATTTGTCCTTCGGCGCGCGCGCAAACCTCTCCTACCGCGCCGACCCGATGGCGGCCGCCGTGGAAATCGCGTGGCGCCGTGGTCTGGTCGTCGTAGCCGCGGCGGGGAACAGCGGACCGGTGCGCGACACTGTCGTGACGCCAGGCATCGATCCGTACGCCATCACCGTTGGCGCGACGGACGATCTTGGAACCCTCAGCCGGCGCGACGACGTGCTCGCCTGGTTCTCCGCCTGGGGCAGCGCCGACTCGAATGCCAAGCCTGATCTGGTCGCGCCCGGGCGGCGTCTCGTCTCGATCCGCGTGCCGGGAAGCGCCTTAGATACGCTGTTTCCTGACCGCGTCGTGGTGGCGCGGAACGGATCGACATACTTCCGCCTCACCGGAACGTCGATGGCGACCGCCGTCGTGTCGGGCGCCACCGCGCTCCTCCTGGCGCGCTGGCCGAACCTCACCCCGGATCAGGTCAAGGCGCTCCTTGTCGGGACGACGCAGCCGTACGGCCAGGATAGCGGCCAGGTTCTGCCGGATCCAATTGCGGATGGCAGCGGGCTGCTCGACGCGTACGCCGCCGTGAGTGCGGCGTCTCCTCCGGCGCCCACTGGCGGGTTCGTGCTGGGCGGACTCGGCTTGGGCGGCCTCCTGGGGAGCGCACCCCCACCTGTGGCGCCCTTGGCGTGTGCCAATCGCGCGCTCCGACCCGCGGACGGCTTCGCCCGCGCGCTGTTCCCGGTCCTCTATGGTTCGCCGCTCCACTGGAAGGATCCGACGCTCGGCGGCATCGATTGGCAAACGCTCACGTGGGACAGCGTCGTGTGGGACAGCATCGCCTGGGACAACTTCGCTTGGGACAGCGTCCTGTGGGACAGCATCGCCTGGGACAGCGTCCTGTGGGACAGCATCGCCTGGGACATCGTCCTATGGGACAGCGTGGCCTGGGATAGCATCGCGTGGGACAGCTTCACGCTCGACTGAGCCGGACGGGCGCTACTGGAGACATGATGCGCGTTCTCGTCATCGAGGACAACGAAGACTTCAGGAAGCTTGCGCTCATGTGGTTTCAGAGCTACGGCATGGAGGTCGAAGGCGCTGCCAACGGCGCTCAGGGGCTGGCGCTGCAGCGCGCCCGGCCCGCCGACGTGATCGTCACCGACATCTTCATGCCGGAAATGGAGGGCATCGAGACGATCCACGACCTGCGCAGGGAGTTTCCCGAAGCGAAGATCATCGCCATGAGCGGCCGCGACCCGCTGGCGAATCTCGATGTGTTCGAGGTCGCGCGCCAGGTCGGCGCTGCAAAGACGTTCAACAAACCGTTCAAGTTCGAAGACCTGATTGCCGCGGTGCGCGAGCTGACCGGGGCCAAGGAACAACGCGCGCCCTAGCTCAAGATTGCAGCCGCAAACAAAGAAGCCCGGTCCTTGGTTCGAGGCCGGGCTTTCTCGTTATAGTGGGGGATCCCCCGGGATAAGGATGCTGCAGGCTAGGCCACGAGATCCGATCTTCGTTCCCAATGCGACGGCGATGGCACGGTCGCAGCTAAGCGCGTTCGTGCGCCATTGCGAGACCGTGACGGGACGCAGTTACAGCGACTACTCAGGGTTCGAGCAGTTCTCGTGTAATCAATTTCGGACGTTTTGGCGGTTGTTCCTGCACTGGTGCAAGCTCGACGTCGAGGGCGAGATCGAGCCGGTTTGCGCCGGCGATTCCTGCGAGAGCGCGTCTTTTTTCCCCCGCCTGCGCCTCAACTTCGTCGGGAACCTGTTGCAGCAGGAACCCGCAAGCGACGACCTGCCTGCCGTCACGGCTTGTCACGCGGACCGGCCGCGCGAGCGCCTGACGCGTGGCGAGCTGCGCGACAGAGTGCGCAGTGTGGCGGCATCCCTCCGCGACATGGGGGTGGCGGAAGGCGATCGCGTTGTAGCGATTGCGCGGAACGGTAACGAAGCTGTCGTGGCCGCGCTTGCGACGGCGGCGGTTGGCGCGACCTTCTCGAGCTGCGCCCCCGACATGGGCGTGTTTTCGATCCTCTCGCGGTTCGCGCCGATTGAGCCAGTCATCCTGATGGGGCATTTGCGCTCCGAGCGCTGGGACATCGGTGCGCCCGTGGCTGCAAGCCTCGCGGAGGTAGCGGCCGGCCTGCCGTCATTGAAGGCCATTGTCGCGCTCGACGACGGGGCGGCTCCAAACGGGGTGGCGTGTCCAATCCATCGCCTTACCGACCTCATGAAACGCGGCCGCGCGACCGACGATGGCGCCTGGAAGCGCTTTGCGTTCGACCACCCGCTGTTCGTGCTTTTTTCCTCCGGCACGACCGGGCAACCCAAGTGCATTCTGCATGGCGCCGGCGGGACGTTGCTCGAGCATCTGAAGGAGCACCGGCTGCACTGTGACCTGCAGCAGGGCGACAAGCTGTTCTTCCATACCTCGTGCGGCTGGATGATGTGGAACTGGCAACTTTCGGCGCTCGCATCCGGGGTCGAGCTGGTCCTCTACGATGGCCCGATCACGGGGCCGGGGACGCTGTGGGAGCTGGTAGCGTCGGAGAAAGTGACGGTATTCGGGACGAGCCCCGCTTACCTGCAGCTCTGCGAGCAGTCGGGCTACCAGCCCGCGCGCGCATGCGACCTTGCGTCCTTACGTTCAGTACTCTCTACGGGATCCATTCTCTACGAGCATCAGTACGATTGGGTGCGGGATCGCGTAAAGCAAGAACTGCTGTTGCAGTCCGTCTCTGGCGGGACGGACATTTTGGGCTGCTTCGTTCTGGGCAATCCCGTCCTCCCGGTGCATCGTGGCGAGGCGCAGTGCCGCAGCCTCGGGCTTGATGTACGCGCGTTACCGCCGGCTGACGCGCCCGTGGCGCGCATCGGCGAGCTGGTTTGCGCCAATCCATTCCCGTCACGGCCGATCGGGTTTTTTGGCGACAAAGACGGCCGCCGATTCCACGAGGCCTACTTCAGCCAGAATCCCGGCGTCTGGACCCACGGCGACCTGATCGAGTTCACGCCGGAGGGCGGCGTACGTCTGCATGGCCGTTCCGACGGCATCCTCAACATCCGCGGGATTCGCGTCGGCCCGGCGGAGATCTATCGCATCCTGCAGGACATCGTGGAGGTGGCCGAAGCGATGGCGGTCGAGCAATACGCCGAAGATGAGCCGGGCGGCACGCGCCTAGTGCTTCTGGTTGTGCTTCGTGGCGGCGCTGTGCTCGACCGCTCGCTCGAAGCGCGGATCCGCTCCGAGCTAGCCCGCCGCGGCTCGGTGGTATTCGTGCCGGCGCGGATCGCACAGGTCGAGGAGCTCCCGGTGACGCATAGTGGAAAGCGCTCCGAGGCGGCGGCGCGCGACGCCGTGAACGGCCGTCCGGTGCGCAACCGGGATGCGCTGCGAAACCCGGATAGCCTGGATGCCATCGCTCGAGCCCCGGCCTTGTCGGCCTCCGCGCCGGCCGTCAGACCGGAGCCGACGGACGACACCCGCGCGGACGTACGGCTCGATCGTCACGAACTGGACCCGCGCGACGCGCTGGAACGCGAGCTGCAAGGCATCTTTGAAAGGCTGCTGGGAGGATCGCCGATCGGCAGGCACGAAAGCTTCTTCGCTCTCGGCGGCAGCTCGCTTTCGGCGTTGCGCCTGCTCAGCGAGATCCAAGCGCAGACCCGCTGTGAGCTGCCCCTCTATGCGCTGTTCCAGGCTCCAACCATCGCGGGCATCGCCGAGGCCCTTCGGGGCAAGGCAGCGCCAGGCAGGCTCGTCGCGCACACGGAGCCCCGCGCTTCAAGGCTGCCTCCGGATATCCGGCCGGTGCGCGCGACGGACATCGAGCCGCTTTGCGCATTCCTCCACCGTGGATTTGGCACAAGGATTCCCTTAGCCGCTTGGCGGCGGCTGTTCGAATACAAGTGGCTTGATGAGAAGCCGAACCTCGGGTCCCTGCTCGTCGCCGGCGGCGAGATTCGCGGCTTCATAGGCATGCTATACGCGCGTCGACTAGTCCAGGGCAAGACCGCGCTCGTGTGCAACCTCTCGTCGTTTTATGTGCATCCCGATTACCGAGGGTGGAGTTTCGCGCTTCTTGCGCATGCCTTGCGCGATGAAACCGTGTGCTATACGAGCTTGACCCCATCGCGCACGGTAACGCATATGTGTGAAGCGATGGGGTTCAGCTATATTGATCGAAACAAGATCATGTTGCCGCCGCTTCTAAACGCGATCACGTTGCGCGGGCCCAGCCCCCGGATCATTTCCGACCCGGAGCAGGTGCGCGCTCTTCTCGACGGCGAACAGCGGCGGATTTTCGACGATCATGCCCCGTACGATTGCCTGCAGCTGGTATTGCAGTCGGGGTTGGAAAGGGCCTATCTGGTGGTGAAGCGTCGAAAAATAGTGCGGTTTCCCGTGTCAGATTTGCTCTACTGCAGTGCTCCAGCGCTGGTTGCTCGCCATCTCGAGCGCGTCAAGCTCGCGATTATCTGGCGCCAGCGGTCGGTGGCGCTGACCGCCGAGGCCGGCATTTTCGGAGCGCTGCGGCCGCTAGGCGTGGTGATCAGGCGGCCCAAGCTCTTTCGCTCCTCGGTTTTACAGGCGCACGAGCTCGACAAATTGTATTCCGAACTCGTACTGCTCCCTCTTTAGATTGGGTCGCGACCGGCGTCAATCCACCTTGATCTTCGCGTCGCGGATGACTTCGGTCCACTTGCGCAGCTCGGCTTTCACCACCCGGTCAAGCTCCTCAGGGGTGGAGCCCACGGGGTCGCCGCCCTGCTCAAGCAGCTTCTGCTTCACGTCCGGCAGCTGGATCACGCGCGCGATCTCCTTCTGCATTCGCGCCACGATCGCCGGGGGCGTCTTCGCCGGCGCGAACATCGCGTACCAGGAATCCACCTCGTAGTCCTGAATCTTGAGCGCCTCGGCGACCGTGGGAATCTCCGGCGCACCGGGGTTGCGCCTGATGGTGGTCACCGCCAGCGCGCGCAGCTTGTCGGCGCGCACGTGCGAAATGGCCGCAGGCATGGTGACGATGAGCAGCCACACCTGCCCGCCGAGCGTATCGGCGACCGCCGGCCCGCCGCCCTTGTACGGGACATGGACGATGTCGATGCCGGTCCTCAGCTTCAGCAGCTCGCCGGCGATGTGCGACGGCGTGCCGTTGCCGACCGAGGCGAAATGCAGCCTGCCCGGATGTGCCTTGGCCAGTGCAACGACATCCTGCATGCTATGGATCGGTGCGCCGGGGTAAGCCGCGATCAGCTGCGGCACGCTTACGATCAGGGTCACCGGGGTGAAGTCGCGCTCGATGTCAAAGTTGAGCTTGTAGAGCAGCGGATTGATGGTGTGCGAGGAAAGCGTGAACAGGAAGCTGTAACCGTCGGGCGCCGATTTCGCGGCCGCCTCGGTGCCCACCGCGCCGCCGGCGCCGCCGCGGTTCTCGATGACGATCGTCTGTCCGAGCGCCTCCGACAGGCGATTCTGCACGATGCGCGCGATGACATCCGTCCCTCCGCCCGGCGGGTACGGCACGATGAAGTGCACCGGCTTTGCGGGCCAGTCCTGCGCCCACGCGGGAATCGCGGCGAGCAGACCCAGCACGAGAACGATTCCCTTCTTCATCGCCGCCTCCACAGTACGGTTTCTACGCCTTGCTGGTCGCCAGTTCTAATTCTGCAGTCAGTGCGGTCTGCACACAGCCATATTCCGTCTCGATTTTGGCAAACAGCTTGCAGGCTTCTTCGGCGTCAGCACGGCGCGCCGACGCCTCGATGTCCTCGCAATACCGGCTCAACACGCTCGCGCCGAGGTTTGCGCTGCTCGATTTGAGCGAATGCGCAGAGCGTACGATCTCCGGCGCATCATTGGCGGCCGCCGCCTGCTTCAGTTTTTGGATGAGCTTCGGCGACTCGACCAGGTAAAAATTGATCGCGCGGGCGAGCCGCTCGGGCTTCAGCAGCGTGCTCAACTGATCGAGCACCCGCCGATCGAGGGCCGCAGCGGCTTTCGCGGGGCCCCGCGCCGCGAGCTCCGCGGCGGCTTCCGATCTCGTCGACGCCGCCTGAGGCATCCAGCGATCCAGCATGTCCTGCATTGTCTGCATGCTGAAAGGCTTGCTCAAATGGTCGTCCATGCCTGTGTTCAGGCATTCTTCACGATCCTGCGCCATCGCATTGGCAGTCAATGCGATGATGGGCACGCGCTTGCCGATCGACGAGCGCTCGCGTCCGCGGATTTCCCTGGTCGCCTCGAATCCGTCCATCTCGGGCATGTGGCAATCCATCAGAATGAGATCGAAGGCGCCTTGCGCGTGGGCATCCAGCGCTTCCCTGCCATTGTTGACGACCGTTACGCTGTAGCCTTGGATCTGCAGTATGCCAAGCGCAACCTGCTGGTTGATGAGATTGTCTTCCACCAGCAAAATATTGCCGCGAATCCCGGCCGGAGCCGTATTCACGGGCTCGCGTACGTCCCGCGGCGCGACAGCCTCTTGCGGCTGACAGGCCATTACGTTTACCAGACATTCATACAGCACCGTCTGACGCACCGGCTTGGCCAGGCAGGCGTCGATGCCCGCGTCGCGTGCGTTCTGCATATCCACCTGGCGGTGAGTCAGCATGACCAGCCGCAGCCTGGCGATGTCGGCGCGGGCCCTGATCGTGCGCGCGAGTTCGAGCGCGTCCATGCCCGGCAGCCCTAGGTCGATGATTGCAATATCGTAGGGAGCGTTTCGTGCCGCCGCCTGGGCAAGCAGATCGATCGCCTGCTCCGGCGTTGCGGCGACCCGATTGTTCATTCCCCAGTTGCTCATCTGCGAGTGAAGGATGCCGCCATTGATGACGCTCGATTCGACGATGAGCGCCCGCACGCCCGTAAGCATCCCCATCGGGGCCGCACGCGAGTCTTGCGTTTCCTGCTTTTCGAAGCGGCTGGTGAACCAAAACGTGGAACCGGTGCCGAGCACGGATTCGACGTAAATGTTCCCCCCCATCATTTCGACGAGCTGCCTGCTGATCGCGAGGCCGAGGCCGGAGCCGCCGTGCTTGCGGGTCGTTGATCCGTCGCCCTGGGCAAACTCCTCGAAGATATGGGATTGCGCTGCCGCGCTGATGCCGGCACCGGTGTCGCTGACCTCGAAGCGCAGCGTGACGTTATGCGCGGTCTCCTCGAGGCCGGCCACGCGGATCACGACTGAGCCTTGCTCGGTAAACTTGATCGCGTTGCCCACCAGATTGGTCAGTACCTGGCCCAGACGCAGGGGGTCTCCCTTGACGTGGGTAGCCAGATTCGCGGGAATGCTGCAGGCAAGCTCCAGCCCCTTGGCACGGGCGCGCTCGGCAAGGAGATCCACGACATCTTCGAGCGTCCGGCGCAGATCCATGTCGACGTTCTCGAGCTCGAGTTTTCCAGCCTCGATCTTGGAGAAATCCAGAAGATCGTTGATGATGCCGAGCAGATTCTGGCCCGAGCGCTGCACGGTCTCGGCGTACTTGCGTTGCGCGCTCGTGAGCCCCGTTTCGAGCAACAGCTCCGTCATCCCCAGAACGCCGTTCATCGGCGTGCGGATCTCGTGGCTCATCCTGGCGAGGAACGAACTCTTTGCGTGGTTTGCCGATTCCGCCGCTTCGCGCGCCAGGCGCAGCGCTTCCTCGCTGCGCTTGTGCTGCGTGACATCGCGGGCTACGGAGATGCTGCCGATCCATTGGTTGGCCTGGTCGAGCAGTGGCGCAACGGCGACCTGAATATCGATTGCCGTTCCCGACCTGGTCATGGCTCTGGCGTCATAGGAGAATTTCTCCCCCGCCATCAGCCGCTGCATGCGCGCTTCCTCCTCTTCCGCCGTCGACTCGCCCACGTTTAGCGCGCGCCCCACAGCGTCGGCCGGGGGATAACCGAACATGGCGGCGGCTCCGGAATTCCAGCTGGTGATGATGCCGGCCAGATCCTTGGTCCAGATCGCTTCGCTGGACTGCTCGACGATAGTCGCCAGGAGCTTGTTTTTCGATTCGCTTTTCCCAAGCGAGGCGATCAGGCCTTCGATGTTGTTCGCCATGTTGTTGAACGCTTCGGCGGCAAGGCCCACTTCCGGCGCACCTTCTGGCTCGATGCGCACCGCGTGGTCGCCTTGACTGAAACGGTTTGCGCCTTCGGCAAGCATGCGCAGCGTTCCTAGGTTGCCGCGGAATATCAGCCAGATGAATTGCAGCATGAGGAACAGCGTCACGGCCACGATCTGCAACTGCTTGACGAACTGTAGCCAAAGCCGGTTGTGGGCCTTGACCGGAGTCACCCAGACACTGAGCTTTCCGTATCCCACGCCGCCCGCCGTGACGTCGAGGTTTTGTTCCTCGTGCTCAATGAGGGCAAGGCGCGCGAACCAGGCCGGCGCGTCGAGCCGATCGGGCAAGTCTTGCGCGATCAGCGTCTTGCCGTCCTTGTCGGTCCACGCGAACCTGTCGAGCTCGCCCTTCTTGACTTGGTTTTTCAGCAGCTGGGTGATCGCCGCGTAGTCACCGACGAGCGCCTGATCGGCAACCAACGGCGCGAGGAAGAGCAGCGTTTCCTTCTGCTCTCGCAGAAGCCGGGCGGAATGCTCGGCCGCACCCTCCGCCACGAGCAGGACGGTCTGCACGCCGCCTCCGGCGACGATCGCGACTCCCACGGCAATCATGAGGCGCGAAATCAATCCCAAATTCTTCAAGAATCGAAACACGCGCATGTTTTTCATGGTCGCTTGCCCTGTGTCTTCCACGGCGGACTATTTGACTTGCGTGGTCCTATAGAACTTGCGGTAGTTGTCGTAGTCGCGCTCGTTGGCCGCGACGAAACCCAGTTCGCTGTTGCTTTTCAGCAGATCGGCACCCGCCTCGAGTATCTGGCGGCCTTCCGGGTCGTTGACCATGTCGATAAGGGCGGCCTTGACCGCCGCCACCTTGTCCGCGGGCATCTTGGGATTGGCCATGATGCACAGATCCTGGTAGATCTCCGAAGTCCAGAGCACGCGGTACTCGAACGATTCGCGGCGACCGTAACGCGCCATGACCGAGCTGTTGACTCCAGCGGCAGCGACCTTGTTGACCTTCAGCTGGGCGGACGACGCTTCCTGGTTGCCGGTGAATACGACTTTGATGTTCACCTTCGCTCTCAGGAGCGCGTCCATCGGCAGCCAGTAACCGGTAAATCCATCCGGAGTCACGAAGGCGACTTCCTTGCCGTTCAGGTCCGCCAGCGACTGAATCGGGGAATCGATCGGCACCACGATTTGCGACCTGATTCCGGGCCCGGCAGGGCGCGCGATGACCTTGTAGCCGAGGCGATCGCGTTCCGGGGTGAAGAAGTGATTCGTGTAGAGAAAGTCGTACTTGCCCAGTTCGGCAATTGCGTTGCCTTCTTTGGCGGTTCTCGCCAGTTTCAGCTCCAGCGGCACGCCGCTTTTCCGGCTCACATGGGTGAGGATCGGGTTCCAATATTCCGCGGTCAACGCGATGCTGCGCTGATTCAGGACGTAGAAGGAGCGCGCCTGCTGTGCAGCGACGCCCGGCGAGTGCATAGCGACCGCCACGGCCAGGAGCGTCGCGGCGCGCTTAATTGCTCTTCGTATCATGACTATCCCCCTCAAGCCGCCACTTTCAAGAACAACATCGCGCCGCTGAGCACGAGCAGCGCGCCCACCACCCTCAACATGCCTCCACTGGTCATGTCCAGATGCACCTTGTTGCCGCTGTATAGACCGATCGCCATGGGAACGAGGCCCAGCGCGTATGCGATCTGAAGCTTCGGATCGAACAGCAGGCCGGCGAGCAGGAACAATCCGAGCCGGAATCCGCCGTCGATGGCGATCAACCACGAGAAAGTGGCGCGCACTGCTCCTTTGTCGAGCAGGCGGCGGGTCAGGTACATGATGTAGGGTGGTGAGCCAGCGCCGAACAGCGCGCCGGCGCCGCCGCCGGCCAGTCCCGCGGGGATGGCCCACGCACGCGACAACCGCCCCACGGGTTGCAGGCCGTAGATGTTGCGAAACCCGAAGAACATCGTGAAGGCGCCCAGCGTCAGCAACACCGGAGTGGTGGGGAGCGTCAGCAGGCCGTAGGCGCCGACGCAGGCGCCCAGCATCCCGAAGGGCAGCAATATCTTGACCTCGGCCCAATTCGCTTTCTTCGTGTTGGTGCCGCCCAGAATCAGCGAGGCCGTGAAGTCGAGCGCGAGGACGAGCGGAACTGCAAACTGGAGCGGCTGAGACAGCGCCAGCATCGGCACCGCGATCAGGGCGGAGCCGAAGCCGGTGATCCCGCGTATGAAATACGCGCTCATCAGTATGCATAAAACCAGTAGCATGTCAGCCACGGTCGGCTCCTTGAGTCTAGAAATCGCTTCGAGATCTTAAATTTGCGCTAATATACAGATATATACCTAACTCCATTGCAAAACAACGTAAACTTGTCACACCCCATCAAAGTCCGCCCCCTGGGAGTGTTTGGCGCCGAAGTCCAGGGTATCGATCTCGCCCACGCCGCCAGCATGGAGATCGACGCCATCAAGAAGGCGTGGTACCGGCACGATGTGCTGTTGTTCCGGAACCAGCAATTGACGGACGACGATCTGTTGTCGTTCTCCCGACATTTCGGCACGCTCGACTCGCCCCCGAACCAGGGTGCGGGGCGCAAGTCCCCTCCAGGCTATCCCGAGGTCTATATCGTCTCGAACGTGCTCGACGAGCAGGGCGCGCCGATCGGGGCGCTCGGTGATGGCGAAGCCGCTTGGCACACTGACATGAGCTATTTGGCCCAGCCGCCGGACGCGTCGATGCTGTATTCGCTGGAAATTCCAACCCAGGGCGGCGACACTTGGTTCAGCAGCATGAAAGCGGCTCTCGCCAAGATGCCCAAGACACTGGTCGAGCGGATCCGGACCCTGGATATCAAGCACGACGGGACGTACGATTCGGGTGGCTTCCTGCGCAAAGGACTGCAGTCTTCGAACGACCCTCGCAGCTCCGTAGGTACGCCGCATCCGGTGGTCATCCAGCATCCCGTATCGGGCGAGCCCGCCCTCTATCTCGGCCGCCGGCTTAACGCTTACGTCATGGGACTCGAGCTGGCTGAATCGGAGCGCCTGCTGGACGAGATCTGGTCCTACGTGGAGACCGCACTCTACCGGCACCGATGGACGCTGGGTGACTTGGTGCTCTGGGACAACCGCACGACCATGCATCGCCGCGACGCATTCGACCCCAAGGCGCGCCGCGTCATGCACCGCACGCAGATCAAAGGCTCGGGTGCGCCAGGCCGGGCGACCCGCCTACGCGCGCTTTAGCGCCTCTAGCGACTGCGCGATCAGACCGGCACTGCCCTCGAACTTGCGCTTCGCTTCGGCATAGTCTCCGGCCTTGGCGCTGCGCTCGATTTCGGCGAACAAATCGCCCAGCGCCTGGGCGCCGAGCTGCTGGCATACGCCCTTCAGCGTATGAGCGGCGCGCACGGCGCCGGTGGCATCGCCGCGGGCGATGTAATCGGAGAATGCCGCGCCGAAGGCCGCCAGATTGCCTTCCAGCATACGGACGAACCCGGAAAGCACATCATCCCGTCCGGTGGCGCGCTCAATGCGCCTGATCTCATCGATGGGCCCGCGATCGAGCAACAGGGTGGCCATTGTTATGGTGATCCGACTCTTTCCGTCGGCATTATGCAGCGGCGGAAACCGCTCGTCCGGTCCCGGATCACCGTCTGACTACTTCTTGCAGCTTGCGGCGAACAAAAACCACGAATGCACCATCGGCGCAAACCCGTTTCACGGTCCTGTTAGCAGCGCTAACGATCACTTGGCGCCGCTGCTCTGAACCTCCTGCGCCAGCTTCCGGTCGACGAGCGTGATCTCGATGCGGCGGTTTTTCCTGCGCCCCTCGGCGTCGTCGTTCGACGCGACGGGCGAGTATTCCCCGCGCCCCGACGCCGTCAGGCGCTCGGGCGCCACGCCGGCCGACTGCAGGAAGCGCACTACCGTTGTCGCCCGGGCGGCTGACAGCTCCCAATTCGAGGGGAACTGCGCCGTGGAGATCGGCACGTTGTCGGTATGGCCGACGACGCGAATGACCTTGTCTTCGTAGCCCTTCAGCGCCTCGCCGACCTTGGAGAGGACCACCTTGCCCTGTTCCTTGAGCGTCGCGCGCCCCGAATCGAAGAACAGCTGCTCGGCGACCTCGACCGTCAGTATGTCCTTGAACTGGCGCACCTGGAGCTGGCCCTTCTTCACCTCCTCGGTGAGATTGCGCACCAGCCCGTCGTACTGCGACTTGGTCTGCTGGTTCGAGGTCTCGAGCTGGGCCTTCTGCCTCGCCAGCGCCTCAAGCTCGGCGCGCAGGTTGCCCTGCTGTCGCTCGAGAGCCGTCTTCTGCTCCTCGAGCGCCCTGCGCTGCGACTGCAGCTCGCGCGTCTGCTGCTCGAGCCCGGCCTTGTCGGCCTGCACCTTCTCGAATTCGCCCGTGCTGACGCAGCCGCTCGCGGTCAGCGCCGCGGTGATCACGGTTCCTGCAAGCTGAAATGCTGGCTTGTTCATGCGCGTTTCCTCTTGGTCAATCCCCCAAGAAGCAAAACCATAGCATGATCTAGCGCTACGATGCGCCGAGCGGGCTGTCGCTAATTTGCGACGCTTGGAGATTCAGCCGGCTACTTCTGCGCAAGCGCCGCGGCGTCCCACCCGCCACCCAGCGCCTTAACCAGGGTCGCGGCCGCGACGAGCCGCCGGCCGAGAATGCCGACCGCGGTGCGCTCGTTGCTGAGCTGGGTGGTCTGCACCGTCACCACGTTGATGTAGCTCACGATGCCCGCCTTGTACTGGTTGGTCGTCAGCACCACGGACTCGCGCGCTGCGCGCACGGCCTCGTCCTGCACTTTCGCTTCCTCTTCGAGGATGCGCAGCGCGGCGAGGTTGTCCTCGACCTCCTGGAAGCCAGCGAGCACGGCCTGGCGGTATTGCGCGACGGTCGCGTCGTAGGCCGCTATCGCCTGCTCTGTCTGCGCGCGCCGCAAGCCGGCGTCGAAGATCGACTGCGCGAGCGCGGGGCCGATCGACCAGAAGCGGCTCGGCGCGGTGAACAAATCGGCGGCGTTCGCGCTGCGGAAACCGCCGCTCGCCGAGAGCGTGAGCGACGGAAAGTACGCGGCCTTCGCGACGCCGATCTGCGCGTTCGCGGCGGCCGCGCGGCGCTCGGCGGCAGCGACGTCGGGCCGGCGCTCGAGCAGCTCCGAGGGCAGGCCGAGCGGAACGCGCGGCATCGTCACCGCGAGCGGCACGGGCGCGATCGAGAACTCGGAGGGCGGCTTGCCGACGAGGATCGCGATCGCGTGCTCGAGCTGAGCGCGCTGCACGCCGGTATCGATCGATTGCGCCAGCGTGCTTTTCAGCTGCGTCTCGGCCTGCGCCACGTCGACCTTGGCGGCGACGCCCGCCGCGTAGCGATTGCGGGTGAGCTCGAGCGACTTGTCGAAGGCGGTCACGGTGTCGCCGAGGAGCTGCTTCTGCGCGTCCAGCACCCGCAGCTGGAAATAGTTGGAAGCGAGCTCGGCCTGAGCCGAGAGGCGCGCGGCGGCGAGATCCGCCGCGCTCGCCTGGGCGCTCGCCGCGCTCGATTCGAGCGCACGGCGCAGGCGGCCCCACAGATCGATTTCCCAAGAGGAATTGAGCGCCACCGAGCGGTCGCCGACCACGCCCGTCGGCGAGCGGCTGCGCGTGATCGAGGCGTTGGCGTCGAGCGTCGGGAAAAGAGCGGCGCGCGACTGGGCCGCCAAGGCCTGCGCCTGGCGGAACCTCGCTTCGGCGAGCAGCACGTTCTGATTGGACATGTCGATGCTTTCGATCAGCGCGGAAAGCTTCGGATCGCCGAAGATCTCCCACCAGTTGCCGCGGCTCGTCTCATCGCGAGGCTCGGCGACTTTCCACCCCACGGCCTCCTTGTACGCGGCGGAAACCGCAGCTTCCGGGCGCTGGTAATCGGGTCCGACCGCGCAAGCAGCGAGCGCGAGCGCAAGGATCCCCGCTGCGCTTCGCCTCACGGCGCCTCCGGTGAGAGCCGCTCCGCGCGTCCAGCCCAGATGCGCCTGCACCACAGGCGGAAGCGGTCGAGATAGAGGTACACCACCGGCGTCGTATACAGCGTGAGGAGCTGGCTCACCGCGAGCCCCCCGACGATCGAGATGCCGAGCGGCCGGCGGAACTCCGAGCCGTCGCCGAAGCCGATCGCAAGCGGAACGGCGCCAAGCATCGCCGCCATCGTCGTCATCATGATCGGGCGGAAGCGCAGCAGGCACGCCTGGAAGATCGCCGCTTCCGGGCTCTTGCCTCCCTCGCGCTCGGCCTCGATCGCGAAGTCGATCATCATGATCGCGTTCTTCTTCACGATGCCGATCAGCAGGATCACGCCGATCAGCGCGATGATGCTGAACTCGGTGCGCGCGAGCATGAGCGCGAGCAGCGCCCCCACGCCAGCCGAAGGCAGCGTGGAGAGGATCGTGATCGGGTGCACGTAGCTCTCGTAGAGGACGCCGAGCACGATGTAGACGGTGATGAGCGCCGCGAGGATGAGCCACGGTTGGCTGGCGAGCGAGGCGCGGAAGGCGCGCGCCGTGCCCTGGAAGCTGCCGTGCACGGTGGTCGGCACGCCGATCTCGACCATCGTCCGGTCGATGGCGTCGGCCGCCTCGCCGAGCGACACGCCGAGCGCCAAGTTGAAGGAGATCGTCGTGGCGACGAACTGGCCCTGATGGTTGACGGCGAGCGGCGCCGTGGTGGGCTCGTAGCGCGCGATCGCGGAGAGCGGCACCTGGCCGCGCGTGCGCGAGAGAACGTAGACGTTCGCGAGCGATTCGGGGCTCTGCCAGTACTGCGGCGCGACCTCCATCACGACGTGGTACTGGTTGAGCGCCGAATAGATCGTCGAGACCTGCGCCTGGCCGAAGGCGTT
>Ga0209157_1000634_pt1 | contig 29473 bp, 28 predicted proteins | sample GraSoiAngelo_135_FD_185892 | JGI IMG/M metagenome (GOLD analysis project Ga0209157, IMG submission 185892) | Grasslands soil microbial communities from the Angelo Coastal Reserve, California, USA - 14_0929_05_40cm (SPAdes) (version 2) | ecosystem: Environmental > Terrestrial > Soil > Grasslands ...
GAGATCCCCCTGGGGTTCATCGTGCTGAAGGCGGGGGTGCGGCGCGCTCCGGAGGCCGTCGTCCCGGACCTGGTCGAGATGGTCCGTGAGCGGATCGGGCCGGTCGCGTGCTTCAAAACCGCCACAGTCGTTCAGCGGCTGCCCAAGACCCGCTCCGGCAAGATCCTGCGCGGCACGATGAAAAAGATCGCGGACGGGATCGAGTATCGTGTGCCGCCCACGATCGACGACCCGGTCATCCTGGACGAGATTACGGCGGCGTTGACTTCGCTCGGCTACCCCCACACCTGATATGCGTCGGGTGCTCTCGTGCGACGTTGAACGAGACGCTGCCCGACCTGGGAGTTGGCTCTTTCCTTGCCTGGGGACCATCACGGGCGCGTTTGCTTGGATCCTTCTGGTCCAGTCCTGGATTGCACGGTGGCGACTTCGCTAGGGATCGCGGATGCCGCCTAACAAGCGCTTGAAGCTGGCGGCGCGCGTAGGATATTGAATGACACCTTTTTCTTCAGCGCGCCGCAGCCTAAGCGCGATCCGTTAGGTCGATGCCCACTTCCGTCGCGACTTGGCTCGCAGAAGCCCTCCTAGCCGATCTGGACACCGAGTTGGGGGCAATGGGGTTCAAGCGTCGGCGGCGCGATTACACCTACCGCCGCGAGGCTGGTCCCGTGCGTCAGTATGTCCATCTCACGATTGCGAAGGACCGAAGCCTTGCGCAGGTCTCGATCGATGTTGCGGTTCGGATCCACGCAATCGAAGAGACAATCGATGGCCAAGAAGGTTCGTCCAAGAATTCGCGTGACCGCGCTACGGTCGGTGTGGAGCTCGGAAACTGGACAGGTGCCGGCTGGCGATCCTGGAATCTCGCGACGCCGGAGGATGTGGCACCAGTACGCGCCGCTCTTGTTGCGGAGTTCAGGCGGGTTGGACAGCCTTTTCTCGAGCGCTTCTCGTCTGTAGCTGAAATTCAGCAGGTCCTGTCCAAGGGCGGAGACGAAGCTAGGCTGGTTTGTCCCCTCAGGGAGCGGTGGCCGGAAATCCTCAGTGTAAGTCGCACCATTCTCGCTGGGCACGGCCTAACAAGCACCTGAAGCTGACGGCGCACTTGGATTAGGGAATGACTACTCTTTCTTCAGTGCGCCGCAGCGCGATCCCTTAGGCGGCGACTCTCCTGGAGGCATCGATGTTACGATTCCCTGGTCTTCTACTGATCGCTCTCGCCACGTTGGGAGTCGTGTTGGGCGCTCATCGTTGTTGAAGACGGCGAGATTACGCGAGGGTGGGACGATGTTCGCGACGATGCCAACAAGACGCTTGGTCTCGAGGGCAGCTATAAGAGCCATGACCCTCGTCCTTGAGAAGTCGTTCCAAGGTTGGAAGATCATTCACGATCACACGAGCACGGCCCCGGCTGGAGGGGAGTAGTCGTTCCTTTCGCCAGCGGAGATCAGTACTCATGACGAAGCGCCGAAAGGTCATCGTCCACATCGCAACCAGCGCGGACGGTTACATCGCGCGTCCTGACGGTGATCTCGAATGGCTGACCTCCCGGCCCGCGCCCAAAGGCTTCTATGGCATGAACACCTTCATGAAGTCGATCGACACGACGCTGCTTGGCCGAAAGACCTACGAGGTGAGCCTGCGCATGGGGGCGACGTTCGACTCGAAGAGTCGGACCATCGTCTTCTCCCGTCACGCGCCACCAGCCGACCTCCCGTCAGGCGTGGAGTTCGTGAACGGTGCGATCGACCAATTCGTGAGCCGTCTTCGAGCAGAGCCTGGGAAGGATATCTGGCTGATGGGAGGCGGCGAGATCATCGCGTCCTTTCTAGACGAGCACGCGATCGACGAGTTCGTCATCAGTGTGGTCCCGGTGTTTATCGGGGATGGCATTCCCCTGATCGCGCGGCGTCACCGTCACGTGCCCTTGGAGTTGGATTCCATTGAACGCTTCGAGGATGGTCTGGTGCAACTGCATTACCGCGTTCAGAACCATTCTCGCTGACAGTCATTTCAATTCTGTCACGGCGGCCAACCGCCACCCGACGTCCTTCCTCTCAAATCGCATCGCGAAGCGGCGCCGGTCGATCCGGGGCGCGCCGCCCCGCGCCGGCACATACTGAAACATCGCGCGCACGTTGCCGGTCGCGCTCGCGCCCTGCGTCTTGAAATCCTCCACCGTGAACTTCGCGGTGATCTGATTCCACTCGCGGAAGAACCCTTCCCAACTGCGCCGCTCCTCTTCGGTCAGACCGGGATAGAGCACGCGCAGATTCGCGATCCGCTGACTGGACAGGGCCCGGCCGAGATCGTCCAGTAACACGTCGATCGCGCCACGGGCATCGGCCGGCTGGGTGCTCGGGGGCGCGATCCCCGCGTCGATCCCGATCTGCTCGGCGCTTTGCGCGGCGACCTTGGCGAGGGTGAAGTCCTGCTCGCGCAGCAACGACTCGGCGCGCGCCAGAAAGACGCCGGCATTGGCGGCGGCGCGCCCCGCCGGCAGCGCCTGCACCACGGGCGTCACCCGCTGGATCATGTGCTGCGCCTCCCGCTCCATCGCGCGCGCTTCGTCGCGGGCCTGCGCGTAGCGCTGCGCCGACTCGACGTAGCCGCGCAGGGCCATCGACGGGTCGCCGCGCTGCAAGGCGCGATCCGATGTTTCCAGCATCGTTTGCGCCAGCAAGAGTGATGGGACGCTGTTCTTTTGCGCGCCGGCCGCGATCGCGCGATCGCGCGCGGCCAGGGCGGAGTCCCGCCGCGAGCTCACCGCCAGGGAAACGGGCGCGCCATTGGGTGCGGGAAGCGGCGCGGCGAGTCCGCCGCCCGGCCCCCCCGCGTCCCGCGCTCCTCCAGCGGCGGGTTGCGTCGACGCCGGCGGAATGGCTGCCACAGCAGGGCCGCGTTCCTCTATCGGCTGCCCTGGTGCGTAGAGGAGGAGCACGACGACCGCCGCCAGGGCGCCCAGCACGGCCAGCCGTGCCCGCATCGACGCATGGGTGATCAGTTTCAGCATGGGCCGGGGCAGCGGTGTCCACCGGCCGAGCGGTTGGGTCGCCTCTTCGTCCGCGCCCGACAGCGCCGCACGGATCTGTTGCAGCGTCGACATCATCTGACCGGCGGATTCATAGCGCTCGTGCGGCACCTTGTTCATCGCCTTCGAAACGACGCGCTCGAGCGCCGCAGGGATGGAGGGAGCCACGGTGCGCAGCGGGCGCGGGTCCGTCGTCAGGACTTGATAGAGAACGCCGTGCACCGACTCCGCTTCGAAGGGCCGCTGGTAGCAGAGCAGCTCGTACAGCATGCAGCCGACCGAAAAGACGTCGGTCGCGGCGGTAATCGCGCCGTTCGTGATCTGCTCGGGCGCCATGTAGGTCGGCGTGCCGACGATCGCGCCGGATCCTGTCGAGTCGGCCTTCTGCAGCCGCGCGATCCCGAAGTCCATGATCTTGATGCGCCCGTCGGGCATGACCCGCACGTTGGACGGCTTCACGTCGCGGTGAATCACGCCGCGCTGGTGGGCGAAGTGGAGTCCGGTGAGCACCTCGATCGCGATGTCGAGCTTGCGCTCCAGCGCGAGCGGATCGCGCAAGGCGATCATGTCGGAGAGGTCGCGGCCCTCGACCAGCTCCATCGCGATGTAGAGCTGGCCTTCCGACTCGCCGAGGTCGTAGACGGTGACGATGTTGGCGTGCTGGATCGCGCCGGCCGCCCGCGCCTCGCGCAGGAACCGCTCCTGCATGTCGGTCGTCTTGCGAAAGCTCGCGCTCAGCAGTTTCAACGCGACGTAGCGGCGCAGCACCGTGTCGTAGGCCTTCCACACGATGCCCATCGCTCCTTCTCCGAGGAGCTGGTGCAGCTCGTACTTGCCGAGTCGGCGATAGCGCTGCTGGGAGTCGGTCACGTGATCAGCCAGTCGTAGGCGCGCTGCAGGTACGCTCGCATCTCGTCCGTCACGGGAACGTGGCGCCGGGGGAGCACGCGCTCAACCGTTGCCAGAAAGCCCTCCGACGTCATTCGCTCCGATGAAGCGCCTCCCCAGGCGAAGGGCGCGATGTATTTCGGGGCGCGGACACCATCGAACACGCTGGCACCGGCACCAATGACCGATCCGGCATCGAACAGTATCCCGATGGCGGTCTTGGCGTGATCGCCGAATAGGCTACCCAGGAACTGGTGCCCGGTTTCCAGCTTCGTCCCCGCCACCTGCAGCCGGACCGACCCGTACGTGCTCTTGAGGTTCGACGTCGTCGTGCCGGCGCCACAATTCACCCAGCGGCCCAGCACCGAATGCCCCAGGAAGCCGTGGTGACTCTTGTTGGCGTACCCGAGGAACGCGGTCGAGGACACCTCCCCATGCACGACGCACCACGGGCCGATCGCCGAGTTCCGGATTGCCCCAGCCATGAGCCGGGTATTGGCGCCAACCCACAGCGGACCTTCGAGCCGCACCCCAGAGCGGACTTCGACGCCACTCTCCAGCAGGATGGGCCCGTTGCGCGTGTCGAACACGACGCCCGGTTCGATCGCCGCATCGCGCACCGTGATCCCCGTCGGGTCGCCGAGCACGATCGAGCCCTTGGGCACGGCGTCCGAGTCGCCGAGTAACTTGACCAGATCATCCCGCAAGAGCTGCTCCAGGGCGCTCACCAGATCATGGACGCCACGGAGGACGACGCCGTCCACGTTCATCGCGTGCGCGTTCGCGACCGGGCCGGTCCATGTCGTTCCCGCCGGCACCGACCAACCCACCGTGATGCCTTCATGCGTGAGCCGGGCGGGCGCATCCGGCAATGGTCCCGCGAGCCCGCGCGGCGCAAACGTGGATGATCCGATCACCGCGGGTCCGCTCACCGCCCGCCGCGCCTCGACCGGCGGCACGCCGGGTTCGGGAAACCCGGCCAGGTGGGGGAGGGCAAAAATGGCCGATGCCTCGGTGCCGACGAACATCTCCCATCGCTCCCGCACCAGATGCGCGCCCGCCCGGAGCTCGCACAGCGGTCGTATCCCGGCGAACGGCATCCACGCCGGAGCGGGATCGGGATCGAGCAAATACAGCGCGTGCGTCACAGGCTCTGCACCAAGGCTTTCAGTTTTTCGGGACGGCCAGTCGGCATGACCAGGGTGTGCCCGTTGGCGTGGACGACCACCATGCCCTCGACGCCGACCACGGCAAGCGCCTCGGTTTCCGCCCAGATCAGGGAGTTTCGTACGTCGTCCCCAAGCGTCACATGACCGACCGTGACGTTGCCGCGCGCGTCGCGCAGACGAATGCGCAGCAGCGCGTCCCAGGAGCCGATATCGTCCCAGGCAAATGTCCCGGTCACCACGGCGAGGCGTGGGGTCCGTTCCAGCACGGCGACATCCACGGCGACCGGCGTGACCGCGGCGAAGAAGCGCGGGGCATCGCCGTTCGTGAGCGCCGTCCATCCGGCGGCAAGTTCCTTGGCGTACGCGCCGGCTTCGCCGAGAAAGCGCGCGGCGCTCCAGGCGAACAGTCCACTGTTCCAGAGTGCGCCGCGCCGGCGCAGGAGCGCCGCCCGGGTTGGACTCGGTTTTTCAATGAAGCGCTTCACCGTGCGGGCGCTGCCCGACGGCTTGCCCGGCACGATGTACCCGTATCCAGTTTCGTTCCGCGTCGGTTTGATGCCTACGGTCACGAGCACGTCCTGCTCCGCCGCCACCCCCAGGGCGTGCGTTGCAGCAGCGCGGAACGCGCGGTCGTCGCCGACGGCCCAGTCGGCGTGCAGCGACAGCATCTGCCCGCCGGGGTCGTGTTTGGCGATCCAGTGCGCCGCCCACGCCAGCGCCGGCGCCGTCGACGCGGCACGGGGTTCAGCGAAGATGTTCGCTTGCGGCACTTCGGGCACGGTGGCGGCCACGCGCTCCACCAACGCGGGACCGGTGAGGATCAGGATGCGTTCCGGCGGCACGAGCCCCCGCAGGCGTGACACGGCCTGCGCGAGCAACGGGCGATCGCCGGTCAGTGGCAACAACTGCTTGGGCCGTTCCGACGTCGAGAGCGGCCAGAATCTCGTGCCCGCTCCGCCGGCGAGGATCGCGGCCCACGTGCTCACGGCGTCTCCGGGGGGGGCTGGGTATCGCCGAACATCATCGCGATGCGCTGGCTCAGCTTGGTCGGGCTGAACGGCTTGGTCACCAGGGCCGCCCCGAGCCGGCGAGCTTCGCGCAGAATGCGGTCCTCGCCTTCGGCGGTCAGCACGAGCACCGGCAGCCGGGCGGTCCCGCCGTGGGTGCGCAACTCGCGCAGGAAGTCGAGTCCGGAACCGTCGGGGAGATGCAGATCGAGCAACAGACCATCCGTCGACGGCGTCGCACGCAGCGCACTGCGCGCTTCGTCGAGCGTCTTCGCGACGCTCACGCGATAGCCGAGCTGCTCGAGAAACGGGCGCAGGATAAGCCCGATATGGGGCTCGTCATCGACGACAAGGAGATGTCGCGTGGAGCTGGATGGGGGAGCCACCGGCCGGCCGTCCGCTTACAACAGACCAGCGATGGCGGGGCGGTGTCGGCGAAGATCGAACAGCAGGGCGCCCACGTTCGTTGCCGGTTGCACCAGCACGATGAGGAGCGCATCGGCGTTGAGGACTGCGACGATCGCCAGTCCCTTGCCGAACTCGAGGACGGCGGTCGTGAAGTCACCGCGTCCGCCCGCATCACCGAGCTGCGCCAGATGCGTAATGGCGGTTGGCAGGAGCGCGGCGACGCTCTCGGCGTCTACGCCGTTGGCGACGCGCGAATCGATGGGGAGTCCATCGCGGCCGACCACCACAACGGCATCTACGCCGTTCGAGCGGCTGAGCGCCTCGACCACGTCGCGGATTGTCGCCATAGGGGTTGCCAACGTAGGATTCGACGAAGTCGAAGTCAAGCAGCCATCGTGGGTTGACCCACTCCGACGCGGCCCTGTAAGTTCTCCACACTCCATGCGCGTCCACACTCTGCTCCTCCTCGCCAGCGGCGCGGCCGCCGCCACCACCGCGTGCGGCGACACCACTGGGCTGACGGCCTACCTCGACAACGACACCGCCACGGTATCGCTGTATGCGCTGGGCGGCACTGCGGTGTGGCTGCCGTCGGGCTATTCGATCGGGTCGCACAGCGCGGTGCGCACCGAGCAGGTGCTGTCGTTTGATTTCGCGTTCGATATCGACACCGCCGGACGGCCGGTCCTGCTTCCGACCGGCGCGCTGAAGCTCGGCCAACAGTCGGGTCAGTCGGGTCTGCAACTCAGCACCCTGCCGTTCGATTCTATTCGCGTCGCGCCCACCACGAACTATCAACGCGACAGCGCCGTGGTGATTGGTGATAGCAGCGTGGTCATCGCGCATTCCACCCCGCTCACATGCCCGACGTCTGTGCACGCCATCACCGGCGTCTATTACGCCAAGCTGCTTGTGCTGACGGTCGATACCACCTCGGCGCCCAATGGGCGGCGCGTCGACTTCAGAATCCTTTACGATCTCAACTGCGGGTATCGCGGGCTCGAACTAGGCAAGCCAAAGCATTAAACCGTGATCGACCTGAAGGTGTTACGCGCCTCGCCTGGTCAGGTGCGAGCGGCGCTCGCCCGTCGTGGCGATCCGTCGTTGACGCGGTTGCTTGACGAGATCGAGGCGCTCGACATGAAGCGCCGCACGCTGACCGCGCAGCTCGACACGCTCAAAGCCGAACGCAACGACGCGGCGAAGGCCGATGCGCTCGCCGCGAAGTCGCAGGGTGGCTTGCCCGCAACCGTCGTTGCCGAGCGCCGAAAACTCGGCGAGCGCATCACCGGTTTCGAGTCTGAGCTGCGGCAGATCGAGACCACGCTCGAGGCGAAGGCTCTTTTCGTTCCCAACTCGCCACTCAGCGATGTGCCTGATGAAGTCACTGTGTTACGAAGTTGGGGAACGCCGGCGCCAAAAGGCGGCAAGCCGCACTGGGAGATTGCCGAGCACCTCGGCATCCTCGACCTGCCGCGCGGCGCGAAGCTCGCAGGGTCGGGATTCCCGGTGCTGATCGGGCGCGGCGCTCGGCTGGCGCGCGCGCTCATCAACTTCATGCTCGATCTGCACACGCGCGAGCACGGCTACACCGAGGTCGAGCCACCGTTTCTGGTGCGGCGCGAGATCATGACCGGCACCGGTCAATTGCCGAAATTCGAAGACGACGTGTATCGCACGACCGACGATCTGTTTCTCGTGCCGACCGCGGAAGTTCCGGTGACGAATCTGCACCGCGACGAGATCCTGGACGGCACGACCTTACCGCTGGGCTACGTTGCCTACACGCCGTGCTTCCGGCGCGAAGCGGGCGCCGCGGGGAAGGACACGCGCGGGCTGCTCCGCGTCCATCAATTCGACAAAGTGGAACTCGTGCGCTTCTGCCGTGCGAGCGATTCGCCGGCGGAGCACGAGAAGCTCACCGGTCATGCGGAAGAGGTGCTGCGACGTCTGGAGCTGCCATATCGCGTGGCCGTGTTGCCGGCGAACGACTTCGGATTTGCGGCGGGCAAGACCTACGATCTCGAGGCCTGGGCGCCCGGTGTCGGCCAGTGGCTCGAGGTCTCGAGCTCGAGCACCTTCACCGATTTTCAGGCGCGCCGCGCCAACATCCGCTGTCGCCCACGCCCCGGCGAGAAGCCGGAGTTCGTGCACACCTTGAACGCGTCCGGCGTGGCGCTGCCACGGACCATCGCCGCATTGCTCGAGACGCACCAGCAGCCCGACGGCTCGGTCCTCATCCCTCCGGCGTTAGTGCCGTATGTCGGCACTGACCGCATTGCCTAAGGGGACAGGCGCGTTCCGTCGCGCGGGGCCGCCCGCGCTCCTCGCCGCCGCGCTGCTGTTCGGCGTCCTGTCGGTCGGTTACGCCTGGATCGTCGCGCGCCATCTCCGGAGCGACGCACGCGAAACCAGCCGATTGCTGGGGCACGTCTTCGCCGGGTTGAACGATCCGCGCGAGGGCGCCGCCGCGGACGCGCTGCTCGCCCTCGCCGACGAAGTCCGCCGCCTCGGCATTCCCATTGCCGTGACCGATACGGCGGGTCGGATCACGGCACTCGACAATGCGCCATTCGACGCCAATGCGAGCGAGACGACGTGGCGCAACTGGATCGCAGAGCTCGACCGCATCCAGCCGCCGTTGATCCAGCCGGGCGTGGGCACCATCCACTATGGCGCGTTGCCGGCGGCAAAGGCGTTCACGGGATTGGCGGTCCTGCAGGCCGCGATGTTTCTCTGCCTCGTGGTCCTTGCGATATGGGCCATGCGAGCACGCGTCACGGCCGCACGCGACCGCCTCTGGGTCGCGATGGCCCGCGAGTCGGCGCATCAGCTGGGGACGCCGCTGATGAGCCTCACGGGTTGGATTGATTACCTGCGGGAGAATCCTGATACGCCCGGCAGCGAGCTCATCCCGCATCTTGAAGCGGACGCCGAGCGTCTCCAGCGCGTGGCCAAGCGGTTCGAGCGGATCGGTCGGCCCGCCCGCCGCGAGCCCGTGGGTCTGGGCCTGGTCGCCGAACGCGTCGTGGCGTACTTCCGCCCGCGCCTGCCGACGCTCGCGCATTCGGTGACGATCACGCTCAGCTCGCCCGGGGCCGGGCCGATGGCAACCGGTGATCCGGTGCTCATTGAGTGGGCGCTCGAGGTCATCGTCAAGAATGCGGTGGACGCATTGAGCGGCCGCGGCGGCCGGATCGAGGTCGAGGTGGAGAGCAGCGATTCCCTCGGTCGGGTCAGTGTGCGCGATGACGGACCGGGCGTCACGCCCGAGATGCAGCGTCAGCTCTTCGAGCCGGGCGTTTCCAACAAGACGGGCGGCTGGGGCATCGGGCTGGCGCTGGCCCGCCGCATTGTCGAACAGCAGCATGGCGGCCGGGTCGCGTTCCGCCCGGGCCCGGAGGGGAAGGGTTCCGTTTTCGAGTTGGAGTTTCCGCTGTCGTGATTTCACAGGCTGAAGCCCATCCGTTACCTCTGAATCCCGCGCAACGGGAGGCGGTCGAGCAGCCCGGTGGATCGCTCCTCGTGCTCGCAGGCGCGGGGTCGGGGAAAACCCGCGTCCTGACGGCGCGCATCGCGCACCTGATCACGAAGCATGGCGTAGCGCCGCAGCGAATCTTCGCCGTCACCTTCACGAACAAAGCGGCCGGCGAGATGCGCACCCGCATCGCCCAGCTCCTCGGGTCGGACCCGCGCGGGCTCTGGATCGGCACTTTCCACTCGCTGTCGGCCCGGCTGCTGCGCCGTGAGGCCCCGCTGCTGGGCTTCGGGCCGAACTTTACGATCTACGACGCGGATGACTCCGAGGCGCTGGTCAAGCGGCTGCTGGAAGCGCGGCAGCTCTCCACGAAGGTCTACCCGCCGCGCACCGTGCACGCGGTCATCTCGAGCGCGAAGAATCGCATGCTCACCGCCGAGCAGCTGGGGCAGGAGGCCGACACGCCGCTCGTGAAGGTCGCCGGAGATATCTATGCAGCGCTCGGCCCTGCGCTCAAGCAAGCCAACGCCATGGATTTCGATGACCTTCTCCTCCATCCCCTGGTGCTGTTCCGCGAGCATCCGGAGCGGCTCGCCTATTGGCAGGACCGCTTCCAGCACGTGCTCGTGGATGAATTCCAGGACACCAATGCCGCGCAGTATCTGCTGGTGAAGCAATTGGCGCAGCGCCATGGAAATCTCTGCGTCGTCGGAGATGACGATCAGGCCATTTACGGCTGGCGTGGGGCCGACGTGCGGCACATGCTCACCTTTCAGAATGATTTTCCCGGCACGAAGCTGGTGCGGCTGGAGCAGAACTATCGCTCCACCCAAATCATCCTCGATGCGGCGAACGGGATCATCGCGGAAAACACGGCCCGCCTCGGCAAGACGCTCTTCACGGAGAAGCAGGGCGGGGCTCCGGTAATCCTGTTGAGCACGGCGGACGAGCGTGACGAAGCCGAATGGCTGGCCAACGAATTCGCCCGGCGCGCCGCCGAGGACGATTTCGCCTACGATGGGATGGCGATCCTGTACCGGACCAACGCGCAGTCCCGCCCGCTAGAGGAAGCGTTCCGCTTCCGTGGCATCCCCTATCGGCTCATCGGCGCGATCAGCTTTTATGAGCGGCGGGAGGTGAAGGATCTCCTCGCCTATCTGCGGCTGATCGCCAATCCGGCCGACGATGAGGCGTTCCTCCGGATCGTGAACGTGCCCCGGCGGGGCATCGGCGAGGCGTCGCTCGCCGTGCTTGGCAAGGCGGCCGGCGGCTGGCGGAAGCCGTTGCTCGAAGCGGCACGCCGTGCCGGCACCGTGACCGAGCTCCGCCCCAACGTGCGCGAGGCGCTGGTGGGCGTGGCATCGCTGCTCGACCGCCTGCGTGACTCGGTGGGACAGGCTGATCCCGCCACGGCGTTCGAGACGATCCTTGCCACGACCGGGTACGAGCAGCACCTGGCCGAGGAGGGGGAGGAGGCGCTGGAGCGGATCGAGAACGTGCGGGAGCTCGTGGCCGGCGCCGCGGCCTGGGCCGAGGTTCAGGATGCCGACGCCAGCGAGGGGAGCGGTAGCCCGGTCGAGCGCTACCTGACGCAGGCCGCGCTGGTGACGCCGGCGGACGAGGACAAGGGCGAGCCGGGCGTCACGCTGCTCACGGCACACATGGCGAAGGGACTCGAGTGGCCCATCGTGGCGCTCGCGGGTCTGGAGGATGGATTGTTTCCACTCGGTCGCTCGACCGAGCAACCCGGCGGCGTCGAAGAGGAGCGACGACTGTGTTACGTGGGTCTCACGCGCGCGCGCGAAAGGTTGTATCTCTCATGGGCGCGCACGCGCTACCGCAACGGCCGCCTGGAGCTCGCGGAGCCGTCGCGGTTTTTGGACGCGCTGCCGCCGCAGGTCGTGGAGGAACGGAGCACGACGCCGTCCTGGCGGCCGTTACGCGGTTCGTCGGGTGCCGTGGCGCCCAGGGCCTCGCGGCCACGCGGCGCCGCGGCGCGGCGCCTCTTGCCGGAGCTCGGATTTCCGGAAGACGTTTCGCAGGACGCGCCGCGGTACGTCAAAGGAGAACGCGTGCGGCACCGCAAGTTCGGTGGTGGGACCGTACGCGCCGTGTCGGGCGAAGGACGCGATCTGCGCGTAAGCGTCGACTTCGACGATCCGGACATCGGGACCAAGCAACTGCTCGCCGCCTATGCGGGGCTCGAGCGTGATTGGCAAGGAGACGGGGCATGAGTGTTTCGCGGGAGGAAGTGCTCCGCATCGCGCAGCTCGCCGAGCTGGATGTGGAGGAAGAAGCATTGCCGGACCTGGTCGCGCAGATGTCGCGCATCATCGATTACGTCGCACAGTTGAGCGCGGTGCCCGCGAACGGCACGGTGAAGGTCTTCGTGCCCGGTCCCGACGCGATTCGATTCCGCACCGATGAAGTCACGCCAGCGCAACTGACCTTTGGTCCCGCGGAGTTCGCGCCTGACTTCAAGGAGGGCTTCTTCGTCGTGCCGAAGCTCAGCCAGTTCGAGTGAGTGACGCCAAAGCGGTCGCCGACCGCCTGGTGAAGGCGAAGCGTCTCAACGCGCTGCTGACGCCCCCCAAGGATCTTCGCAAGTCCCTCGCCGCGCAGGAGGCGGCGGCGCGGCCGACCGGTGTGCTGTACGGCATGCCCGTCGCGGTGAAAGACAACATCTGCACGCTGGAGTTCACCACTACGTGCGGCTCACGCATTCTCGAGGGCTATCGATCGCCCTACGAAGCGACCGCCGTCCTTAAGCTCAAAGCCGCCGGCGCGCTCATCGCCGGCAAGACGAACTGCGACGAGTTCGCGATGGGGTCGTCGACCGAGCACTCGGCCTATGGTCGCGTGCTCCATCCGCTCGACAAGACGCGCGTGCCGGGCGGCTCGTCGGGCGGTTCGGCGGCGCTCGTCGCCGCCGGCGCGGTGCCCGCGGCCCTCGGCTCGGAAACCGGCGGCTCCGTGCGGCAGCCGGCGGCGTTCTGCGGCGTCGTCGGGATCAAGCCCACCTACGGCCGCGTGAGTCGCTACGGGCTCGTCGCGTTCGGCTCATCGCTCGATCAGATCGGCGTGTTCGGCCGCAGCGTGCACGATGCCGCGCGTGTGCTGTCGGTGATCAGTGGACGGGATCAACGGGATTCCACCTGCGAGGATCGGGATCCCCTCCGCTTGCCGACGGTGCCGGAGTCGCTGCAGGGGTTCGTGATCGGGCTTCCCAAGGAGTACTTCCCGCCGGAGCTCGATCCGGCCGTCCGCCGCGCCTGCGATCGGGCGGTCAGATTAATGAAGGAGCTGGGGGCGGCGGTGCGGGAAGTGTCGTTACCGCATACGCCATATGCAGTTCCGACGTACTACGTGATCGCGCCGGCGGAGGCCTCCTCCAACCTGGCCCGCTATGACGGTGTCCGGTACGGGCCGCGGTTCGACGGGATGGTCGACCTGCGAGGGCTGTACCGCTCCACGCGCGGTCAAGGATTCGGGGCGGAGGTGCGGCGCCGGATCCTGGTCGGCACCTATGTCCTGTCGGCTGGTTACTACGACGCCTACTACAAATGCGCCCAGCAAATGCGCGCGCTGATCGCCCAGGATTTCCGGAACGTGTTCGATCGCGGCGTGGACCTGCTCTTCACACCGACCGTGCCCAGTCCCGCGTTCAAAGCCGGCGAGAAGCTGTCGGATCCGATCGCGATGTACATGTCCGACATCTTCACCGTGACAGCGAATCTCGCGGGCCTCCCGGCGATGTCGCTGCCGATCGGGCGGATCAAGGGCCTGCCGATCGGTGGGCAATTGATCGGCCAGGCGTTCCTCGAGGATGAGATGATCGAAGCCGCGTACGCGCTCGAGCGCGTCGTCCCGGCGAGCGACGAGGCCTGATGCCCCCCCCCTGGGAAACGATCATCGGGCTGGAGACGCACGTGCAGCTGCGCACCAAGTCGAAAATGTTCTGCGGTTGCGCGACGGCGTTTGGCGCGCCGCCGAACACGCAGGTCTGTCCGGTGTGTCTGGGACTCCCCGGGGCGCTCCCGATGGCCAACGGCGCCGCCATCGGACTCGCCGTGCGCGGCGCCCTCGCGCTGGGCTGCACCGTGCACCCGCGGAGCATCTTCGCGCGCAAGAATTATTTCTATCCCGATCTGCCCAAGGGGTATCAGATCTCGCAGTTCGATCAGCCGCTGGCGACGAACGGGACCCTATCGTTCATCTCGACCGAGCGCGGGATCGTGAATGCGGGCGTAGTGCGCCTGCACCTCGAGGAGGACGCGGGCAAGTCCATCCACGATCGTTTCCCGAAGGCGACGGCCGTCGATCTCAATCGCTCCGGGGTGCCGCTGATCGAAATCGTCGGTGGGCCCGACCTGCGCTCGCCGGTGGAGGCGCGCGCCTATCTCCTAACGCTGAAGCAGCTGCTCGAGTACATCGGGATCTCGGATTGCGACATGGAGAAGGGCAGCCTGCGGGTCGATGCCAACGTGTCGGTGCGGCGCCTGGGCGAGACCGCGCTCAACACGCGCACCGAGGTCAAGAACATCAATTCGTTCGCGTTCGTCGAGAAGGCGTTGACGGTCGAGCGCGACCGCCAGATCGCGGTGATCGAGTCGGGCGGTACGGTGATGCAGCAGACGATGCTGTATGACTCCAAAGAGAACGCGGTCCGGCCGCAGCGTTCGAAAGAGGAGAGTCACGACTACCGCTACTTCCCGGAGCCCGACTTGCCGCCGCTTGTGCTGACGCCCGAGTTCGTGGCCGAGCAGCAGAGTGAGCTGCCCGAGCTGCCGGCAGCCAAGCGCGACCGCTTTGTGGCGACGTACGCGCTGAGCCGTGATCACGCGACGGTGGTGACGAGCAGCCGGCCCGTTGCGGAATACTACGAGAACGTGGTCCGTGCCGGGGCCGAGCCGCAGGCGGCAGCGAATTGGGTGATGACCGAAGGCTTGGCCGACGCCAAGGATCATCAAGAACAGTTGCGCGTCGCCCCCGGGGCGCTCGCGCAAATCATTGCGCTCGTCAAAGGCGGCACGCTGAGTCATCAGGCGGCAAAGAAAGTCTTCGGCGAGGTGGCGGCCAAGGGCGGGGATCCCCGCACCATTGCCGAATCGCTCGGACTCATTCAAGTCGCCGATACGAACGTCGTCGCGGGATGGGTAACCGATGTACTGGGCGCGCATGCGCCGGAAGTCGGCCGCTACAAGAACGGCGAGACGAAACTGATGGCGTTCTTCGTCGGGCAGGTGATGCGCGCGTCGAAAGGGAAGGCGGATCCGAAACTGGCGCAGCGGGTCCTCGAGGAGAAGCTCGCCTCCTAGCTCTCCCGCCACGGGCGCTGCGCCCGTGACTGCTTCCAGTAATCCAGCGCCGGCTTCGGCAATCCAAAGTGCTGCTCCGCCGTTTCTTCGACGCGCTCGGGCTCGTGGCGACCGCCTTCGCGCAGCGCCTGCCGCCGCATCCGCTTTGCCAGTCCCAGCGCTTTTTCGCCTGCCGGATCCAGGCGGCGGGCGGCCGCGTCGGCGGCATCCGCGCCCAAGGTCTCCATTACGTACTCGAACGCCACCGCCATGTGCTTCTCGATGTCACTGTCGGCCAAATCCCAGCGGCTCGTGCCCGCGATCACCTGGAACACCCACTGCCAGCTCTGACTCTCGGTGAGATGCACCATCCCGCGGAACAGCCGGCGGTTGGTACGGACGCTGAACAGCGTGGGCGAGAGAATTTCGTCGAGGTGAGCGTCGCTCGCGGCGTGGTCCTTCAGGATGACGTCGCGCGCTTCGCGCGCGTACGCATCACCCAGATGCGTCTCGAATCGGCTCTCCCAGTAGGAGTGACCGAGCGCGACCGTGCTCGACGTGAGGACGAGCTGGCGCGGGACGAAGAAGTTGTGGGCGATGGTGTCGGCGGCGAGGTGCGAGAGATAGCCGAGGCCGAAGGCGCGCAGCGGATCGCTTGGCGCCAGATCGAAGATCTCCTGGCCGACGTGCCACGCGTGACAATGCCGCCCCACCGGCGCGTACTTCTTGGCCATCGACGTGTCCGCCGCGATGTTGCCGTACAGAAAATCGTAGGGAAATGCGCGCAGCAGGTCGGCGACGATTGTGGGCAGTTGGTGCAGGTTCGCGAGGACCGACTCGCCGAGGAAAATGTGGGTCCCGGGCGTCCAGGCGTGGGCAACGCCAGGAAAGAGCACCAGCGCGACGACGGCCAGCGCCACGGCGCTTCCCAGGCGCTTCACCGTCGCTTTTTGCTCTTCAAGAGTTTGCGGCTCCAGCGCCACACCGACAGCCCGCGGCGCACATCGCGCATCGTCGCCGCCGCATCCAGCGCCGTTTCCTCCAGCTCGTCCTGCAACACCTCAGCCAGAGCATCCAAATCGGTTAGCCGTTCCTCGGCCGCATCTGCCGCCCGTACAATGCGTTGGCGCACGTCCCGCGACGCCCCCACCAGCGCGTCCGCTTCAGTCTTTATGGAGCCGATCAGCTGGCGGACGTCGGCGATCGCGGGACCGGCGAAGTTCTTCAGCGCCTTCACGGCCGTTCGGATCCCCAACGCTGCCGCGACGATGGCGCCGGCTCCAACGAGGGCGGCGAGTGCGATAATCGCGAGGCTGATCGCCGAGACCACGCCGACCCAGCTCGGAAGCATCACGTAACCTCTGCCTGGCTCGGGCGTGCTGTCAACGGGGTAAGTGTCGCGAGTGCCTCAGTTGCCATGACGGTCAGCAGGATCGTGACCAGCACACCGCCCCCTATGCCCCCCATCGGGGCGGTGGCACCGCGCACGAGGTCAAATCCTGCCGCGAGCGCGACGGCACTGGCCCCCTGTCGGATCGGCGAATGGGCGAACTCCGGCGGCGGCGCGAACGGGAGCGACCGCCACACCGGATCCACCTGATCCAGCCCAAACCGCACCGTCACCCAGCGCACCAGGACCCGGATCAGCGCCAACGCAAGCGCAGCGGGGACAATCCACGGCGTCAGTGGGCGGAGCAGGGCCCCAGCCACTATAAGGAAAGCGGCGTAGAGCGGGAGCTCCCACCGGCTGAGCAATCCCACGATCGCATGCCGCACTCCCAGCGGTGAGAAGCTCATGAACACCGCGGCCTCCAGCGCACAGACGACGAACGGGGACAGGCTGGCAGCATAGCTGAAGCCGGCCGCCCACAGAATCGCCGCGAACGCCGCCATACCGGCATCGCGCGGCTCGTTCAGCATTCCCCCGCGCCCCAGCGCAACGAGCAGACCACCGAGCCCGCCACCGATGAACAGCGTCAGGATCATACTGCGCACGGCGACGTGTGGATGATGCAACGCCACACCGACGATGACCGCGGCGGCGCCGAACGCTGTGTCGAACAGTGCGTTGCGCCGACCGAGGCGCGGGCCGCGCTGGCTGGCCGCGGTCGTGAGCGCGCCCGCGAGCACAAGCGCAACGGCAAGTGACGGGCGGCCCCATGATTCAGCGAGTGGCGGGAGCGCATGGGCCAGCACCCAGGCCGTTGCCGTCGCGACGAGCAAGACGGGTAACGCGAGCGTCGCGCCGATCAACCACGTGCGCGGCGACACGCGCCGGACCATGCGCCATTCGAGCTGTGCCCCAAACAGTGCGCCGCTCCAACCGATCCCGAGCGCGACGAGTGGCTGGAGCAGCCGCAGCCCTGTGGCGTCGATGACGCCGAGCCCGGGCCCGAGCAACAGTCCGAGCAGCAGGAACGGCACGCCTGTCGCGAGGAGATCGTCAAGGAAGGCGGGACGTCGGAAGGCCGGGCGCGAGAGGCGCGTGATGCCGATGCCGGCGATCAGCAGCAGCGCCAGCGCAAGCGCGGGATGCACGAAGGCCAACGTTCGCGAACGCTTGACGCCGGCGCAAGCGTCCCCGTAGCTTGGGCGGACTTATGCCACCGTCGTTCCGTGTCATTGGAGGGCGCCCGCTCTCCGGCACGATTCGCCCCGCCGGCAACAAGAACGCGGCCCTTCCGATTCTCGCAGCGACACTCCTCGCCGACGGTCCCTGTCGCATCGACAACGTGCCGCGGATTCGCGACGTGGAAACGCTGCTCGCCTTGCTCCAGCATGTTGGGGCGACGGTGCAGTGGTCGGGAGCGAACACGGTCGAGGTGGATCCCACGCACACCGAGGCGAAGCCGCTCGATCCGGCGCTGTGTAAGGAGATCCGCGCCTCGATCTTGCTCGCCGGCCCGATGCTGGCTCGCTTCGGGCGCGTCACGCTGCCACCCCCTGGCGGCGACGTGATCGGACGCCGTCGCGTGGATACGCACTTTCTGGCGCTCGAGCGGCTCGGGGCCGATGTCACCGTTGGCGACGCCTACACGCTCGAGGGCAAACTCAAGGCGGCGGATATTTTTCTGGACGAGCCGAGTGTCACCGGGACCGAGAACGCGTTGATGGCGGCGGTGCGGGCGCCGGGCACCACCGTGCTGCGGAATGCCGCGTCGGAGCCCCACGTCCAGGACCTGGCGCGTTTCCTGGTTTCGCTTGGCGCAGCCATCGACGGTATCGGGAGCAATACACTCACGATCGACGGTGGCCGCCCGCTGAAAGCCGCGCCGCACACGGTTGGTCCCGATCACATCGAGATCGGCTCCTTCATCGGCCTCGCGGCCGTCACGGGGGGCGCCATTACGATCGACGGCGTCCGTGGCGATGATCTGCGCTCGACGCTGCTCGCCTTCGAGCGGCTCGGTGTGCGGCCGCGACTCGAAGGGGCGAAACTGATCGTCGATGCCGGACAGGAGCGGCGCATTCGTCCGGACCTCGGTGGACACGTCCCCAAGCTCGAAGACGGGCCCTGGCCAGCGTTCCCGGCCGATCTCATGTCCATTGCCATCGTCGTGGCGACGCAATGTGAGGGGTTGGTGCTCGTGTTCGAGAAGTTGTTCGAATCGCGGCTGTTCTTTGTCGACAAGCTGATCGGCATGGGCGCGCGCATCGTATTGTGCGATCCGCACCGCGCCGTCATCGCCGGACCGTCGGCGCTGCGGGGGCAGGTGGTGGAGAGTCCCGACATCCGCGCCGGCATGGCGATGCTGCTCGCGGCCCTCGCGGCGCAGGGCGATTCGGTGATTCAGAACATCGGACAGATCGAACGCGGCTATGAGCACATCGACGACCGATTGAAGGCCCTCGGAGCGCAGATTGTGAGAGTCGACGGAAGGATGGAAGGACGGAAGGACGGAACGTGACAAACATTCCGTCATTCCAACATTCCGTCCTTCCGTCGCTTTCTGAAGTCCCCGCAGGCGATCCCGCCCTCCCACGCCTCGAGCTGGTGGAGTGGGCCCAACGCCACGGATTGGTCGCGGGGATCACGACACGCCCGCTGAGTCTTGGCCTCTGGAGCGATGAGCCAGTGGGGCAGGTGATCGGCCGCTGGCGTGCCTTCCGCGCGGCATTCGGCGTGCGGTTTCGGTCACTCGTCCTGGCGCATCAAGTGCACGGCACGGACGTGCACTGGCACGAGTCCCTGCCGGAAGGCTGGCTGATCCTCGACGGGACCGACGGTCACGCAACCAACGAGCGAGGCGTGCTGTTGACGGTGACCGTGGCCGACTGCATTCCGGTCTATCTGGCGGTGCCCAAGAACGGATCGATCGCATTGGTGCATGCCGGCTGGCGCGGCACGGCGGACGGCATCCTGGAGCAGTGCGTCGAGCTATTGAAGTGGCGCGGCTTTGCCAAAGCGAGCGACATTGTAATGCATTGCGGCGTAGGTATTTGTGGTGGCTGTTATGAAGTTGGTTCTGAAGTTGCCGTGCGTTTTGGATTGAGCGGAACCGTCAAACTCGATCTGCGCGGCGTCCTTGCGCGGCAGGGGCGGGACCTCGGGATCGAGGAGATCACAAGCTCGCCCTGGTGCAGCGCCGAGGGGAACGATCGGTTCTTCTCGCATCGAGCGTCGAAGGGGCGCGATGGCCGCATGGTCGCGTACCTAGGCCAGCCGCTCGGTTGACATCGAGGGTCCCCCGGCTACATTCCCCACCATGATGCGGGCGAAGTTCGGCCCGCGCTTTTTTTTCATGCTCACTGAGACTCTTGTCGAGGCCTTCCGAACCCGGCTGGAAGCGTTGGGGTTCGACCTGGCCGACCTGCGTATCGGCGGCACGCCGAACCGCCCGCTCGTCCAAGTCCGCATCGACTGTCCGCCACGGAACGTCACGGTCGAAGATTGCAGTCGGGTCTCGCGGGCCCTCGAACAGTGGCTCGATGCGAGTGGTCCCCTGGGCAATCGTTACGTCTTGGAGGTGTCGAGCCCGGGGATCGAGCGACCCGTGCGCTGGCACCGGCATTGGGTGCAGTTCGTAGGCCGCGACGTCAATGTGAAGGTGGCGGGAGTGGGCCGCGTGCGCGCACGGATCGTGGCGGTCCCGGACCAGGAAACTGTGATCCTGGAGCCGCAGGGCGGGGCCGAGCAGACGTTTCGCTTCGCGGAGCTGAAGGATGCCCGGCTCGCACCGATGACTGAGGACTGAGGACTGAATGGCGAATACAACCGATGTAGTCTCGGCGATCCGAGAACTGACCAACACGAAGCAGCTCGAGCGTAATGAGCTGATCGACCTGCTCAAGGACGGCCTGCACGCCGCCCTCGTCAAACGGTACGGCCCGAATGTCCGGGCCGAGATCGGCATCGACGAGATGAAGGGGTCGATCCGCATCGTCGTGCTCAAGACCGTCGTCGAAGCGGTGGAAGATCCGGGCACACAGGTCTCGCTCGAGGAAGCGCGCTACGAGGATCCCGAGTTCGCGCCGGGGGACGTCCTCGAAGAAGAAGTTCCCTTCGAGCAGTTCGGGCGGACGGCGGTGCAGGCAGCCAAGCAGCGGATCATTCAACGGGTGCGCGAAGGCGAGCGCAGCCGCATCCGCGAGGAGTTCTCCGGCAGGGTTGGCGAGCTCTTGTCGGGCGAGGTGCAACAGATCGAGCGCGGCAAGATCGTCGTCATGCTCAACAAGTTCCGTGAAGCCGAAGCGATCATTCCGTATCGCGACCAGAACCATCGCGAGCACTTCCATCAAGGCGACACGATTCGGGCGGTTTTGAAGCGGATCGAGGAAACGCCCAAGGGCCCGCGGCTCATTTTGTCGCGCGCCGATCCGTTGTTCGTCAAAGCGCTGTTCAAGCTCGAGGTGCCGGAGATCCAGCAGCAGATCGTCGAGATTCGCGCCACGGCGCGCGAGGCGGGCAGCCGGACGAAGATCGCGGTCTGGTCGCGCGACGACGGCATCGATCCGGTGGGCGCGTGCGTCGGGCTCAAGGGTTCGCGCGTGCAGGCGGTGGTGAACGAGCTGAACGGCGAGCGCATCGACATCGTGCCGTGGTCGTCCGACCCCGAGCGCTTTGCCAAGCTGGCGCTGGCGCCGGCGCGGGTGGCCCGCGTCTTCTCCGATCCCGAATCCAAAACGATCCAGGCGATCGTGGACGAGGACCAGCTGTCGCTGGCGATCGGCCGCAACGGGCAGAACGTGCGTCTGGCGTCGGAGTTGACCGGTTGGAAGGTCGATCTCTACTCCAGCCGCGAGTGGCTCGAGCGCGGCGGAGAAGGCCCGCTGTTTGCGCCGCTGCCAGCGGCGGATCAATCCGTGACGCAAGTGGCGCTCTCCGAAATGAAGGGGCTATCGCCCGAGCTGGTCGCGGTGCTCGAGCAGGCGGGCAAGAAGACGCTCCAGGACATTCTCGATCTCGAGCGCGAGGACGTCGACCGCATCCCGGGTATGACGCCCGACCTCGCCGAGAAGATGATGGCCTTCCTCAATGAGATGACCGAGGAAGGTGGAGAAGAGGAAGAGCCGGGGGGGGGGCCGGCGAGTCCCGGTGCCGGAGCGCCGACCGCGGCGTGAGCACGCGCGTCACCCGCTTGCTCGGCCTGGGGCTGCGCGCGGGGAATGTCGTAGTCGGAGTGGCGGGTGTCCGGGCCGGATTGCAACGAGGCACGGTGGTGTGCGTGGTGCTGGCGCAGGATGCCAGCCGGCGCACCATGGAAAAGGTTGTGCGGCTCGCGGATGCTCGAAAAGTCCCGACGCTGCGCGGTCCGACAGCAGCGGAGTTGGGGACGGGGCTCGGAAAGCCGCCGGTACAGGCTGTGGGAGTTTCCGACCCGGCTTTAGCACGCGGCCTGATAGCCAATAGCCAATAGCGAGGAGTTAGTGGCAACAACGCGCATCCATGATCTAGCAGCGGAATTCGGGATCTCCAGCGAGCAGCTGATGGGCATGCTCAAGGAGCTGGACATCTTCGTGCGCAGTCATCTGACGCCGCTCAAGGACGAGCAGGTGTCGTTGATGCGCGCACGCTGGGAACGCGACAAGCGCAAGCAGAAGCAGCCCGCCGCGCCTCCGAAACGGCGTCGTGCCGCCAAGGCCGCCGAGGCGGCACCGGAGCCGGTCGCGACGACCGAGACCCGCCCCAGGCGTCGCCGTCGCACCGCGGCCGAAGTTGCTGCCGCGGATGCCGCTGCTGCGGAGGCGGCGGCTGCCGAAGCTGCCGAATCCGAGCGCGCTCGGCTCGCGCTGGAAACTGCGGTACGCGAGCAGGAAGAGGAGAAGGCCGCGCCCTCGCTCGAGGAGCGCGCCGCCGCGCTTTTCAAAGATCTCGCTCCGACGGAGCCAGCGGAGCCCGTGACACCCGCGGCGACCCTGACGTTCGCCCCGGTGCCGTCTTTTTCGCCGGCCCCCGCCGCCACCCCCGCCGCCCCCTCGCCGCCGTTCGCCAAGCCCTTCATCCCGACGCCGGTGCGTCCCCGGCCGGTCGCGCGTGGCGCACCGTCTGGTCCTGGCGCCGCCGTGCCGCCGCGGCCGGTCGCCTCCGCCGCGCCCGGCGGGCCGCCGCTCGATGAGCGCCGGCGCGAGAAGGGCAAGAAGCGCAAGAAAGGGAAGAAATCGCTGGTCGACCAGGAAGCGGTCGCCCAAAATATCTCGCGCACCCTCGCCACGCTGAAGGCTCCTGTCGGCAAGAAGGGCGTCCATCGCCGCGAAGAGGGACCGACGTTCCGGGAGGTGCAGGAAGAGCGGCGCCGCGAGGAGCGCGAGCGTGAGAAGACGCTAGTCCGGGTGACGGAATTCATCACCGTGTCCGAGCTGGCCAACACGCTCAAGGTTCCACCGACGCAGATCGTCACCTTCGCGTTCAAAGAGCTGGGCCAGATGGTCACGATCAACCAGCGGCTCGACTTCGACATGATCGAGCTGATCGCGTCGGCGTTTGGCTTCCAGGCGGTGCGCGAAGAGGAGTACGCCACCACCCAGACCGAACAGACAACGGATGCCGCCGAGACACTCAGGCCGCGGCCCCCGATCGTGACCATCATGGGTCACGTCGACCACGGTAAGACGTCGCTCCTGGACTACGTCCGCAAGACGAACGTCGTCGCGGGCGAGGCCGGCGGCATCACGCAGCACATCGGCGCGTATCAGGTCACCCTGAAGGACGGCCGCAAGATCACGTTCCTCGACACGCCGGGCCACGAAGCCTTTACCGCGATGCGGGCCCGCGGCGCGCAGGTGACGGACATCGTCGTGCTGGTCGTCGCCGCCGATGACGCGATCATGCCGCAGACGATCGAGGCGATCTCGCACGCCAAGAACGCCGGCGTGCCGCTGGTCGTCGCGATCAACAAGATCGACCTGCCTACCGCCAACGTGCAGAAGGTGAAGCAGGACCTCCTGTCGCACGGGGTCGTGCTCGAGGAGTTCGGCGGCACCACGCTGGCCACGCCGATCTCCGCCAAGAAGGGGACGGGCGTCGACGACCTGCTCGAGCAGATTCTGCTCCAGGCCGAGCTGCTCGATCTCAAGGCGAACCCCGACCGCAAAGCGCAGGGGACCGTGCTCGAGGCGTCGCTCGATCCGGGCAAGGGCGCGCTTGCCACGATCCTCGTGCAAAATGGCACCCTGCACATCGGCGATGACTTCATTTGCGGTCAGTACTCCGGTCGCGTGCGCGCGATGTACGACGAGCGCGGCGGCACCGAGCATGACGCCAGCCCCTCGACCCCCGTGCAGATCCTCGGCTTCGAGGGCGTGCCCGAGGCCGGCGACTCGTTCCTCGCGATGGAGGACGCCGCCGCGGCCCGCGACATCGCCCAGAAGCGCCAGCGGCTCGAGCGCGAGGCGCAGCATCGCCGGTCCGGCCGGGTTAAGACGCTGGAAGACTTCATGGCCGAAGCGGCGGCGGGTGGCGTCGCCACGCTGCGCATCATCATCAAGGCCGACCAGGGCGGTCCGGCGGAAGCACTGGCCGACGCGCTGGCCCAGCTCTCGACGGCGGAGGTGAAGGTCGAGGTCGTGCACCGCGGCGTCGGCGCGATCACCGAGTCCGATGTGCTGCTGGCGCGGGCCTCGGGAGCGATCATCGTGGGCTTCCACGTGCGCCCCGATTCCAACGCGCGTGCCGCGGCCGATCGCGAGCGCGTTGAGATCCGCACCTACCGGATCATTTACGAGGCGGTCGAAGAGGTGAAGCTCGCGATGGAAGGCCTGCTCGCGCCGGAAAAGAAGGAAGTGGTGCTGGGCGAAGCCGAAGTGCGCCAGATCTTCAAGATTGCCAAGATCGGCACGATCGCCGGGTGCTTCGTGCGCAGCGGCGTCATTCCGCGCACGGGCCGCGTCCGCGTGATCCGCAACGGTGTCGAAGTCTACGACGGCACGCTGGCGTCGCTCAAACGGTTCAAGGACGACGTGCGCGAAGTCCGCGAAGGGTTCGAGTGCGGCATCGGCATCGAGAACTTCAACGACGTCAAGGTCGGTGATCTGATCGAGTCGTATCGCATCGAGGAGGTCGCGCGCTCGCTCAGCGCCACTGAGTCGTGATCGTGGGCGTGATGGTGTGGGAGCTGCATCTGCCGGCGTGCCAGTCGCTGAAGGACAAGCGCACGATCGTGAAGAGTCTGAAGGATCGGATGCACAATCGCTTCAACGTGTCCGTCGCCGAGACGGGGCATCAGGATCTGTGGCAGCGCGCCGAGCTGACGGCCGCCGTGGTGAGCACCGATCGGCGGCACGCCGAGAGCGTGCTACGCGAGGCGGACCAGCTGGTTGCCGGGGCGGACGGCGCGCGCATCGTGGACACCAGCACGAGCTATCTGTGATATGAAACGGCACCATCATCGGCCCGAGCGGGTGAGTGAGCTGATCCGGCAATCGGTCGGCGCGTTTCTCACGAGCGATGTGCGCGATCCGCGCATCGGGTTCGTGACCGTGATCGGCGTCGAGGTGTCGGCCGACCTGGCGCATGCCAATGTCCGCGTCAGTGTGATGGGCAGCGAAGAGGAAAAGGCGAAGTCGCTCGAAGGACTGGCGAGCGCCGCGCGGTTTTTGCGCGCGCAGCTCTCGAACGAGCTGCATCTGCGGACGAGCCCCGAGCTGCATTTTCATCTGGATCGCGGGGTCGAGCACGCGCAGCGCATCGATCGGGTGTTGAAGGAGTTGAAGGAGACGGACGACTGAGCAACGGGGGGCTCGTCCTGGTGGCCAAACCGGCCGGCCCCACGTCCCATGACGTCGTCGACATCGTCCGTCGCGCGCTCGCCGAGCAGCGCGTGGGCCACCTGGGCACGCTGGATCCGTTCGCCAAGGGTCTGCTCGTGCTGGTGGTGGGGCGAGCGACGCGCCTGGCGCCGTTCGCAGCCCATTGGCCGAAGATGTACGAAGGCGTCATCCGGCTTGGCGTCACGACGGATACGGACGACCTGACCGGCACGGTCGTGGCGACGGCATCGTGGACGGACATCACGCCGGCGCAGCTGGCCGACGTGATCGCGAGTTTCCGCGGCGGCTACGAGCAGCGGCCGCCGGCCTACTCGGCGGTGAAGATCGCGGGTGAGCGGTCCTACCGCCGTGCGCGCCGCGGGGAGGTGGTCGCACCCGAGCCGCGCGCGGTCGAAATCCGCGAGCTCGAGATCGTGAACGCGGCGGTCCCCGATCTGCAGTTTCGCGCGACCGTGAGTGCCGGCACCTATCTGCGCTCGTTGGCCCGCGATATCGGGGCGAAATTGGGGTGCGGCGCGCATCTCGTCGCGCTCCAACGGACGGCCGTCGGACCGCTGCGGCTGGCGGATGCGGTAGCCCCCGAGATGGTGACGCCGCAGGTGTTGCAGGATTCGGGCGTCCTGGTCGCGCATCTCCCGCGCCGCCAGGTAGATAAGAAGGAGAGGAACGCGGTGGTGCATGGCAGGCCGATCCAGAGCCCCCCCGCCGCGCCCCCGATAGCCGAGAGCCGACAGCCGATAGCAGTGTTTGCAGGCGAAGAGCTGCTAGCCGTCGCCGAGCAGGTGGGCGAGTTTCTGAAGCCGCGGGTTGTGGTGGCGGTGGACGGATGAGCGGCGCCGTCGTCACGCTGGGCACCTTCGATGGCGTGCACCGCGGGCATCAAGCGGTGCTCGCGGAAGTCACGCGGCGCGCGCGATCGAGCAAGCTGGCGAGCGTGCTCGTCACGTTCGACCCGCATCCGCTCGCGGTGGTGAACCCGCCGGCGGCGCCGAAGCTGCTGACGCTGCCGGATGAAAAAGAGCGGCTGGTGGCGGCGGCCGGCATCGAGCGGTTCGTGCTGATGCCGTTTACCCCGGCCGTAGCGCAGCTCGACGCGGAGGCCTTCGTCCGGCGGTTGTGCGACGAGTTCGCGATGCGCGAGCTCGTGATGGGATATGACCATGGGTTCGGACGCGGGCGTGCCGGCGATGTGGCGCTGGTGCAACGGTTGGCGCAGGCGCAGGACTTTGCGGTGGCGGTCGTGGATGCCGTGCGCGACAAGGGGCAACCGATTTCGTCGACCGTGATTCGGACGGCGATCGCGCACGGGGACTTGGAGTCCGCGACGCGCTGGTTGGCGCGGCCGTACAGTATTCGGGGACGCGTGGTGCGCGGCGCAGGGCGGGGTCGGACGATCGGCGTGCCGACGCTGAATCTCGCGCCGCCCGACAGCCGCAAACTCCTGCCGCCGGACGGAGTATATGCAGTGCGTGTGAGCATCGGGAACCGAGCAACGGGAAACGAGCAACGGTACGGCGGGATGATGAATCAAGGCCCCCGGCCGACGTTTGGTGAAGAGACGCGCACGCTCGAGGTTCATCTGTTCGATTTCGACGGCGACGTGTATGACGAGACGGTGCACGTGGAATGGGTCCGTCGCCTGCGTGCCGTGCAGGCGTTTTCGTCCCGCGACGCGCTGGTGGCGCAGCTCGAGCGCGATCGCCAGGTGGCGCGGGCGACCCTCAACCGGTAGAGAGGAACGATGGGGAAGATTCGTCAGCGGCTGTACGTGATCGGCGCGCTCATCATCATGAGCATCGTGTCCCTGGTGCCGCGCAACAGCAAGCAGCGCGTGATCGATCAGCAGACCGGCCGCATGAAGGACACGACGGTGCGGCGTTTGCCGATCAACCTGGGCCTCGACCTGCAGGGGGGCATCCACCTGGCCCTTGAAGTCGACCAGACCAAGGGTCCCGTCCCCGACTGCGCCGACGCCATCCAGCGCGCCCAGCGCGTCGTCCGCACGCGCATCGACGAGTTCGGCACGACGGAGCCGGTCGTGCAGATCCAGGGGCGCTGCCGGCTGATCGTGGAGCTCGCGGGCGAGAAGGATCCTGCTCGCGCCCGGGGCATCATTCAGCGCACCGCCTTCCTCGAGTTCCGTATCACCGACATGAAGAACCTGTTCAAGGACGCGCTGCCGCAGATGGACGCAGCCCTGCGCAAGGCGGGTGTGAAGGCGCGCGGCGCCGCGGCGCCGTCCGCCGTCGCGCAGCTGTTCGGCGGCGACACCACGAAAGCCGCGCGCGACTCCGTCGCGGAGGCGAACGCGCCCGGCGTGCTGTCGTCACTGCTGTTCCAGGGCCAGCTTCCCGGGGAGTACCTCGTGCCCGAGGAGCAGTGGCCGCTGGTCGACAGCCTCGTTCAGCGGCCCGATGTCAAGGCGGCGATGCCGCGCGGCATCGAGCTGCGCTGGGGCGCCCAGTCCGAGTCGCGCGGGGCCCGTGCGTATCGGGCGCTGTATGCCGTCGAATCAAGACCGATTATCACCGGGGAAGAGCTGATCAAGGCCGTCGCCCGGCGCGATCCGGTGACCAACCAGTCGATCGTCCCGTTCCAGCTCAGCCATCGCGGCGCCCGCAAGTTCTCGGAAGAAACGGCGCGGCACATCAACGACTACATGGCGATCATCCTCGATGGGCGGGTCCAGGGACAGCCCCCCGTCATTCGCGGACAGATCGGTGCCAACGGCCAGATCGAGCTCGGCAACAAATCGCTGCAGGAGGCGAGTGACCTGGCGCTGGTCCTGCGGGCCGGCGCGCTGCCGGCACCGCTCACGATCGTCGATGAGCGTTCGATCAGCGCCACGCTGGGCGCCGATTCGATTCACGACGGCGTGCGGGCCGGCGTCGTCGGCGTGCTGCTCGTCATTGTTATCATGATCGGCTATTACCGCGTGTCCGGCGCGCTAGCGGTCGCCGCGCTGACGCTCTACTGCCTGTTCACGCTCGCAGGGCTCGCGGCGTTTGGCTTCACGCTCACCCTGCCGGGCCTGGCCGGTTTTGTCCTGTCAATCGGCATCGCGGTGGACGCGAACGTGCTGATCTTCGAGCGCATTCGCGAGGAGCTGGTCCATGGCAAATCGCTGCGGCTCGCGGTCGATGATGGCTTCCTGCACGCGATGAACGCGATCGTTGACTCGAACGTCAGCACGATCCTGACCGCACTGATTCTCTACGCCGTCGGCACCGGTCCGGTCCAGGGCTTCGCGATCACGCTGATCATCGGTATCATCGCCTCGATGATCTCGGCGATTTTCGTCGTCAAGACACTGTTCCTCATCTGGCTGCAACGGCGGCCTGACATGGTCACCCTGAGTATCTGATGATCAGACTCTTCGCGAACGCGAACTACGACTTCATCAAGTGGCGCCGCTGGGCGTTCTCGCTCACGGGCGGCATCATGCTCGTCGGACTCGGCTTCCTCCTGACCCGGGGCCTCAACTACAGCATCGAGTTTACCGGCGGGACGCTGGTGCAGTTCGAGCTGGCGCATAACGTGCCGACCGGCAACATCCGCGCGGCGCTCGATCGCGTCGGACTCACGGGCGCCGACGTCTACAATTTCGGCTCCGATACCTCGTACGTGGTCCGCGCGCGACTGGGCGAGTCCGCGGCGCAGGGCGAGGCGGGCACGCAGGCGGTGGCGGATGCCGTGGCGCGGGCGCTCGACCAGAGCGTCGGTTCGGGACAGTACCAGATCGCCCGGCGCGAGGCCGTCGGTCCGAAGGTGGGGCGCGAGCTGCAGGGGAAGGCGCTGGTCGCGATCCTGCTGAGCTTCGTCATCACGCTGATCTATCTCGCGTTCCGCTTCGAGTGGCGGTTCGGGCTCGCCGCCGTCGTCGCGACCGCGCACGACATCGTCGCGACGATCGCCTTCATCAGCGTCATGCATCTCGAGGTAAGCCTCGTGGTCGTGGGCGCGGTGCTCACCGTGGTGGGCTACTCACT
>Ga0209157_1000636_pt1 | contig 29462 bp, 23 predicted proteins | sample GraSoiAngelo_135_FD_185892 | JGI IMG/M metagenome (GOLD analysis project Ga0209157, IMG submission 185892) | Grasslands soil microbial communities from the Angelo Coastal Reserve, California, USA - 14_0929_05_40cm (SPAdes) (version 2) | ecosystem: Environmental > Terrestrial > Soil > Grasslands ...
CGAACGGCGACTGCGGGTCGCCCGGAATCGTGTTCTTGTTCACCGTGATCGCCGCGCGATCGAGCAGCTGCTCGGCATCCTTCCCCGTTATTGTTTTCGCGCGTAGATCGACCAGCATCAGATGGCTGTCCGTCCCGCCCGACACAATCGCATAGCCGAGCGTGATCAGCCGGTTGGCGAGCGCCTGCGCGTTCTGCACAACGTCCTTCGCGTACTGCTTGAAGTCGGGCTGCGACGCTTCAAGTAGTGCGACAGCCTTGGCCGCGATCACGTGCTCGAGCGGCCCACCCTGCGTGCCCGGGAACACCTGCTTGTCCACCGCCTTCGCATGCTCGGCCTTGCACAGAATCATCCCGCCGCGTGGGCCGCGCAGAGTCTTATGGGTGGTCGTCGTCACGATTTGGGCATGGGGGACGGGGGACGGGTACACGCCGCCAGCGACGAGCCCCGCGAAATGCGCCATATCAACAACGAGGATCGCGCCGACCTCGTCCGCGATCGACCGCAGCGCCGGAAAATCCACGATCCGCGCGTACGCGCTGCCGCCGCCGATGATGATCCGCGGCCGCTCATTCTTGGCAATCTCGCGCACTTCGTCGTAATCGATCCGCCCGGTCTCTTCACGGACGTGATAAGCCGTCGCCTTGAACAGCGTGCCGGAGAAATTGACCGGCGAGCCATGCGTGAGATGCCCGCCATGCGGCAGCGCGAGGCCGAGCAGCGTGTCGCCGAACTTCGCGACAGCGAGATAGGCCGCCATGTTCGCCTGCGCCCCCGAGTGCGGCTGCACATTCGCATGCTCGGCGCCGAACAGCTGTTTCGCCCGATCGATCGCGAACTGCTCGACCTGATCGACCACCTCGCAACCACCGTAGTAGCGCTTCCCGGGCAACCCCTCGGCATACTTGTTGGTGAGCGCCGTCCCCATCGCCTCCAGCACCGCGATCGAGACAAAGTTCTCGCTCGCGATCAGCTCGAGCCCATGCTCCTGCCGCGCGACCTCCTTTTTGATGAGATCACTGATTTTTGGGTCGACGTCGGACAACGGTGCTTGGCGATCGGTCATTTCTCAATTTTCTCGATTCTTCGCTGGTGCCTGCCGCCCTCGAAATCTGTCTCCAGCCACTTATGGAGAATGTTGACGCCTTGCTCTTCGCTCACAAATTGCGCCGGCAGTACCAGCAGGTTCGAGTTCCCATGGTGGCGCGATAGCTCCGCTATCCGCTCATTCCATGCCAGCGCCGCACGCACCTTAGGGAAGCGGTTGGCGGTGTACGACATGCCCAAACCTGTACCACAAGTGAGCACTCCGCGTTGCACTTCACCACTGCTCACCGCCTTCGCCACGGGCTTGGCATAGTCGGGATAGTCGTCCGCGGGATCAAGCTTCTTGGGTCCCACGTCGATCGGCTCGTAGCCGAGCTTTTTTAGCTCGTCGACAAGCCGATTCTTGAGGTTGAACCCAACATGATCCGCACCCACATAGATCTTCTCAGCCATCGCAGTTACCCCAATAGCCAATAGCCGATAGCCGGTAGCCAGTAGTTAGACAAAGTTCTGCCTCACCTTCGCAATTGCCGCGATCCGCCGTTCAGCCAAGCGATCAGCAGCTCTGTAAGACGGCATGCCTTCCTCCGCCGCGATCTCGAACACCATCAGAATCGTGTCGTAAATCTCACCCGCCTTGTTGCGCGCGCGCTCCATCGTCCACCCCTCGAGCTCGGCGTTCACGTTCACTAACCCGCCGGCGTTGATCACGTAGTCGGGCGCGTACGTGAGGCCTTTCTCCTCCAACATGTCGCCATGCCGCTCCTCGGCGAGCTGGTTGTTCGCGCCCCCGGCGATGATGTCAACCTTGAGCTGCGGAATGGTCTCATCGTTGATGATCCCGCCCAGCGCGCACGGCGCGAAGATGTTGGCCTCGACACCATAAATCTCGTCCGCCCCGACGGGCTTCGCCCGGAAGTCGTCCACCACGGCCTTGAGCTTGACCGCATCGATGTCGGTCGCGATCAGCTGCGCCCCTTCCTTATATAGAAGATCAGTCAGGTAATAGCCGACGTGGCCGCAGCCCTGGATCGCCACAATCTTGCCCTTGAGGGAGTCGTCGCCGTAGCGGTGCCTGGCGCACGCCTTGATGCCGCGATAGACGCCAAAGGCCGTGACGGGGGACGGGTCTCCCGATTTCCCGATCAGACCGGTGACATGGTCCGTCTCTGCCTTGATGAATTCCATGTCACCCACCGAGGTGCCGACGTCTTCCGCCGTGATATAGCGGCCGCCGAGCGCCTTCACGTGCCGGCCGTGCGCGCGGAAGATCGGCTCGCGATTGCGAATCTTGTTGTCCCCGATGATGACGCTCTTGCCGCCGCCGAGATTCAGCCCAGCGACCGCGGCTTTGTAGGTCATGCCGCGGGCTAGTCGGAGACAGTCGATCAACGCGTCGCGGTCGTTCGCGTAATTCCAGAATCGCGTGCCGCCGAGCGCGGGGCCCAACGTGGTATCATGTATGGCGATTATGCCGCGATAGCCGGAGGAGGGCTCGTACACGAGCGACACCTGCTCGTGCTCGTGCTCCTCGAGCAACGCGAACAGCGCGGTGGCTTCTTCCTTCTTAGCTGTTGCGCGTGAGGGCGCGCGCGATGACGACGCGCTGGATCTCGCTGGTGCCTTCATAGATCTCGGTGACCTTCGCATCCCGAAAGAGTTTCTCGACGGGGAAATCTCGCATGTAGCCATACCCCCCGAAGAGCTGAATTGCCTGCGTCGTGACCCACATCGCCGTCTCGGACGCGAACAGCTTGGTCATGCTGGCGTAGAGCGTAACGTCCTCGCCCGCATCTTTGCGCGCGGCCGCCCGATGCGCCAGCGCCCGCGCCGCCTCGATGCGCGTCGCCATGTCGGCGAGCTTGAATTGCACCGCCTGGAAGTCCTCGATCGCCTTGCCGAACTGCTTGCGCTCGGCGCAGTACTTGAGCGACAGCTCGAGCGCCTTGCGCGCGATCCCCACGCCCTGCGCCCCGATCCCGAGCCGGCCCGAATCGAGCCCCTCCATCGCGTACACGAACCCCATGCCTTCGTCGCCGAGCATGTGGGCCGCGGGTAGGCGCAGATCGTTTAATTCGATTCCCGCCGTGTTCGATGCCCGCAGCCCCATCTTGTCCTCAGGTCTAGCGGCCTTGTACCCCTTGGCGTCAGTCGGCACGATGAACGTCGAAATGCCCTTGGCCCCGCGGCGCTCATCCGGCGTATCGGTGCGCACCATGATCATCATGAGATCGGCCGTCCCGGCGTTCGTCGCCCAGGCCTTGGCACCGTTCAGCACCCAGTGCTTCCCATCCCTTGTCGCCTGCGACCGCAGCGACGCGGCATCCGAGCCCGCTTCCGCCTCGGAGAGCGCGAAGCCGGCGAGCAATTCGCCGCGCGCCATCGGCTTCAGCCAGCGCTCCTTCTGCTCGGGCGTGCCGTGCTTCACGAGCATCGTGGTCGGGATCGCGTTGTGGATGCCGATAGAGACGGCAAAGGCGGCATCGGCGGCAGAGATTTCTTCCAACGCCATGAGGTACGTGACGGTGTCCAACCCCATGCCGTCATACTCTTCCGGCGTACACATTCCCAGGAAGCCGAGTTTGCCGACCTCATCGATCACGTCGCGCGGGAAGTGGCTCGTCCGATCCCACTCGGCGGCGAACGGCTCGATCCTTTCGCGCGCGAATTCGCGGGCGAGCTCGACGACCTGTTCGCGGACGTCAGTCGCGGTAGACATAGAACCCCTGCCCCGATTTTCTGCCGAGCTTCCCCGCGGCCACCATCCGCTCGAGCAGCGGCGCAGGACGGTACTTGTGCTTGTCGAGCCCGTCCTGGAGCACCTTCATGATGGCGAGACAGACATCGAGACCGATCAAGTCGGCGAGCGCCAGCGGACCCAGCGGATGGTTCATGCCGAGCTTCATGACCTGATCGACCGCCTCCGGCGTCGCCACCCCCTCGTCTACACAGAAGATCGCTTCATTGATCATCGGCATGAGGACGCGATTCGACACGAATCCGGGCGAGTCGTTGACCACGACGGGGGTCTTGCCCAACTGCTTTGTGATTTCGACGGTCTTCGCGACCACCTCGTCCCCCGTCCCGCGTCCCCGCACTATTTCGACGAGCGGCATCAGGGGGACCGGATTCATGAAATGCATGCCGATCACCCTGCCCGGCTTGTCGGTGTGCTTGGCAATCTCGTTAATGGAGATGGATGAGGTGTTGCTGGCAAGGATGGCGGAGGGCGCCGTAAGACGCCCGAGGTCGCCGAAAACCTTGAATTTGACCTCGGGGTTCTCTGTCGCCGCTTCGATCACGATCTCAGCATCCTTCGCCGCCTCGAGCGACGTTGACGTCGTGATGCGACTGAGCAAACCGCGCCGCTCTTCCGCAGTCATTGCCCCTTTGTTGACCTGTCGCTCGGTGTTCTTCTCGATGGTCTGCAGGCCGCGAGCGAGCGCATCCTTCGACGAGTCACTTAAGGCAGCCTCCCAGCCGTATTGGGCAAACACGTGCGCGATGCCGTTGCCCATCGTTCCGGCGCCGACGACAGCGACTTTGCTCATCCCGCCAGCCAGGTGCGCGGCTGTTTCCAGCGCGCCCCGATCACGGCTAGCGTGCCGGCGATCAGCACGATCGTGGTGACGATCCCGCCTTCGGGGCCGAACGAGCCGCCATCGACCCAGGCGTGGCGCCCCGGCGTGTACTCAACCGCGGGGACCTGAAACGTGTAGCCGCTGACCGGCGCATCGAACAGGATCGAAAGCCCGGCATTCCAGCCGAAGTGCAGCCCCCACGCGAGCGCCATGCCGCCCGCGGAGAAGAAGGCGAACGAGAGCCAGATGGCAGCGAGTGCGACGTTGACGGTGCTGAAGAGCGTGGCGCTCGGATTTTTCGCATGGGCGAGGGCGAACAGCAGCGCGAGGATGATCATCGCGGCCCGTGCGCCGATCGCATCGGCGAGGCGGCGGAGCGGGTAGCCGCGGAACATGAGCTCCTCGCCGAGCGCCGCGAGCAGCAGCCCCAGCGCGAGCGGCACCGCGACTCTCGGCCAGAGGCTCCAATCCCCGGTGATGTGGACGCTCGCGCGATCGAGGATGAACGCCAGGCCGATCGCCAGCGCGGCCATGAGGGCGCCGAGGCCGATGCCGCGCAACACCCGCGACGAGATCCCGTGACCACCCGACTGCGCCTGCCATCCCATGCGCGCCCAGGGATACTTGTTGAGGAGATGGCCGACGACGATCGTGGCGATGACGAATCCGGTCACCTCGTACGCGCCGTTGCGGAACACGTACCAGCGCGGGCCGCCCCATCCCGGGACCAGGTTCGCGATACCGATCGTGATGCCCAATCCGACCGCCGCGTAGAGGACGATCCAGCCCAGCGCGATTCCGACGCGCTTCACATCCTCAAACGAAACGCGCGCCATCAGAGGCGCGCGCGAATCGTCGGGGTGAGCTGCGTCAGGACCGGCACGAGGATCACCAGCTTCAGCAGGTCTCCCAACAGGAACGGCGACGTCGCGAGTCGCGCCGCGCCGGAGATGCTACCGGTGAGAATCGCGAGCTGCGCCAAGCCACCAAGGTGGATAAGAACCAGTCCCGCCAGAACGCCGCACGCCACACGCCACACGCGCGATCCGTCGCGCACCACGGTACCGACGGCCCACGCCGCGACCGGATAAGCCAGTAAGTAACCTCCGGTGGGCCCGAAGAGACGAGCGAACCCGACCAAGGGCACGGTCGGAGTGAAGACGGGGAGGCCCGCGGCACCCATCGCGAGATAGAGAATCATGCTGAGCGCACCGAGGCGCGCGCCGAGCAATCCGCCGACCAGCAGCACCGCCATCGGCTGGAGCGTCATCGGCACTGGCGTCCCCGGAAGCGGCACGGACACCTGAGCCGCAAGTGCGACCAAGACGGCTCCCAACACAACCGCGAGAGCTCGGACACGCCACGCCGCACGCCGCACGCCCAACGCAAGATCTGTCATTAGAGCATCTCCACAGAGAGGGCTACCGCGTTACCACCACCGAGACACAACGTGGCGAGGCCCGTCTTCTTACCGTATTGCTTGAGCGCATACAACAGCGTCGTGAGCACGCGCGCGCCGGACGCGCCGATCGGATGCCCGAGCGCCACGGCGCCGCCATGCACGTTCACCCGCGACCAGTCCCAGCCGAGCGCCTTGCCATCGGCGAGCGCCTGCACCGCGAACGCTTCGTTCGCTTCGATCAAGTCGTAGTCATTGATCTTCGTATTGGTGCGGGATAACAAATTCTTTACGGCGACAATTGGTGCAAAGAACAAGTCCTTCGGTTCGCCACCACCTGTCGCATACCCGGTGATTCGTGCAAGAGGACTGAGGCGATGAGCCTTGGCAAACGCGAGCGAGCTCACCACGAGCGCGCTGGCGCCGTCGTTCAGTCCCGGGGCATTGCCGGGCGTCACCGTGCCGTCTTTCTCGAACGACGGCTTGAGAGCCGCGAGCTTCTCGAGCGAGGTGTCGGCGCGCGGGCCCTCATCCTTCTCCACTTTGTCGACCGGAACGATCTCAGCTTTGAAGAAACATGACTCCATCGCTTGCACCGCTTTGCGGTGACTCTGCAACGCAAACTCATCCTGCTCGCGACGGGAGATGCCGGCCTTTTTCGCCGTGTATTCGGCGAGGTTGCCCATGTGCGTGTTGGAGAACGAATCCCACAGCCCGTCGTGAATCATGCCGTCCACGAGTTGCGCGTTGCCCGCCTTGATGCCGCCGCGCATGCCGTAGACGTAGTGCGGCGCGTTCGACATCGACTCGAAGCCGCCGGCCACCACACACTGTTCGTCGCCCGCCTTGATGGCCTGGGCCGCGAGCATCACGGCCTTGAGTCCCGAACCGCACACCTTGTTGATCGTCATCGCCGGGATCGTGCCGGGTAGCCCTGAGTGAATCGCCGCCTGGCGCGCGGGCGCCTGGCCTTCGCCACCCTGGAGCACGTTGCCCATGATGACTTCGTCGACGGCGCTGTCCGGGATCGCGGCGCGGACCATCGCTTCGCGGATGGCGAGCGCGCCTAAACGGGGACCTGGCAATGGAGCCAGGCCGCCGAGGTATTTGCCGATGGGTGTGCGGCAGGCGGAGAGGATGACCGGAATAGTGGTATCGTTGCTCATGGTTTTGTCCGTGCCCTGAAGGGCCGGCTCGGCTACTGCGCGCGTCCATAAGGACGCATGATTTGGCCGAGCCGGTGCTTCAGCACACGGTTCAAATTAGCGCCTTGAGACTCCTGGTGTGAACCTCTTCCTTCAGCTTCTCCACAAACTCCTCAACCGGCATCGCCACCTGCTTGTTTCCCGCCCCGCGCACTCGCACTGCGACGGACTTGGCTTCTGCTTCCCGCTGCCCCACCACCGCCATGTAGGGGATCTTATGCGTCTCGGCGTCGCGGATCTTGTAGTTCAGCGTCTCCGACCGCTCGTCCAGATGTGAACGGATCCCAGCTTTGCGCAACGTCTCGTGCACGGCGCGGGCCGCATCGAGTTGCGCATCCGCGATCGGCAACACCCGCACCTGCGTGGGCGAAAGCCAGAGCGGGAACGCACCGGCAAAGTGCTCGATCAAGAACCCCGTGAACCGCTCGATCGTCCCGAAGATCGCGCGGTGCATCATGATCGTGCGGTGCGGCTTGTTGTCGGCGCCGGTGTACTCGAGCTTGAAGCGCTCCGGCAATTCATAGTCCAGCTGGATCGTCGCGCCCTGCCACTCCCGGCCGATAGCGTCGTTGAACTTGATGTCGATCTTGGGACCGTAGAACGCCCCGCCACCCACGTCCATGCGGTACGTCAACCCGCGGCGTTTTAACGCGCTTTCGAGCGCCTTCTCCGCGACCTCCCACATGCGATCGTCGCCCAGCTTTTTGGCGGGTCGCGTCGCCAGATCGAGCCGGTACTGCAGTCCAAACGTCTTGCCCATGACCAGCTCGACGATGTCGAGCAGCTCGAAGATCTCCTGCTCGATCTGATCTTCGCGCAGGAAGATGTGCGCGTCGTCCATCGACAGCCCGCGCACACGCAGCATGCCGTGCAACGTCCCCGAGCGTTCATTGCGATACACGTTCGCGATCTCGGCGAGGCGAATCGGCAGATCGCGATAGCTGCGCTGCTGGCTCGCATAGACGAGGATGTGCATGGGGCAGTTCATCGGCTTGACGCGATAGTGCACCTCTTCGGACTCGCCCTCGCCCGCCGCCATCGGCGGGAATTGATTCGCGGCGTAGAGCGGCAGGTGCCCGGAGCGCAGAAACAGCTGCTCGCGCGTGACGTGCGGCGTGTAGACGAGCTGATAGCCGCGCTCCAGGATGACGTCTTCAATGAAGCGGCGCAGCTCGAAGTTCAGGATCGCCCCGTTGGGATGCCAGAGAATCAGCCCCGGCCCGACGTCTTCTTGAATGGAATACAGGTCGAGCTGCTTGCCGATGATGCGATGATCGCGCTTCCGCGCTTCTTCCAGCCGGCGGACGTACGCCTCGAGATCGTCCTTGTTGAACCACGCGGTCCCGTAGATGCGCTGCAGCATCTGCCGCCGCTCATCGCCGCGCCAATACGCCCCCGCCGCGTGCAGCAGCTTGAAATGCTTGATCCGCCCCGTGCTCGGCACATGCGGACCGCGACACAGATCGACGAACGGACCGTCGGTATAGACGGAGATTACTTCACCTTCCTGCAAATCATCGATTCGCTCGAGTTTCAACGGGTCGTCGACAAAGCGCTTCTTGGCCTCAGCGCGCGAGACCTCCTCGCGCACGAACGGATAGTCCTGCTTCGTGACCTCGGCCATTTTCTTCTCGATGGCCTCGAGATCCTCGGGTGTAAACGGCCGGCCGATGTCGAAGTCGTAGTAAAACCCGTCTTCAATCGGCGGCCCGAAGCCAATCTGCGCCTTGGGAAAAAGCTGGCGGACCGCCGTCGCAAGCACGTGCGCGGACGAGTGGCGCAGCACGTCGAGTGCCTGCGGGTCTTTGTCCGTCAGGATGGAGACCTTCACTCCATCGGGGAGCGGGCGTTGCAAGTCGCGCACGTCGCCGTTGACGCGAATCGCCAGCGCCGCTTTCGCCAAGCCCGGGCCCACGGCCCGGGCTAGATCGGCGCCCGTCGCGCCCGCCGGCAGAGTTTTCTTGCTCCCATCCGGCAGGACGACCTGAATCTCGGAAGGGGGCATCTCTAAGGAGTGGCGGGAGTCGTTTCGCCGGCGGCCGGCGCAGTGCCGAAGGGCGGCGTGTGCAACCCGAAGCGGAAATAGAGTCCCACCGAAAACAGAATTACGCCCGCGATGAAGATCCAGCGGACAATGCGACCGGGCGGCAGTGTTTCATCGGATGCCGGTGATTTGGGAAGCGCCATTGGACGATATTCTAGTGACCGCTTCTATATTAAGGAATGGCATACGATCCGCGGCCCGTAGAACCTGGGATCTACAAGCGCTGGCTCGAGGCCGGCGTCTTCCAGCCGCGGCAGGGTGGCGAACCGTACGTCATCGTCATTCCCCCGCCCAACGTCACCGACGTGCTGCACGTGGGCCACGCGCTCAACAACGTCATCCAGGACGTGCTGATTCGGTTCGAGCGGATGCGCGGGCGCGCCGCCGAGTGGCTGCCCGGGACCGACCACGCCGGGATCGCGACGCAGAACGTGGTCGAAAAGCGCCTCGCCGCCGAAGGCAAGACCCGCTTCGACGTAGGGCGCGAAGCGTTCGTCCGGTGCGTGTGGGAGTTCGTGAAGAAGACCGGCAACACGATTCTCGAGCAGCTCAAGGTGATCGGCTCCTCGTGCGACTGGTCGCGCCTGCGCTTCACGTTCGACGAGAAGTACTCGGCCGCGGTGCGCGAAGTCTTCGTGCGCCTGTGGGATGAGGGACTCATCTACCGCGGTCACCGCGTGATCCACTGGTGCCCGCATTGCCTGACTGCCTTGTCGGATGAAGAGGCCGAGCACCACGAGACGCACGGCAATCTCTATCACATCAAGTATCCGCTCGAGGATGGGTCCGGGTTCGTCACGGTCGCGACGACGCGGCCGGAAACGATGTTCGGCGATATCGGGCTCGTCTTCAATCCGAAGGACAAGCGCTACGCCGCACTCAAGGGCAAGCGTGTGAAGATTCCGCTGTCGGGAGTGGTGATTCCGATCGCCACGGACGAAGCGGTGGAGCAAGGCTTCGGCACCGGGCTGCTCAAAGTGACGCCCGCCCATGACGCCAACGACTTTGACATTGCCCGGAGAGTATGGCCGAACGCGGAGATGCCGCTGATCCTGCGGGAAGACGGAACCATGGGTGAGAATGGCGGTCAAGAGGCAAGTGCGGCGGTCAAGAAACAGAGCGGCGGTCGGTCGGACGTGACCGCCGCCTCATCCGACCGTCCGACCGGCGTAAGAGTCCCGCCGGAGTTCGTCGGGCTCGATCGATTCGAGGCGCGAAAGAAGATCATCGAGCGCCTCAAAGCGACCGCCCTTCTCGACAAGACCGAGCAGCATCAGCATTCGGTGCGGCGCTGTTATCGGTGCGACACCGTCGTCGAGCCGCGGCTGTCGGACCAGTGGTTCGTCAAAATGAAGCCGCTCGCCGAGCGCGTGATGCAGGGGTACGCCGCGGGCGAATTCCATATCGTGCCCGAGCGCTGGAACGCGACGTTCGAGAACTGGATGAACAACATCCGGGACTGGAACATCTCGCGGCAGCTGTGGTGGGGGCATCGCATTCCCGTCTTCACGTGCGCGAACGGTCACCAATGGGCCGACCGCAAGGATCCGAAGTCGTGCCCCCAATGTGGCGCGAAGGTCGAGCAAGATCCCGACGTGCTGGACACGTGGTTCTCGTCGTGGCTGTGGCCGTTCGCGACGTTCGGCTGGCCGGAAGACACGCCCGACCTGAAGCGCTTCTATCCCGGTCACACGCTCGTGACCGGCCCGGACATTCTGTTCTTCTGGGTCGCCCGGATGCTGATGTCGGGCTACAAGTTCATGGGCAAGAAGCCGTTCACGACGGTGTACCTGCACGGCATCGTGCGCGACACGAAACATCGCAAGATGTCGAAGTCGCTCGGCAACGGCATCGATCCGCTCGTGGTGGTCGAGAAGTTCGGCGCCGACGCGTTGCGCTGGACCTGCATCGCAAACACCGCGCTCGGCGCGGATCTCATTCTCGATCCGAACGATCTCGACACGACGTTCGCGGGCGGCCGCAATTTCGCGAACAAGCTATGGAATATCGGCCAGTTCGTGCTGTCGCAGCTCCCGAAGAACGTGCCCGCGATCGACGCGGTCGACCGGCGCTCGCTGACACTGGCCGATCGCTGGATCCTCTCGCGCGCGCAGGCGACGATCCGCGAAGCCACGGCCGCGCTCGAGCAGTTCCGGCTCGATGAAGCGGCGAAGCGTTGCTTCGAATTCGTGTGGAATGAGCTGGCGGATTGGTATGTCGAGGCGGTGAAGCCACGGATGTCGGGAACACAGGCACAGACTCCCCAAGCCGTGCTGGCGTTCTGCCTCGATGCCGCATTGCGGCTGCTCCACCCCGTCGTGCCGTTCATCACCGAGGATCTGTGGCAGAAGCTTCCCGGCCGCAAAGCCGCCGAGCTGCTCGCGATCGCACAGTGGCCGGCCCCCAAGCCGGAGCTCGAGGATCCGCGGGCCGATCAAGACTTTGGGCGCGTGAAGACGGCAATCGAACACATTCGCTCGATCCGCGCGGCAACGACAAGGCGACGACATTCGACGGCGAGCGCGACACCATCATCCGGCTCGCCCAGCTCGAAAGCCTCGGGCTCGACGGCGTACCCCAAGGAGTCGGCGCGCACGCCGTGTTCGGCGATGGCAGCGAAGTCGTCGTCGCACTGGAGGGTGTCGTCGATCTGAAGCACGAATGTCGCCGGTTGACGGAGGAATTCGAGCGCATCGACAAGCAGCTGACGAGTCTCGCCGCACGTCTCACGAACGAGAGCTTCGTCTCCCGCGCGCCGCAGGAGGTCGTGGCCAAGGAGCGCGAAAAGGAAAGAGCATGGCGCGATCAGCGCGACGTCCTGGCCGGCAAGCTCAAATCACTGGGCTGCTCCTAGTCGCGCTGCTCGCCGGCGCATGGGAAGCCTCGGGCGGCTGCGCGAGCATCGGCACGCCGCCGGGCGGCCCGCCCGACAGCGCGCCGCCGCACATCGTGCACGTGCAGCCCGAATCGGGCGCCGTCGTTCCCAACTTCCACGGCGACGTGGTGATTCAGTTCGACGAGACGGTGGATGAGATGGCCAGCGGCGGCCCCACCGGAGGGTTGGCGAAGCAGGTGCTGCTGTCACCCGTCGCGGGCCCGGTGAACGTGAGCTGGCACCGCAGCAGCGTCACGGTGAAACCCAAAGAAGGCTGGAAGCCGCGCGTCTACCGGCTCGAAATTCTGCCCGGCTTTACCGACCTGCGGCGCAACCGGAGCGACTCGGCAAAAACCGTGTTGTTCACGACGGGCCCCGAGATCGGGCACGCCCGCATCGGCGGCATCGCGCTCAAGTGGATCGAGCAAACGGTGCTCGTGCGCGCGCTGATCGAGGCCGTGCCCCTGCCCGACAGCGTCGGGTACTTGACCCTCGCGGATTCCGGCGGCCAGTTCAACCTCCGGAACCTCGCGCCGGGGCGCTACATCGTGTACGCGACATCGGACGACAACGGCGATCGGCGCCGCAGCTCGCGCGAAGCCTACGACTCGACGCTCGTGACGCTCGACTCGAGCAGCAACGTCGCGCTCTTCGCGTTTCCGCACGACACCGTGCCGCCGCGGCCGCGGGTCGCGACGTTCGTCGATTCGATCACCGTGCGCGCCGAGTTCAGCCAGGCGCTCGACCCGACGGCGCCGCTGGACACCATGCACGTGAAGATGCTGCAACTCCCCGACTCGACGCCGGTCGCGCTCGCCCAGGTGCTCACACAACGGCAGTACGATTCGCTCACGAAGACCATCCAGCAAAAAGCGGAGTCGGCGGGCCCCCCGGGCAGGGCGGGCGGGGCCGGCGCGGTGGGAATCAAGCACGACACGCTGGCGGTGCCCAACATTCACCCGACCGTGCCACCTGGACCACCGCCAGAGGCGCGGCCCGAGCCGCCGCCGAGTCGTGGCCCGCGGCGCGCCGCCGCGCGGGCGCAACCGCGGCAACCGGTGGACACGGCGCTGGTGCGGCGGCTGCTCGCGCAGCGCCCCGTTCCGTCGGATAAGATCGTGATTCGCCTGGCGCATCCGCTGAAGCCGGAGACGCGTTACATCGTGGTGATCGCGGGCGCGACGAACTTGATCGGCAAGAAGGGCCATGGCGACATCGGCTTCACCGTGCCGAAGCCGACGCCCGTAGATACCACGCGCCGCGCTCCACGCAACGTGCCCCGGCCGCCATGACCGATCCGCGCCGCCAGCTCCCATCCATCGACGCACTCCTGGCGGGTCCAGGCGTCGCCGCGCTGCTCGCCGACCATCCGCGCGCGCTCGTCGTGCAAGCGGCGCGCGTGGCGGTCGAGGCGGCGCGCGCCAGCGGCGGTACGGCGCCGCCCGAAGGATGGGATGCCGCGGTGCGCACGGCGGTGCGGCGCTTGGCGGAGCCATCGCTGGCGCCGGTGATCAACGCGACCGGCGTCGTGCTGCACACGAACCTCGGCCGCGCGCCGCTCGCGGACGCCGCGATTGCCGCCATGACGCGCGTCGCGCGCGGGTACGCCGCGCTCGAATACGACTTGGGTCGCGGCGCCCGTGGCTCGCGCCACGCCCATTGCCGGGATCTGCTGGTCGAGCTGACACGGTCGGCCGATGCACTGGTCGTGAACAACGCGGCGGGTGCGCTGCTCCTGGCGCTCAGCGCGCTGGCACGGGACGGCGAGGCGGTCGTCTCGCGGGGCGAGCTGGTCGAGATCGGCGGGTCGTTCAGGATTCCCGACATCATGGCACGGTCGGGAGCGAAGCTCGTCGAAGTCGGGACGACAAATCGGACCCATCCCAACGATTACTCCCGCGCACTGACGACAGAGACTCGAGTCCTTCTCAAAGTCCACCGCTCGAATTTCCAGGTCACCGGATTTACAGCCGATGTCGCCGTCGTCGAGCTCGCGGAAATGGCGCATGGCTCCCCCCCCCCGCGGGGTCTTTCCTGCGTCTACGACCTCGGCAGCGGGCTGCTGATGAATCTCTCGGCGTGGGGTCTCGTCGGGGAGCCGACGGTGCCCGAAGGCGTGGCCGCGGGCGCTGATCTCGTCGTCTTCAGCGGCGACAAGCTGCTGGGGGGGCCGCAGGCCGGCATTCTCGTGGGTACGGAGAAGGCCATCGCGGCCTGCCGCGCCGATCCCATCGCCCGAGCGGTGCGCACCGACAAGCTGACGCTGGCCGCCCTGGAAGCGACGCTAGCGCTGTACCGCGATCACACCACCGCGCGCCGGGAAATTCCGGTGCTGCGGATGCTTACTGAAGATCAAGAGAGCGTGAAACGGCGTGCAACGGCGTTGCTGCAAGGCGTGGGTGACAACGGCGAGCTCGTCGAAGGTGACTCGGAAGTCGGGGGTGGATCATTTCCGGGCGTGACGTTGAAGACGTGGCTCGTCGGTATCAAACACCCGGCCCCTGACACCTATCTTGCGCAGCTGCGCTCGAACGATCCCCCGATCATCGCGCGCGTCGCCGGAAGCCGCGTGCTCTTGGACGCGCGTACGATCTTCCCCGAGCAGGTCGAAACCGTCGTCGCGGCGCTGAAAGCCGACGGCTGACGGCTGATGGCCAACGCCGTTTTTCTCGATCGCGACGGGACGATCATCGAGGACGCCGGTTTTGTGCACGAGCCCGGCAAGGTCAAGCTCCTCCCCGGCGCGGCGCCGGCGATCAAACAACTCAACGAGCACGGCTTTCTCACGATTACGGTCAGCAACCAATCGGGCATCGCGCGCGGGCTGTACACGGTCGCCGACTACACTGCCGTCCAACGACGCCTGGCGGAGCTGCTCGAGGCCCATGGCGCGCACCTCGATGGTGGCTACTTCTGCCCGCACCATCCGCGGTTCACCGGTCCCTGCGAGTGTCGCAAGCCGGGACTGAAGCTGTTCCGTGACGCGGCTCAGGCTCTCGACATCGACTTCACGCGATCCTGGTGGGTTGGAGATCGCCTTTCGGACGTCCAGCCGGCCGCCGCATTGGGTGGAAAGGCGATCCTGGTCGCGACGGGCGAGGGGGGGGGGAATCTGCATCAGGGACAAGCGCGCGCACTCGGTGCAACTGTCGTCCGAGATTTGGCGGAAGCGGCCCGTGAAATTGTGCGGCTCCAGCTGAATCCCTAAATTAGCGCGGCGCCTGCCCCGTCCCCCGTTGCCGAGGAGTTTCCTGTGCGCACCGTCTTTATTCTCACAGCGCTCGTTGCCGCTGGCCCCCCCGCCCCCCCCTCGTCTCTCGCGGCACAGCTCCCCCCGATCCGCGTCGGCCAAACGATTCGGGACAGTTTGGTGAGAAAAGATCAGAAATTCCCTGACGGCTCGCGTTACAAACTCTACGGGTTCCTCGGCACCAAAGGCGACACGCTCAACTTCAATCTGATGTCCGATGATTTCGACGCGAACCTCGTCGTGGCCGACGCCGCCGGCAATCGACTGGGGCTGAACGACGATGGCGGCGAAAACTGCAACGCGCGACTGCAATTCGTGCCGACCGCGACGGGGAATTATCGGATCTACGCGAACTCGAGCGCGCAGGCGGAGCTCGGCGAGTACCGTCTCTCGCTGGCGCGCGGCCGCGCCGCCACGCCGTCCGACAGCGTCTGCAAGGGCTTCGGTCGCGTCGCGGGAATGGTCGAGGTGGGGCAGACGATCACCGGCACTCTGACGGCTGACGACCCGGAGTTAACGAGCGACTCGACCTACTTCGAGCGCTGGATTCTGCCGGTGAAGCCGAATCAGGCGTTCACGGTCGATCTGATCTCGGACGATTTCGACGCGTACCTCCTGCTGACGCGGAGCCGCGGCGACAAGATCGTCGACAACGATGATGGCGGGGGCGGCTGCAACGCGCGGATCGTGTATACCGCGACCGACGCGCATCCGCTGCGCATCATGGTGAATACGGCGTCGCAGCCGCGGCGTCAGACGGGTCGCTTCACGCTGCGCGTGACGGAGGGCGCGGCGACGGTCGATGCGAAGGGCAATTGCCGCTTCCACAACAACGTCGCGAGCAACACCCAGACGCTGCAGCAGTCGAGCAACGTCACCACACCATCGAGCGCGCAGGCCGCATCCATTCAGACGATCCGCGTCGGCGAGACGGTCAACGGCTCGCTCTCGAACAACGATTCGCTCTATCCCGATAACACCTACTTCAAGTTCTATCAGTTCACCGCCCCGTCCGGGCCGGTCACAATCGACCTGTCCTCGAACGACTTCGATCCGGTGGTGATCATCCGCGGCGATGATCTCGACAACTCCGTCATCAACGACGACGGCGGACCGGGATGCGCGGCGCGCGTGTCGCGCACGTTCCCGAGCCGGGGGCCCTACCGGATTCTGGTGAACACGACGTCGACACCGCAACGGCAGACGGGCCGCTTCTCGCTCTCGATCACGCAGGGGTCGAGCCCGGCGCGCGATGACGACAATGCCGACTGCGACCAGCGGGGAGCGGCTGGGGCGGCTGGGGGGGCCGGAGGGGCTGGCGAGCGTTCGATCCAGATCGGCCGGACCGAGCAGGGCGCGCTCACCCGGAACGACGTGCTGCTCACCAGTGACAGCACATACGCGCAGCCGTGGTCGATTCAGGGCCGCGCCGGCCAGACGATCACGATCGATCTCGAGTCCGACGCGTTCGATTCGTATCTGTTCCTGCGCGGGCCCGGCATCTCGGGCGGCCGGGACTTCCAGGATGACGACTCGGGCGGCAACTGCCATGCGCGCCTCACCGCGACGTTCCCGCAGACCGGCGAGTACGAGATCGTCGTCAACACCGCCGATCATTACGCGACCGGCGCATTCACGTTGAGCGTGACCCAGGGTTCGAAACCGAAGTCGGTCGTGCGCTGCAGTCGTAGCAATCAGTGATCGAAACGCCGGTTCGTGTCGCCGTGCTCGTTTCGGGCGGCGGCACGAACTTGCAGGCCCTCCTCGACGCACTCCACAATTCTCCCATAGCGCGCATTGCGCGAGTAATTTCCAGCCGGCACAATTCGGGCGCCCTCGAGCGCGCGCGCCGAGCTGCTGTCCCGACTACCGTTCTGCGTGATCCTGGTGATGGAGCCGAGCTGCAAGCGGCCCTCGGCGACGCACAGCTCGTGGTGTTGGCCGGCTACCTGAAGCTGGTTCCTCCGTCCGTGGTCGCGCGCTTTCGGGGACGGATGATCAACATTCACCCTGCCCTGCTGCCGGATTTCGGCGGCCCGGGGATGTACGGGCATCACGTGCACGAGGCGGTGCTGGCCAGCGGCGCCAAGGAATCGGGCGCGACGGTGCATTTCGTGGACGACGCATTCGATCGCGGCGCCATCATCGCGCAGGAGAGGGTGCGGGTCGAACCTGGAGACACGCCCGACACGCTTGCGGCTCGGGTTTTGGAAGCGGAGCATCGACTGTTACCGAGAGTGGTTCTGGAACTGGCTGGGAGGATTGGATGAACGGGACCGCCGCCGTGCAGTTTGACCGCCGCATTTGCGTCTTGACCGCCCTACTCTTGACCGCCAACTCGGATGTTTCGGGTCAGTCCGCAGACAGTCTCGCAATCCGCTTCTCGGGGATGACCGCGATAACCGGCTACGAACAAGGCATGACTGATTCGTTGCTCGCCCTTCTGCCGGGGAGCACACGGGATCGTATAGGGAACGTCACGCTCACGCTCGGTCGCGGCGCACCACGGCGCCTCGTCTACTGCGCGCTGGACGAGATCGGCTACGTGGTCGGCAACATCACGGACGACGGCTACATCCTGCTGCGACGGGTGGGCGGCGGACTGCGCTTGTCCCCGCTCTTCGATCAGCAGCTCGAGGGCCAGCGCGTCACGCTGTTCGGCAGGAAGGGCGCCGTGCCCGGTGTCGTAGCGGTGCGCTCGACCCACCTCACGCGCGGAAGACCGTCGCGCGATGAGCCGCCGTTTACCGTGGACAACGCCTACGTGGATATCGGCGCCAACTCGCGCGACGAGGTGCTGGGCCTGGGCATCTCGATCTTGTCGCCTGTGTCACTCACCAAACGCCCGCATCGGTACGGCGATCGACTCCTCTCGGCTTCGACTGCCGGCCGCCGGGCCGCGTGTGCCGCCCTCGCAGCCGCGGCATTGTCGCGCCCCCGCGCGCGCGGGACGGTCGTGGTCGCGTTCACGGTGCAGAGCCTCTACGCCGACACCGCCGGGCTCAAGACCGTGGTGAATACGCAGGGCCCCTTCAGCGAAAGCCGGCTCGTCAGCGTCCCGTCGAGATTCCCGGAGACGACGGTCGAGACGGTCGGGTTGCGGGACGTGGATGCCTTGATGGCTGACATCGCGAGATGGATCGGAGGCGGCCGATGATCCTCGCCCTGGCTACGATCCTCGCGCTCCAGGACACCAGTCGGATCGCCGAAGCGCAGAGCGTGCTGTCGCAGCTCGTCGAGAGCTATGGCGTCTCAGGCATGGAGGCGCCCGTCCGAGCCACGGTGCAGCGCCTGCTGCCGAGTGGAGTGCGCACGGAAACCGATACCGCTGGCAATCTCTGGGTGCGTACGGGCCAGGGAGACGGGGGGGGCCCGGTTGTCATCGTCGCGCATATGGACGAGATCGGCTTCCGCATCGACACCATCAATGCCGACGGCACGCTCAGCGTGCGCAATCGCGGCGGATTCATCCTGTCCCTGTTTGAGGGGAAGCCGGCGCTGATCCACACGGGAGCCGCCTATATCCCCGGCATCTTCTTGCCGCGGGACACCGGCTTCACGCGCCGCACTCCCCCGCCCCTCCGCGTGAGTGTGGGCGCAACGTCGCGCGCCGGCGCGGAATCGCTGGGCGTGAAGGTCGGTCAGACGATCACGATGCCGAAGCAATACGTACGGCTGGCCGGCACACGCGCCACGGGCCGCTCGTTCGACGATCGCATGGGGTGCGCGGCGCTGATTCTCGCGCTGCGCCGGCTCGATCGAACCAAGCTCAAACATCCGGTCATCTTCCTCTTCAGCACACGCGAGGAGATTGGCCTCGAGGGCGCCGAGGCGGGGGCGCGGCAGCTCGGGACCACGACCAGGCGGGTCCACGCGATCGACACGTTCGTCTCGGCCGATTCTCCGCTCGAGCTGCAGAACTTTGCCGTGGCCCGCCTGGGTCAGGGCGCCGTCGCGCGCGCGCTCGACAACTCCGCGATCACGCCGCCCGCCTACGTGGACTCCCTGGCCGAGATCGCCCGGGCGCGCGGGATCGCGCTGCAGATCGGCACGACGAACGGCGGCAACGACGGCTCGACGTTTGTGCCATATGGAGTCGTTGATGTCCCACTGGGATGGCCCCTTCGATACTCGCATTCCCCGGTGGAAATCGTGGATTTGAAAGATTTGGTGAGCCTGGCTGACTTGGTGCGGGCGGTGGCGGAGGATTGGTGAGAGCCCTCCTCTCCGTTTCGGACAAGCGTGGAATTGTGGATTTCGCCCGTCAACTCGTCGAGCTCCGCTGGGAGATCGTCTCCACGGGGGGCACGGCCGAAGCATTGCGGCGCGAGGGCATTCCGGTCGTCCTCGTCGAAGCAGTCACGGGCTTTCCCGAGATGATGGATGGGCGCGTAAAGACGTTGCACCCGAAAGTCCATGGAGGACTGTTAGCAAGAAGAGATGACTCCGGCGACCTTGCGGCGATGCAGCAGCATGGCATCACGCCGATCGATCTCGTCGCCGTCAATCTCTATCCGTTTCGGGAGACGGTCGCCAAACCGGAGACGACGTTCGCGCAGGCGATCGAGCAGATCGATATCGGCGGCCCGTCGATGCTTCGATCGGCGGCGAAGAACCACCAGTCGGTGATCGTGATCGTGGATCCGAATGATTATGGTTTGGTGATTGACGCCCTATCGCATGATTCCACGACGCCCGAGCTCCGGCGATCACTCGCGACCAAAGTCTTCGCGCATACCGCGGCCTACGACGCCGCGATCCTGGCCTACCTGTCGCGTTCGCAGGAATCGCTGCCGCCGGCTCTCAGCCTCGTGCTCGAGCGGCAGCAGTCGCTCCGCTACGGGGAGAACCCGCACCAGCGCGCGGCGCTCTATGTCACCAACGAACCCGGGATCCGCGACATGCAGCAGCTCCACGGCAAGGAGCTGTCGTTCAACAATCTCCTCGACGTGGATGCCGCCGTGATGGCGGTGGCGCCGTGGCAACGCAAGGACGCGCGCGCGGCGTGCGTGATCATCAAGCACACGACGCCGTGCGGCATTGCGCTTGGCCGCAACGCCGCCGACGCGTACACGCGCGCGCTGGCGACGGACCGCACCTCGGCGTTCGGATCGGTGATCGCGTTCAATACCGTCGTCGACCGCGCGGCCGCCGCAGCGATGCGCGAGCTGTTCGTCGAAGTCGTGGTCGCGCCGCGGTTCGACGCTGAGGCCCTCGCCGTCTTCAAGGAAAAGAAGAACCTGCGTGTCGTGGAGCTGCCGCGAACCGACGACCATCAGGCCCTCGACTACAAGCGGGTGCGGGGCGGATTCCTGGTCCAGGACCGGTTCCGCTATCGTGACATTGCGGACGAGTCCAAGTGGCAGGTCGCCACCACGCGTCGCCCCACTGATGCGCAATGGAACGATCTGCGGTTCGCCTGGGCGGCCGTCGGCTCGATCAAATCCAACGCCATCATCCTCGTGAAAGATGAAGCCGCCATCGGCATCGGGGCGGGACAGATGAGCCGGGTGGACGCGTCGTTCCTGGCCGTCCACAAGGCCCGCCAGCAGGGGCACGATCCCAGCGGCGCCGTGCTGGCCAGCGATGCCTTTTTCCCCTTCCGCGACGGCGTGGACGAGGCTGCCGCCGCCGGGGTAGCCGCCATCATTCAGCCGGGCGGGTCGGTCCGGGACGCCGAGGTCATCGCGGCGGCGGACGAGCACGATCTGGCCATGATCCTGACCGGTATGCGGCAGTTCCGTCACTAGATTATTGGGCCTATGACGACCACGTACCCGAATCGGACCACACCAGCGCGCCGCGATGTGGACTACACACCCCCCGCGACGCACCCCGCCGTTACGCCGCCGTACCTGATGGCGGCGTGCGTCTCACTCGGCGCGTTCATTCTCTACGTCCTCACGTTGGCCCCGACGACCCAGTTCTGGGACACGTCGGAGTACCTCGCGGCGGCTTACACGCTCGGTATTCCCCATCCGCCGGGGAACCCGCTGTTCGTGATTATCGCACACGTGTTCGGCATGCTGCCCTTCTTGAAGGAGTACGCCGCTCGCATCAATCTCTTCGCGGCCGTCACGAGCGCCGTCTCCGCCGGCTGCTGGTTCCTCGTCGCCGAGCGCTGGCTGCGGTCGTTCGTTCCCGCCCTGTGGCCCAGGCGGCTCGCCGCGCTCGCGGGCGCAGTCGTCTCCGCGACGGCGTTCACCGTGTGGAATCAGTCGGTCGTCAACGAGAAGGTCTATACGCTCAGCCTGCTCTCCATCGCGCTGATCCTGTGGCTCATCGTGCGCTGGGATGATCAGCCGGCGGGCGAGGCGCACGACCACCATCTCCTGTTGATCATCTACCTGCTCGCGCTCACCGCGACGAATCACATGATGGGCGTGTTGGTGGGGCCCGTCGTCCTGGTGCTCCTCTTTCCACCGCTCAAGCAGAACCGGCCGGCGTCCGATCAGGAGCGGAAGATCGAGTGGTCCCAGTTCCTCGTGTTTACCGGTGTCTGGGCGCTGCTACTGTCGCTGGGTCTCGAGAGCTGGCAGCCGATCGCCGCGGCCGGCGTGTTGTTCGCCGTGGCGCTGGTGTATGCGTTCTCGGCGGGCAACGTCAGCTTCGCCGTCGCCGCGCTGCTGGTGGCGGTCGTCGGCGTGTCGGTGTACACGTTCCTCCCGATCCGCGCCGCGTTCCATCCGCCGATCAACGAAGGGGAGCCGACCAACTGGCAGGCGCTGTGGGCGGTGCTCACGCGCCAGCAATACGGCAAGCCGTCCATCTTCGACAATCCGACGCAGGGGCCGGGCTTCGGGAACACGGGGCACACGGCCGCGCTGTACTGGGCACAGATCGTCAATTACGCGCAATACTTCAGCTGGCAATTCGCGCACGACTGGGCCGGCCGCGTCGAGCGTGTCCTGGCGGTCGTGTTCGCGTTCCTCGGGATCTCCGGAGCGATCCGGCACTGGCGCGCGGACCGGCGCACCGCCATCGCGATGACGCTCCTCATGTTCACGTTCACCTTCGCGCTGATCTTCTATCTCAACTTCAAGTACGGCTACTCGCTCCATCCCGAGGAGTCGCTCGCGTCGCACGAGGTGCGCCAGCGAGACTACTTCTTCCTAGTGTCGTTCGCGCTGTGGGGCATCTGGGTGGCGATGGGACTCGCGGCCGGCATCGAGTGGGTGGGCGAATGGTTCCGCGAGCGGCAGCCGGTCGAGGCACGCCGCTGGATCTACGGCACGCCGCTGCTGGCGCTGGCGTTGATCCCACTCATCGGCAACCGCCACGCCGCGTCACGGAAGCATGAGCGGCTGGCCCGCGACTTCGCCTACGACCTGCTGCAGTCGGTCGAACCCTACGGCGTGCTCGTCACGGCTGGCGACAACGACACATTCCCGCTGTGGTATGCGCAGGAGGTCGAAGGCATCCGCAAGGACGTGACGATCGTCAACCTGTCGCTCGCCAATACTGACTGGTACGTCCGGCAGCTCCAGCGCCGTCCCCTCGAGCCGTTCGATTCGACCAACGCGCCGGCGATCTATCGCGGCCGACAGTGGCCGATGCCGACCGGCAAACTTCTGAGCTTCAGCGACGAGCAGCTGAACGCGCTCGAGCAGTTCTATATGCTGGAGTCGAGGCGCGACGTGAAGCTCGGTTCGGGCGCCGACACGATCCGTGTCACGCTCGATCCGCAAATGCTCGGCCGGCCCTACGTGGAGCGCGCCGATGTCATCGTGCTCCAGGTGATCAAAGACCAGCTCGGCAAGCGGCCGATCTATTACTCACGCACGGTCGGTTTGTACGCGGATCAGTTCGGCCTCACGGGGCATCTGGAGGGCCAAGGCTTTGCGCGGGCGTTGCGCCCCAAGGAGCTCGCGCCGTCCGACAGCATCAAGGCCATCCAGTCGCTCGGGTACGTGAACGTGCCGCGCACATCGAAGCTGCTGTTCGACGTCTATCACGCCGACGAGGCCGCGCGACCACGCCCGCTCGGGTGGTTGGACAAGCCGTCGGAAGGGATCCTGCAGCTCTATGGCCTGACGTACTACACGATGGCGCAGGAGCTGCAGGTGACGCAGAGCCCGCTCTCGGCGCGCGCGCAGCAAATCGCGCAGGCGATCTTCCGCAATACGGGGACAACGCTGGAGTTCCAGCCGCTGCCGGAGCGGCCGGTCCGCTAGCGCTTCGTCGAGTCGCGGGTCGCGGAACCGCCGGCCGATTCGGTTGTCTGGGCGCCGCGGTGGCGCTCGACGACCTGCGGCATCACCGTCGCGCCCGGGAACAGTCGCTCCAAGCCGCCGACGACGACCTGGTCGCCGGCTTGCACGCCGCCGCCCTGGATCTCGGCCCAGCCGGCCGTGCGCACGCCGAGCGTGACCTGACGGCGGTCGGCTTTGCCGTCCTTCACGACCCAGACATAGTTGAAGCCCTGCAGCGGCAGCACGGCGTCTTCCGGCACCACGACCGCGTTGGGGCGCATATCGGTGGCGAGGCGCGCCTCGATGAACATCCCGGCCTGGAGCTGCTGCTCGGGATTGGGCACGCGCGCCTTGATGAGAATCGTCCGCCCCGGCAGCTCGACCACTGGATCCACGAACACCACCTCACCCGAGAAGTTTTTCCCTGGGATCGCGGCCACCTGGAAGCTCACGAGCTGGCCGCGGCGCAACCGGTCGGCGTAGCGCTCCGGCACCTGGAACGTGGCGTACTGCGGGCTGACTGTTTGCAACGAAATCAGCTTGGTCTGCGTGTTCACGTACTCGCCGATACTGGCGAGCCGCCGGCCGAGGATTCCCCCAAAGGGGGCGCGCACGACGGTCCGATCCAGGCGGACGCGGAGCAGGTCGTACGACGCCTGCGCGCCGCGGAACGTCGCATCCGCACGCTCGAGATCCGCCTGCGACGAGGCATTCTGGGCGATCAATTGTTTGGTGCGCTCGAGCCCGCGCTGCGCCAGATCCCGATCCGCCTCCGCCCGCGCCACCTGTGCCTTGAGCTCGGTGTCGTCGATCTTGAAGAGCGGCGTGCCGGCCGCCACGAGCTGTCCTTCCCGCACCAGGATGTCCGCGATGCGGCCTTCGACCTCGGGCCCCACGTCGATGGACTGGATGGCTTCGATCTGCCCGGTCGCGGCGATGGCGTCGACGACGGTATCGTGGACCGCGGCGGCAACCTCGACGGGCATCGGCGGCATTCCGCCGGCTCCACCGGGGCCACCGGCACCCGCTGATTTGGCTTTGCAGGCAGCGGCGAGAACGATGAGTACAGTAAGGGCGCGGTACGACATCACGGGGTTCCTTTATCGGTAAAGAGTCTCTTGCCGAGGATGCTTTCGAGGCCGGCAAGCGTGAGCCGTGTGCCGTAGCGCGCCTGCACCAGGTCGGCTTCCGCCTGCGACAGGTCCACTTCGGCATCGAGGAGGTCGAGAATCGTCGTGGCACCACTCTGATAGCGCGTCTGCTGCACGCGGAAGCTCTCGCGCGCAATGACCAAAGCTTCCGTCGCGAGCCCGGCGGTCGCCTTCGCGGTCACGTAGGCGTCATAGGCCGCGCTCACGTCGTGTTGCACCGCTCGATCCAGATCCTCCCGCCGGGCCCGAGCAACATCCTTGTTCACGCGGGCGCGTGACAGCGCCAGCTCCCGTTGCCCATTGTTCCACAGGGGGAACGAAATGCCGAGGGTGAAATTCGTCGGCTTGAACAACTTCGGAAAGAACGCTGTGTCGAACGAGAATGCGTTGAAGGTCAACGACGCGTGCGGCAGATAGTTGCCCAACTCGGACCGATAGGCAGCGCTGGCCGCGCGCTCGTTGGCGGCTGCCGTGCGATACTCGGGGCCCTGGCGGGCGGCCTGGGAAATCGCGTCAGCGAGCGACAGCGGCAGCTCGGGCGCCGCCGCGGTGTCGAGGGGGGCGGCATCGACGGGTCCAGCCGCACCGACACGGCGGCCCAGCTCGAGACGCGACACGCGCAGTGCCGATTCCTGCTGGAGCTGCGCCACTTGCGCCCGGTTGAGCTCGAGCCGGAGGTTCAGCGAATCGGTCGAAACCGCGGCGCCGGAGACGACTCGCGCGCGCGCAACACCGAGCTGCTCGCGGGCGCGGCGCAGCCGATCGCGCGCCACGCGATCGAGCTCGCTGTTCGCGAGCACCGCGTAGTAATCTGACTCCGTGAGGAGCGCCGTCGCGAACCGCTGCCGCAGCTCATTCGCATGTGCCCCCTCCAGCTCGGCACCGGACCGGGACAGCTCCGCAAACTTCTGGCCGCCGGTAAACAGGTCATATCGAGCGCTCAGCTGCCCCGTCCACGACGTTTTTGTCACGAAGAACGTATCCCCGGCGAAGATAAAGCCGGGCGGATGCGAGCGCTGCGCCGTTACTCCCAGGTTGACCGCGGGCAACACGAACACCGCAAACGCATTGCGGCGCGCCCACACCGCGTTATCCACCTGCCCCAGCGCGGCGACGTAGTTCGGGTCGAGCTGCGCCGCGCGCCGCAGCGCTTCGACCAACGTGATCTGCGGCAGCGAATCCTGCGCCTCGATACCCGGAGAGACGGCTCCCTGAAGAGCGAGCAGAAGTGCCAGCATCAGTCGCCCTCTCCCGCCACGGGGACCAGGCGGCCGCGCCGCGCGCGGATTCGCTCGCGCAGCGAGTCGAGGATCACGTACGCCACCGGCACGACGAAGAGCGTGAGCGCCGTCGAGAAGAACACCCCGCCCACGATCGCGTACCCGAGCGGCTTGCGGGACGCCGAGCCGGCGCCGACGCCCCACGCCACCGGCACCGCGCCCATGATGGTCGCGACCGACGTCATGAGAATCGGCCGCAACCGGATCCGGCCCGCCTCGAGAACCGCCGCGATCGTATCGAGGCCTTTCGCCTTCAGCTGGTTCGTGTACTCGACCAGCAGGATCGAGTTTTTGCTCACGAGCCCGATCAGGAGGATCATCCCGATCTCGCTGTACAGGTTCATCGTCGCACCCGATTTGTGCAGCAGCGCCGCCAACTTCAGCGTCGCGAGCGCACCAGTGATGGCGAGCGGCACGGCCAGGAGCACGGTCCACGGGTGCAGGAGCGATTCGAACTGCGACGCCAGCACCATGAACACCACCAGCAACGCCACGCCGAACGCGAAGTAGAGCGCGCCGCCGCTCTCGCGGAACTCGCGGGACTCGCCCGCCAGCGCGGTGGTGCTGCCGGGCGGCAGTATCTGCCGGGCAACGGCATCGAGCGAATCGAGCGCTTCACCCTGCGCCAACCCCGGCAGGAGCGAAGCCGACAAGGTGAAGGACGGCACCCGGTTGAAGTGGTTGATCTGTCGCGCGCCCACGCCCTCCTCGACGTTGGCCAGCGCCGCGAGCTGGACGAGCTGTCCGTTCTTGCCCCGCAGATAGATCCCGCGCATGTCGCTCGGCGTCGCGCGATCCTTCGGATCGAGCTGCACCATCACGTAGTAGAGCTTGTCGTTGCGGGTAAACGTGCTCACGCGGCGCCCGCCGAGGAACGTCTGCAGCGCCGCCGCTACGGTTCCGACGGGGACGCCCAAATCCTCGGCGCGGTCGCGGTCAAACGTGACGCGGAGCTCCGGCTTGTTCACGTAGAGATCGGTCTGCACGTTCACCAGGCCTTTGACTTGCGACGCTCGACCCACGAACGGTCCCATGATCTCGGTGAGCTTCGCGAAATCCGGATTCTGCACGACGTACTGGATCGGCTGCGAGAAGCCGATTGCGCCGGGGGCATAGGGGAACGCGAACACGCCCGAGATCCCCATGAGCTGCGGGAAGAGGCCTCCCACCATTTGCTGCACGGTGGTTTTGCGCTCGTTCCAGTCTTTGAGGATCACGCCGATGAAGGCGCTATTGACCCCTCCAGCAAATCCTCCAACGATCGTGAAGTACCCGTTGACATCCGGGGTCCTGCCAATGATCTGCTCGACGCTCCGGACGTAGCCATCGGTGTATTGCAGCGACGCGCCTTCAGGACCCCGCACGACAATGAGGAAGAATCCACGGTCATCCTCGGGGATGAGCTCGTTTTGCAGCCGGGTGGGGCGGAAGAAGAGGAATAGGAACACCGACACAGAGACGATCGCGACAGTTCCCCAGATCACGGCGGCGCGATGCGTGACCGCCCGCTGGAGTAGCCGGGCGTAGCGCTCCGACAGCGCGTTGAAGCCACGCTCGAACGTCTGGAACAGCTCGCCATGCGAGTGCGACATGCGCAGGATCTTGGCGCACAGCATCGGGGTCAGCGTCAGCGCCACGAAGCCTGAGATCACCACCGCACCCGCGACCGCGATGCCGAACTCGCTGAGAAGCCGTCCCGTGGACCCCCGCAGGAATCCCAGCGGCGTGAACACGGCGACGAGCGCGATCGTCGTGGCGATCACGGCGAACCCGATCTCGTTGGTGCCGCTGACCGCCGCTTGCTCCGGCTTTTCGTTCAGCTCTTCCTGGTGCCGAAACGCGTTCTCGAGCACGATGATCGCGTCGTCCACCACGATGCCGATCGCGATGGTCAGCGCGAGGAGCGTGAAGTTGTTGATCGAGAACCCGAGGAAGTACATGATCGCGAACGTCGAGATGATCGATGCCGGGATGGCCAGGCCCGGAATGATCGTGGCGCGGAGATTCCGCAAGAACACGAAGATGATCAGCACGACCAGGATCGCCGCGATCAGCAGCGTGAGGCGCGCGTCGGCGATCGAGTGCGTCACGAACACGGACCCGTCGTACGCGCTGTGCAGCTTCACGCCGAGCGGCAACGTCTGCTGGATGGCGGGGAGCTCCTCGCGAATGTTCCGCGCGACATCGAGGAGGTTCGCCTTCGACTGCCGTACCACCCCGATGGCCACCGACGGAGATCCGTTGTAGCGGAAGATCGAGCGGTCGTCCTCCGGGCCGAGCTCGACCCGGGCAACGTCCTTGAGCTTGATGAGTTGGCTGCCCTGGCTCGCCACGACCATTTCGCCGAATTCCTGCGGCGTCTTTAGCTCGCCCAGCGAGCGCACGGAGAACTCGCGCCGGGTGGATTCGATCCGGCCGGCGGGAATCTCGACATTGCGCGCGACGATCGCACCCTCGACGTCCTGGACCGTGAGGCCACGCGCCGACAGCGCCTCGGGCTGCACCCAGACGCGCATCGAGTAGCGCCGCTCGCCGAAGATCTGGGCGCTGCCCACACCCGGCAGGCTCTGGAGTCGCGCCTTGACGAGCCGGTCCGCGATGTCGGAGAGCTGCATCAGGTCGTAATTGTCGCTGGAGAGCGCGAGCCAGAAGAATGGCTGGGCGTCGGCCGATTGCTTCGCGATCACCGGCTCGAGCACGTCGACCGGGAGACGACCCCGCACGCGGGAGACCTTGTCGCGCACGTCTTGCGCCGCGACGTCCACCGGCCGGTCCAGCGTAAACTCCAGCGTGATGTTGCTGGTCTGCTCCGCCGACGCGCTGCTGAGCGTCCGCAGGCCCTGGATCGTCGACAGCTCCTCCTCGAGCACGTCCGTGACGGCGGTCTCGACGACCTGCGCGTTGGCGCCGGGGAGCACAGTCGTCACCGAGATGACCGGCGGGTCGATGTCGGGCAGCTCGCGCACCGAGAGGCGCGTGTAGCCGATGACGCCGAAGAGGACCAGCGCCGCCGAGAGCATGCTGGCGAGCACAGGTCGGCGAATGGCGGTTTCGGAGAGTTTCATAGCTGAGAAATTTCCCGGGAAAGGGAACGAGCCGGACAGTCCTGAACGTAACGGGACGTGTCACGATCGAGTTCCAATTTTGTTCTGCTAGTACGTCGAAAAAGAACGCGCGAAATCGACATCCGCTGGTCCCGTTCGTGTTCGAGCTGAAGGAGCCCGAACATATCCCGAAGTCGGAAAACCCGCAAGATAGCTTTGGCACGCGCAGGACGCGCGGTAGGTTAGAGCATGGGAGGGCTGGCCGAATGGCTAAGGCACCGGTCTTGAAAACCGGCGGGCGAAAGCCCTTACAGGTTCGAATCCTGTGCCCTCCGTCCAGCGCCTTCCGTTCCCCAGAGGCGGGCTTTATGCGACTCCTCGCTGTCATCGTCGG
>Ga0209157_1000638_pt1 | contig 29388 bp, 26 predicted proteins | sample GraSoiAngelo_135_FD_185892 | JGI IMG/M metagenome (GOLD analysis project Ga0209157, IMG submission 185892) | Grasslands soil microbial communities from the Angelo Coastal Reserve, California, USA - 14_0929_05_40cm (SPAdes) (version 2) | ecosystem: Environmental > Terrestrial > Soil > Grasslands ...
CCCCCCCGCCCCCCCCGCCCCCCCCCCCGCCCCCGCCCCCGTCCCCGCACCTCCCGAGCCCGTCGCTTCCGTCAGGCCGTCGGTGAAGAGGCAGAGCAGCGCCTCCCGCCGCCGCCAGGGCCGCACCGCGTCCTCTCCCGGTGCGGTGGCGAGGCCGAGCGGCGGCCGCGTCGCCTCGAGCCGCACGGCGTCGCCCGTCTGGGTGGACACGAGGAAGGCGTGCGGGTGACCGGCGTTGGCATACACGATCCGCTGGGCCGCAGGATCGATCACCGCGTAGAACACCGTGAGGAACATCTCCGTGCTCGCGAGCTCCTCGCCGAGCGACTCTTCGATGCGGCGCAGCACCTCGGCCGGCGTTTCGGCGGACTCGGCGTGGATGCCCGAAGCTGCCATCACGAGTGCCATGATCAGGGCGGCGCTGAAGCCGTGGCTCGTCACGTCGCCGATCATCACGCCGATGCGGTCGCCGCGCAGGTTCAGCAGGTTGTAGAAGTCGCCGCCCACCGACTCGGCCTGGCGGCAGCGCGCCGCGACGTCGGCGCGCGCGGCGACGACGAGGGGCGACGGCAGCAGCTTGAGCTGCAGGTCGTGCGCCAGCTCCAGCTCGCGCCGCACCCGCTGTTGGCTCAGGTCCCGGGCGACGAGCCGGGCGTTCTCGACCGCCGCGCCGATCTGGTTCGCGATCGCCGCCACGAGCTTCCGGTCTCCGGCGGTGAACGCATCCTCGCCCAGCCGGTCGGTCAGGTTGATCACGCCGATCGGCCGGCCGCGCGCGCCCGGGGCGGCGTACAGCACGGGGACGGAGAGGAACGCCTGGCCGCGGTAGTTCCGGCCCTCGGGACACCCCGGGTTCACGGCCTTGGCGTCGGTGGGGTCGTAGCTCACGATCCGCATCTCGCGGAACACGCGCGCCGCCACCGAGCAGGGGTCGTCCACTTCGATCGGGTCCACGGTCTTCGGCTCCATGCCGCGCGCCGCGACGAGCCGGAGCACGCGCTGCTCGGGATCGTGCACCAGCAGCGTGGCGCGACGCGCCCGCACCACCGTGGACACCTCGCTCAGGATGCGCTGCGCCGCCTCGTCCAGCCGGATGGTGTGGCCCAGGATCTCGCTGATCGTGTAGATCAGGTCGATCTCCTCGTAGCGCTCGGACAACTCGGCCGCGACCTGCGCGGCATCGCGCTCGGCGCCGAGCACGGAGCCGACGATCTGCGCGAGCGCCGCGGGCTCCTGCTCCCTGCTCCCGGCTCCCTGCTCCCCGACTTCGAGCCACACGCCGTCGGCCTCGCGCACCGGCTCGAACCAGGCGGGACCCTGGGGTGTGTCGAGTCGGCGCCCCGCGTCCTGGCCGTTCAGCGGCGGCGTCCAAGTGGGGGAGATTTCCCGGTCAGGCGCCAGCGGCCGCACGGCCTGGCCGTCGAACCGCCACACCCGGAGCCGCGCGCCGGTGAGGCGCTCGAGCGCGGGCACGAGCCGCTCGAGCCGGCCGCCCGCGATCGCGTCTTCGGTCACCCGGCCCGGAGCGTCAGGCACACCGAGTTTCCCTTCTCGCTGAAGACGACGCGGTCCACCAGCCTGCGCAGCACGAACAGGCCGCGGCCGTCCTCGCGCTCGAGCCGTTCGGGGAGCGTCGGGTCGGGCACGGCGGCCGGGTCGAAGCCCGCGCCGTCGTCCGTGACGTGGATGCGCACCGCGTCCCGGCGCACTTCGACGCGCACCCGCACGACGCGGCGGGGATCGTGGCGGTTGCCGTAGGCGATGGCGTTGGCGAGCGCTTCGGCGAGCGCGGTGCGGAGGTTGAAGCGCACGCGGCGCGGCGAGAGCAGCGGCGGAGGGGCGCCGCCGCTCGCCTGGAACTGGTCCGCGATCAACTCGACCGCCGGGCCGACGTACCCCAGGTCGCTCGGCACGTCGAGCGACATCTCGGTCACCGTTCCCCGTCCCGCCCCACGGCGGACGTCGAGGCGCAGCGGCGCAGTCACGGCTAGAAGGCGGCGAGCGCCTCCGCCGGGGTCTTCGCGATGGAGAACAGCGTGTCCAACTTGGTCAGCTCGAACAGCGTCTGCAGATCCTCGTTCAGGCCCGCGAGGCGCAGGTCGCCTCCCTGCTCGCGGATCTTCTTGGAGAGCGACACGAGCACGCCGAGCCCCGAGGAATCGATGTAGCCGGTGCGGGTGAAGTCGATGACGAACTGCTTCGCCCCGCCCTCCAGGGCTTCGATCACCTTCTGTTTCAGCTCCTGGCGGTTGCCGACGATCAGCTGCCCGTCCACGCCGACGACCACGACGCCACGCTTGTCCTTCGTCAGGCTGAAGGTCATGTCCGCTCCCTCACGATTGGCTCGTCTGCAACACGGCGACCGCCGCCGTGTCCACAATATCGTCGCCCGTGGCGCCGCGCGACAGGTCGGCCACGGGCCGCGCTAATCCCTGGAGGATCGGGCCGATCGCCTCCCAGCCGCCCAGGCGTTGCACCAGCTTGTACCCGATGTTGCCGCTATCCAGGTCGGGGAAGACGAGCACGTTGGCGCGCCCGGCCGCGCGCGAGCCCGGGGCCTTGCGCTCCGCGACGTCGGCGACGAGCGCCGCGTCGGCCTGCAGCTCGCCGTCGAACACGAAGTCGGGGGGCGGCCGCCGCGCCGCGAGGACGTCGAGCGCCTGCCGCACCCGCGCCACCCGCGGCCCTGCGGCGCTGCCCTTGGTGCTGTACGACAGGAAGGCGACGACCGGCTCGTCGCCCACGATGCCGCGGCGATCGCGCGCCGCGGCGACAGCTGCGTCGGCGAGCTGCTCCGCCGTCGGCTCGGGCACGACCGCGCAGTCGGTGAACGTGAGCACGGTGTCGTCCTTCACCAGGTAGAAGGCCCCGCTCACGGTGGTGATGCCCGGCGCCGGGCCCACGGCCCAGAGCGCCGCGCGGATCGTGTCGCCGCTCGGGAAGGTCGCCCCGCCCACCATCACATCCGCGAGCCCCAGCCCGACCAGGCAGGCGCCAAACGTCAGCGGATGCTCCAGGGCGGCGGTGGCCGCGGCGTCGCTGGGGAACCGCTCCTGGTGGCGCGCACGGAGCAATCGGATGCACTGCGGGAGCAGGGAGCTGGGAGCAGGAGCCTCGAGCAGCTGGACCTGCCCGAGCCCGAGCTGTTCGAGCCGGGCGGCCGCCGCCCGGACGCGCGGGTCGCTCCCCTCGGGCAGCACGATGCGTTTCCGCGCGCGGCGCGCCCGGTCGTACAGGCGCTCGCGAAATGTCACTTCGGGAACTTCTGCCGGAGCGCCTGCCGCACCGCCGGGTGGACCAGCTGGGACACGTCGCCGCCGAAGCGTGCCACCTCGCGCACCAGGCTCGAGCTCAGGTAAGTGAGATCGAAGGCGGGCACGAGGAACACCGTCTCGATCCCCGGCGCCAGGTTGCGGTTCATCAGCGCCATCTGGAACTCGTATTCGAAGTCGCTCACCGCGCGCAACCCCCGCACGATCACCGCCGCGCCCACCTGCCGCGCGAAATCCGCGAGCAGCCCGTCGAACGCGCGCACCTCGACTTTGGGGTCGGCCGCCGCCTGTCTGATGAGCGCCACGCGCTCCTCCAGGGTGAAGAGCGGCTGCTTTGCCACGTTTACCGCCACGGCCACGACGACCTTGTCGGCGAAGGTGAAGGCGCGCCGGATCAGGTCCTCGTGTCCCCGGGTGATGGGGTCGAACGAGCCGGGATAGACGGCGATTCTGGTCATGGGGCGTAGATGAACGTCACCGCCGTGTCGCCGTAGCGGCGCGTGTCGTCGCCCGGGATGGGTTTGTCGGCGGGATGCTCGATCGAAAAGATGCCGGCGAACGCGTTCACACGGAACATGGCGACGAGCCGGGCGGCCTGCTCACCGGCGTAGGGCGGGTCGGCGAAGGCGACGTCGTACTGCCCGCGATGGAGTCGTTCCGCGAACCGGAGCGCGTCGACCTTGTGGATGGCCGCGCGGTCCTCCACCGCGAGCGTCTTGATGTTGGCCTTGAGGCTCGCGAGCGCGAGGCGGTGCAGCTCGACGAAGTCGGCCGTCGCCGCGCCGCGCGACAACGCCTCGAGGCCGAGCGCCCCCGTGCCCGCGAACAGGTCGAGCACCCGGGCGCCGCGGAGCGAGCGCTGCAGGATCGAGAACCACGCCTCCCGCACGCGGTCCCCGGTGGGGCGGACTTTGTCGGTCGCGGGCGTCTTGAGGCGCCGCCCTTTGAACTCGCCGGCGATGATGCGAATCATGCCCGCCCCGTTCCCCCTCTCAACGCGGAAGTCGGAACGCGGAACGCGGAACAGGCGCTCACCCTTCTGTTCCGCGTTCCGAGCTCCGCGTTCCGCGTTCACGTACTCGGCGCCATGCACGCGATCCGCGCTTGGAGTGTCGTTCTCCCCTGCCACTCGTCGCGCTCCAGCCGGAACGCCACGTCGAGCCGCTCGGCCAGCCACTGATCGGGAATGGCGTCGGCCCACTGAAACGCGATCGCCGGCAGCACGCCCGACTCGTCGTCCAACAGAAAGCGCAGGTGGTTCGAGCCCACGCGTTTCGCGCCGACGGCGCGCGCGCCCCGCACCCCGAACACCGGTGCCGGGTTGCCCGGGCCGCACGGCTCCAGGTAGCGGATCAGCTTCTCCAGGTCTTCGCTCACGAGGCGCAGCGGCAGCTCCAGGTCCACTCGCTGAGCGGGCACCAGGTCTTTGGGGCCGAGAAGCTCGCCCGCGACGGCGAGAAACGCAATACGAAACGCCTCGTAGCGGTCGCGGCGGATCGTGAGCCCCGCGGCCATCGTGTGGCCGCCGTACTTCTCGAGGTGGTGCCCCACGCGGTGCAGCGCGGCATGGAGATCGAAGCCGGCGATGCTCCGGCCCGACCCCCGCCCCGTGTCGCCGTCCCACCCGACGAGGAACGTGGGGCGCCCGTAGCGCTCCACCAGGCGCGACGCCACGATGCCGATCACGCCCGGGTGCCAGCCCTCGGCCGCCAGCACGAGCGCGCGGTCCTCCGCTCCCGCGTCGAGCGCCCGGTCGGCGAGCTGCACCGCGTCCTCGAGGACGCGCTGGTCGAGCGCCTGGCGCCGCGCGTTCAGGGTCTCGAGCTCGCGCGCGATGCGCGCCGCGTCGTCCGGATCGTCGGTGAGCAGCAGCCGCAGCCCGTCGTTCGCATCGCCGATCCGGCCCGCGGCATTGAGCCGGGGAGCGAGGATGAACCCCACGTGGCCGGACTTGAGCGGCTTCCCGGCCAAGCCCGCCGCGTCGAGCAGCGCCCGCACGCCGGTCCAGTGCGAGTCCGCGAGCAGCTTCAGGCCGTGGCGCACGAGGATGCGGTTCTCCCCCGTGAGGGGCACCACGTCCGCCACCGTCGCGAGGGCCACGAAGTCGAGGAAATGAAACGGCAGGTTGGGCGAGATCCCGAGCGCCGGAACGAGGGCCTGCGCCAGCTTGAACGCGACGCCCGTGCCGCACAGGTCTTTGTCCTCCGAGGGACAGTCGGGGCGCAGCGGGTCGAGCACCGCGGAGGCGGGCGGTAGCGCATCGCCGGGAACGTGATGGTCGGTGACGATGACCTCGATGCCCGCGGCGCGCGCGGCGCGCACCGCGTCCACGGCCGTGATGCCGCAGTCGCACGTGATGATGAGCCCGGCGCGTAAGCGCTGGGCTTCCCGTAAGCCCGCCTCGCCGAAATCGTAGCCGTCCCGGATGCGATGCGGCACGAAGGCGTGGACCTTCCCCCCCACGCTTTGGAGCACCCGCGTGAGCATCGCCGCAGCGCACTGGCCGTCCACGTCGTAGTCGCCGTGCACGAGCACCGGGACGCCCGCGCGCACCGCGCCCGCGACCAGCGCGACCGCGCGCGACATGTCGGCCCAGGCGAGCGGATCGCTGAGGCGCTCGAGCTCGGGCCGCAGGAACGCCTTGGCGCGCTCCGGCGCGGTGAAGCCGCGCTGCACCAGGATGGCGGCGAGGGGCTCGGGGATGTGGAGGTCGGCGGCCAGGGCGGCCGTTACGTCCGGGTCCGCGGGCGCCGCGACGGCCCAGCGGGCGGGAATCATTCGCCGGCGTAGAGGAGCACGCCGCACGCCTCGCAGGCTTCGATCGTCGCGCCCCGCTGGATCAGCGCGCGGCGCTGCGTCGGCACGGCCGTGAAACAGTGCCCGCAGGCGTCGCCGTGCAGCGGGTAGAGCGCAAGCGGGGCCTTGCCCCGGCGGATGCGCTCGTAGCGCGTGAGGAAGGCGGGGCTGACCCGCGCCGCCGCCTCTTCCCGCTCCGCCAGCGCGGCCTCGCGCTGGGCCGCGATGCCGTCGCGCTTCCCCGCCAGTCCCTCGCGCAGCGGCGCCTGCTGCGCCCGCACCTCCTGCAGCGCCTTCTCCGCCTCCGCGGCCCTGCGCTCCGCCTCCGTCACCGCGTCGCCCGAGCGCATGAACTCGGCCTCTTCCTTGGCCAGCACCGAGCGCGCGAGATCGAGCTCGGCCATCAGCGTCGAGGCTTCCTTCGCGCCCCGCACCCACTCGAGCCGCTGGCGCCGCTGCTCCTGCATGGTCCGGTAGTTGGCGATCTTGCCCTCGAGCTCGTCGCGCCGGCCGAGCGCCGCCTGGATCCCCGCCTGCGCCGCCGCGAGCGCCCGCTCCGCGGCGACCTGGGCCTCATCCAGCTCCCGCTCCGCGGGCTCGAGAGCCGCGAGGGCGTCGTCGGTCGCCATCACGGCCTGATCCTTCTCCTGCAACGCCAGCAACGCTTCAAGTTCCGGGTGCACCTCTCCTCCTCGCAGCGATCTTGTAACGGGGATATCGTTTGCGGAGCTCGTCGAACACCCGGCGCTTCTCCGCGATGAGTGACACCTGCCGCTCGGGACTCTCGAACGGCAGCTGCGCGTCGAGCCGCTCGAGCTGCCGCTCGAGGCGCCGGGCCTCTATCCAGTTGAGGGCCGTCTCGTACATGACGTTGGGATCCCGCCCGCCCAGGCCTTCCGCCGTGAGTTGCTCGTAGGCGCGGGCCGAGGTGTCGTCGAGCGCGAGCACCGCGTCGTCGGCGACCGCCTCGAACACGGCGCGGTAGGGCAGGAACTCGAACTCCTCGGGATCGACGGCTTCGGTGACCCGACTCTTCCACGGGTCGCCTTCCAAGAGCAGCAGCAGCAGAGCCTTCTCAGCGCTGGCGGGTAGCGCGGTTAGGCGGTTAGGCGGTTGGGCGGATAGTGGTGCAACGTCCGCATCTAACCGTCTAGCCGGCTGACCGACTATCTCCAGCTCAAGCACATCCTTGCGAACCCCGGCTGCTTCGGCGGCTCGGGATATGTACAGCTCCCGCGTGATGGGATCTTTCGCCGCCCTGATCGTGGGAAGCAGCCGGTCGAGCGCGCGCCGCCGCCCCGGGAGGGTGCCGAAGAACCCCTTGCGCTCGAGGATCTGGACCTTGCGCTCCAGCACGTCCACCGCGTCCTCGAGCAGCGCCACGAGGCCCGCCGCCCCCTGCCGTTGCACCAGCTTGTCGGGGTCCTCGCCCGGGGGGAGCGTCGCGACGCTCACGCGCAACCCCTCTCGCAGCAGCTCGTCGCCCGCGCGGAAGGTGGCCCGCAGGCCGGCGTCGTCGGGGTCGTACAGCAGGATCACCTGCGTCACATGGCGCTTCACGAGCTGCGCCTGCTCCGGGGTGAGCCCGGTGCCGAGCGGCGCGACGACCTCCTCGATCCCCGCGAGCGAAAGGCGCAGCACGTCGAAATACCCCTCGACCAGGATGGCCCGCTCGGCTTTGCGGATCGCGTGCTTCGCGACGTGCAGGTTGTAGAGCAGCTTCCCCTTGTGGAAAATCGCGGTGTCGGGAGAGTTGAGATACTTGGGCTCTCCTTCGCCGAGGATGCGGCCGCCGAAGCCGACCACGCGGGCCCGCAGGTCGTGGATCGGGAAGAGCAGCCGGCCGCGGAACCGAGGCACCAGGGGCGCCTCGTCTTCCTCCCGTTTAACCACCAGACCCGCCTCGAGCAACACCTCGTCACGCAGGCCCAACCCTTTCATTGCATCGAGAAACGCCTTCCCGCGGGGCGCGTAGCCCAGGCCGAGCGGCAGCACGGTGTCGAGCTCGAGCTGGCGGGAGGCGAGGTACTCCCGGGCGACGTCGGCCTCGGGCGACTCCCGCAGCTGGCGCGCAAACCAGTCGGCCGCGGCCGCCACGGCGCCGAACAGCGGCTCGCGCGGATCGGGCCCTGAGGGCCCGCGCTCCGGGATGGTGATCCCGACGCGCCGCGCCACCTCGCGCACCGCGGTGGGATAATCCATGCCGAGCTTCTTCATGAAGAAGGTGAAGACGTCGCCCGCCTCGTGGCACACGAAGCAGTAGAACATCCCCTTCTTGGGGATGACGGCGAAGTTGCGATGCGTGCCCCCGTGGAACGGGCAGGGCCCGCGGAAATCCGATCCCGTGCGCTTGAGCTCGACGTGCTCCCCGATGATCCCCACCATGTCCGCCGCTTCGCGGACCTGCTCGATCACGTCGTCGGGGATCAGGCTCACGCCTTGAACTCGACGACGGTGACGCCGTGGCCGCCCTGGTTCGCCGGCGCGAACCCGAAGCGCTTGACCCGACCGTCCGCGGCGAGGATCTCGTGCACGCGCTGGCGCACCGCCCCGGTACCCTTGCCGTGGATGACCCGGAGGTAGGGCAGATCGGCGAGCACGGCGTCGTCCAGGGCTTTCACGAGCACCGGTTCGGCTTCGTCGACGCGGAGCCCGCGGAGCGAGATCTCGGTCGCGGCCGTCGCAGCCGGGCGCTCCCCTCCGCGTGCCGGCCCTGCCGGTCTCAGCACGCGTCGGGGAGCGCCCGTCGGCTCCTGCCGCTGCTGCCGCAGCTCCTCGAGCGACATCCACCCTGCTCCCTGCTCCCTGCTCCCTGCTCCCTGCTCCGTTTCTTCGATGGCCTGCTCGACGAGCTTGCGCGCCTCCCGCGCGGTCGCCTCGTCCACCGCCGCCCGCGCGCGACCCAGCGCTTCTTCGACCTTCTTGCGCGCCTCGAGCAGGTAGGCCCGGGCCTGCTCGCGCGCCTCGCGCTCGAGCGAGCGGGCGCGGCCGCTCACCTCGCGCTCGCGCGCGGCGACCTCCTCCGCCCGCCGCTCCAGCCGCGCGGCGTCGTCGTGCTGCGCCGTCTCCCGGTCCGCGAGCTCCCGCGCTTTGGCTTCGAGCTCGCGCGCTCGCGCCTCGACGGTCGCCAGCAGCGCATCGAGCGCCCGCTCCGCGTCCGGCACCGCGCGCTCGGCCAGCTCCAGCACGTCGCCCGCGATCCCCAGCCGGCGGGCGATCGCGAGGCCGTAGGAGCGCCCCGGCACGCCCTTGAGCAGCCGATACGTGGGCGTCAGCGTCTGGGCGTCGAACTGGAGCGACGCGTTCACGATGCCGACCGTCTCGGCCGCGAGCTGCTTCAGGGCGCCGAGATGGGTGGTCGCGAGCGTGACGGCGCGGCGCCGGGTGAGCGTCTTCAGGACCGCAGCCGCGAGCGCTCCGCCCTCCGCCGGGTCGGTGCCGCTCCCGATCTCGTCGAGCAGCACCAGCGAGCCCCCCTCCGCTCCGGCGCGCGCCAGGATGTCGCGCAGCGCGGCGACGTGCGCCGAGAAGGTCGAGAGGCTCGCGGCGATGGACTGGCGGTCGCCGATGTCGGCGAACACGGCGTCGAACACCGGGAGCGCCGACTGGGGGCCGATCGGCGGGATGATGCCGCTCTGCGCCATGAGGCACAGCAGGCCCACCGCCTTGATCAGCACGGTCTTACCGCCGGTGTTCGGGCCGGAGACGAGCACGGTGAACTCGTCGGGCGCGAGCGCCAGGTCGAACGGCACCACGTCGACCTCACCCCCTGAGGTCAGCAACGGATGCCGTCCATTCCGGATCGCGAGCGGGCCGGTCCCGATCGCCGGCGCGAACCCGTTCACCTCGACGGCGTAGCGCGCCCGGGCGCACAGGTCGTCGAACGCGAGGCACATGTCCCACGCCGCGGCGATCGCGTCGCGGTGCGGGCGCAGCAGCTCGGTCAGCTCGCGCAGCACCCGCAACACCTCGCGCTGCTCTTCCGCCTCGGCCGCGCGCAGCGCGTTGCCGAGCTCGATCACTTCCGGCGGCTCGAGGAACACCGTGGAGCGGGTCGCCGACTCGTCGTGGATGATGCCGCCGATCTTGGCGCGGGCCGTGGTCCGCACGGGGATCACGTAGCGGCCGCCCCGCAGCGTGACGCTCGCGTCGGGGGCGCGGTCACTCGGGTCGAGGCCGCCGAGGATGGCGTCGAGCCGCGCGACGAGCCGGTCCCGCGCGTCGCGCACCGCCTGACGCGCGCGCGCCAGGGCGCGCGAGGCGCCGTCTTGTACGCGGCCCTCGGGGTCGAGCGACTTGACGAGCCGCTGCTCCAGCTCCTTGGGCGGGGGATCGACCCGCAGCGCGGCGGTGCGCGGCGCGCGGTCCGCCAGCCGGCCCAGGTCGGCCGCCACGACGCGGGCCGCGGCGAGGCCGCGGCCCAGCCCCGCGAGCGCGGCGCCTTCGAGCGCGCTCCCCGCGACCTGGAGCAGCTCGAGCGCCGGCGCCAGATCGGGCACCGGTTCGGCGCGGATCGTGTCGTCGGTGAGGAGCAAGGCGGCGAGCTCGGCCACCTGGGCGAGGGCGGCGCGGATCGCGGCGGGATCGGTCGCAGGAGTGCGGGCCTTCACCCGGGCGGCGCCGAGCGGACCGGCGGCGTGCGCCGCCACCCGCTCCAGCGCGGCAGGAAACTCGAGTGTCTCCAGCACGGAGGGGGCGACCCCTCCCTCGAAGCTCATACGGCGGCTGCCAGCTCCTCGCGGGCGATGGCGTTCACCGTTTTGCCGTCCGCCCGACCTTTGAATTTCGGCATCACCTGTCCCATGACCTTCCCGACGTCCTTCGCGCCCGCGGCGATCGCTTCGCGCACCGCGCGCCGGATCTCCTCGGGGTCCACCGCCGCCGGGAGAAACTCCTCGAGCCGCTTCACCTCGGCGAGCTCCTGATCGGCACGATCGCGACGCCCGCCGGCGGCATACTGCTCGGCCGCCTCGCGGCGCCGCTTGATCCCGCGGCGCAGCACCTCGGCTGCCTCGTCGTCCGAGAGGGGATGCTGCAGCTCGAATTCGCGGTTCTTGAGGTCTGCGAGGATCGTGGAGAGAAGGAGGGTGCGCGGCTGATCGCGGTGTTTCCGGGCCTCGTTCATCGCGGCGCGCAGCCGCTCGGGCAAGCTCGCCACGTCAGGCCGGACGCGTCCGTCGGTTCTTGCGACGCGCGGCGTTCATCTTGCGCTTGCGCCGCTCGCTGGGCTTCTCGTAATGACGGTGTTTGCGCAGGTCGGAGAGGATCCCCGCCTTCTCGCACTTTTTCTTGAAGCGCCTCAGGGCGCGCTCGAAACTCTCGTCATCGTGAATGATGACTTCCGGCATCGGCTCTCGCTAACTGTGAAGAATGCAAAAACTTAGCTGCGCTCGGGATCGGCTGCAACCCCGCGACCTCACCCCGGCGGCCATGTCATCGGCCGCCCGCCCAACAGGTGCAGATGAAGGTGAAACACCGTCTGCCCGCCGTCCGGGTTCGTGTTGAGCACCACACGATAGCCCCGGTCGGCGACCCCCACCTCGCGCGCCAGGTCGCGCGCGAAGCTGAGCAGCTTGCCGAGCAGCCGCGGATCCCCGGCGTCGTTGAGCGATGCCACGTGGTCCGTGGGGATCACGAGCAGGTGCGTGGGCGCCTGGGGGTTCAGGTCCCGGAACGCGAGCAGGCCGTCGCCGCGCTTCACGACCGTGGCCGGGATCTCGCCCGCGGCGATCTTGCAGAAGATGCAATGGGCCATCAACCCCTCCCGAACGCCTGCCTGAGCTGCTCCCAGAGCTTCTTCGCGGCGCGCTCGTCCGGCGGCGCCCCCTCGACCTCCGCGAGCTGCTCCAGCAGGGCACGCTGCTCGGCCGTGAGCTTGGTGGGCGTCCACACGTGCACGCGAACGTGCAGGTCGCCGCGGCCGCCCTCGCCCACGCGCGGCAGGCCCTTGCCGCGCAGCCGATACACCGTGGCGGTCTGCGTCCCCGGCTGGACCTTGAGCGCCGCCTCGCCGTACGGCGTCGGCACGCGGACCTCGGCGCCGAGCGCCGCCTGGGCGAACGACAGCGGGAGATCGACCACGAGATCGTCCCCGTGGCGCTCGAAGCGCGGATCTTCGGCGATGTCGAGCACCGCGATCAGGTCGCCCGGCGGGCCGTTGCGCGGGCCCGGCACGCCCTGGCCGCGCATCGTGAGGTAATGATGATCCGCGACGCCCGCGGGCACGTTGATCTCGATCGTCTTCTCGGCGCGCACCCGCCCGTCGCCCTGGCACTTGGGGCAGGGCTCGAGGATCACGGTCCCGTCGCCCGCGCAGCTCGGGCAGGGCGACACGGAGAGAAACTGCCCGAACATCGAGCGCGCCGCGCGCCGCACCTCGCCCGTCCCGCCGCACGTGCGGCACGTCGTGGGCTGCGAGCCCGGCGCGGCGCCCGTGCCACCGCACGCCGTGCAGCGCTCCAGCGTCCGCACTTTGACGGTCTTGGTCGTCCCGGTCGCCACCTCGGCGAGCGTCAGCTTGAGGCTGACCTTCAGGTCTTGACCGCGGTGATGCTCGCGCCGGGCGCGCTCGCCGCCCCCGAACAGGGCGTCGAACCCGCCGAGCCCGCCGAAGTCGCGCATGAAGATGTTGAGCGCCTCGGACAGGTCGAAGTGCGCGAACCCGAAGTCCGGCGCACCCCCCCCGCCCCCGCCGCGCCGCACCCCGCGCGCGCCGTAGCGGTCGTACAGTGCCCGCTTCTCGGGATCACGCAGCACCTCGTACGCTTCCGTGATCTCCTTGAAGCGCTCCTCGGCGGCGTGCTTCTCGTCCGGCCCCCCCCCGACGCGGTCGGGATGGTGCTGCATCGCCAGCCGCCGGTAGGCCTTCTTGATTTCGGCCTCGTCGGCGTCCCGCGACACTCCCAGAACGGCGTAGAAGTCCTCGGTCACTCGAGCAGCTCGCCCACCAGGCGGCTCGTGTGCTCCACGAGCGCCACGATCTTGTCGTACGGCATCCGGGTCGGGCCCATCACGCCAATCACACCCGCGAGCGGCCCGAGGCGGTACGACGCGGTGACCAGCGTGAACGGCGCCAGCTTCGGATCCTGGTGCTCGGTCCCGATGGTGATCGTGAGCCCGCGGCCCAGCCGCGTGGCGAGCGCCTCGCGCAACAGGTCGCGCCGCTCGGTCACCTCCATCAGCCCCTGCAACCGCTCCTTGGTGGCGAACTCGGGCTGGCCGGCGAGCAGCTGCGCGCTCCCGAGCACCACGCCGCCAGGCGCGACGCCCGCCCCCGCTCCCGCCCCCCGGACGTCGAACAGCTCGTCCGCCTCCTGAATGAAGATGTTGAGCAGCTCGCCCGCGCCCGATTCGGGGGGGGCCGCCGCGTCGCGCAGGCGATCGGGGAGCGTGGCGCGGATGTGCTTGAGCGTGAGCCCCGCGAGCCGCTCGTTCAGCACCACGGCCACCTGGGCCACCGCCTCGCGCGCCATTTGCGACGAGACTTCCACGAAGATCGTGCGCACCACGCCGCTCTTCAGCGTCAGCACCAGCAGCAGCCGGTCCGAGGACACCTGCAACAGCTCGAGCCGCTCGAGCACGGCGTCGTCGAGCGACGGGCCCACCGCAACCCCAAGTTCGTTCGTGAGCACGCCCAGCACCTGGGCGGCGCGCTCGAGGATCTGATCCACCGCGTTGCGCTCGCCCCCACCCCCCAGCTCCTCGCGGATGTGGTGCGACTCCGACGCCGTCACCGGCGGCAGGTGCATCAGCGAGTCCACGTACACGCGGTAGGCCAGGTCCGTGGGGATGCGGCCCGCCGAGGTGTGGGGGTGGTAGAGGTACCCCTTCTCCTCGAGGTCGCTCATCGTGTTGCGGATCGAGGCGGCCGAAAGCGCCAGGCCGAACCGCCGGGCGATCGTCCGGCTGCCCGCCGGTTCGGCGGTCTGCACGTAGGTCTCGATGACCGCTTCGAGAACCTGACGTTCGCGCTCTGTAAGGGAGGCTGCCATGTCGTCCAAGCTATTAGCGGCTAACAATTTAGACCGTGTCGTGCAGCGCGGTCAAGTCTCCGGCGAGGGCGTCGAGTCGTAACCACCCCTCGGGAGTCAACCTGACGTACCCGCCGGCGATCGTCGCCCACCCCGCCGACACCCAGGCGGTCAGGCGGTTAGCCGGATAGGCGGATAGCGACACCCCGGTGTCGGTCCGGAGCGACAGATAAACGCGCTCGAGTTCCCGCTGCGCGTCGGTCAGGACCTCCTCGGAGTCGATTGGCGAGCGCCCCGCGGCCACGGCGCGCCGGTACGCTTCCCACGCCGCCGTGTTCCAGCGGCGCGCGCGCCCATCGAACGAGTGCGCCGCCGGACCGAGCCCGACGTAGGCACGCCCCGACCAGTAGGCGGAGTTGTGGCGCGAGCGGTGGCCGTCGCGGGCGGCGTTCGAGACTTCATAGAACTCATAGCCACAAGCCGCGAGGCGCCGGTGCGCAAGCAAGTACTCCTCGGCATAGCGGTCGTCGTTCGGGGCCGAGGTAGCGCCGCGCGAGACCCAGCGGGCGAGGGGCGTGCGCTCCTCCACCGTCAATCCGTACAGCGACAAGTGAGCAGGGAGCAGGGAGCAGGCGAGGTCGAGGTCGCGCGCCCAGTCACGCTCGAGCTCCGCGGGCAGGGCGAAGATCAGGTCGAGCGAGATGTTGTCGATCCCGGCTGCCCGGAGCGCCCGCACGGCGTGGCCGATGCGGGCGGCGTCGTGGGGGCGGTGCATCCATTTCAGGACGCGGTCGTCGAACGACTGGGCGCCGAGCGAGACGCGATTGACGCCGGACTCGCGCCAGGCGCGTGCGTTGTCGGGCGTCACGTCCTCCGGATTCGCTTCCAGCGTGACCTCGACGTCATTGCGGATTGCGGATTGCGGATTGCGGATAGACCGCACCAGGGTGTCGATGGCCTCGGGGGGGAGTAGCGAAGGGGTGCCGCCGCCCAAGTACAACGTCTCCAGAGCACCATCCGATGAGTCCCGGACGAGCGCCAGCTCCTGCAGGACCGCCTCGACGTACTCCCGCGCGGGGATGCGCTTGCGGACCGCGATGGAGAAGTCGCAGTAGGAGCAGCGGCGGCGGCAGAAGGGGACGTGAACGTAAAGATGGTGCATGGTGAATACTAATTGCGGATTGCGGATTCGACGCCCGCCCTTCCAATCCGCAATCCGAAATCCGCAATCACGCAATCGAAAACACCATCCCCGGTCTTTGCTGAACCACGCCGCGCATTTCCAGGTCCGTGAGTGCCGTGAGGACGGCGGCGGTCTCGACTCGGGCCGCGGCGACCAGCGCGTCGACATGCTTCGGCTCCGTCGCGAGGGCGTCCCACAGAGTGCGTTGCAGCTCATTCAAGTCGGCCGGCTGACCCCGGGGTACCGATCCGGGGTCCGCCGCCCCGGGAAGCCCCAGCTCCTCCAGGATATCCCCCGCCCCGAGCGCCGGCTTCGCGCCCTGCTGGATGAGCTTGTTGCAGCCGAGCGAGGTCGGGCTGGTGATGGGCCCCGGCACGGCGAGCACCGCACGGCCCTGATCGAGCGCGCAATCAGCCGTGATCAGGGCGCCCGAGCCGGGCGCCGCTTCCACGATGACCGTGACGCCGGCGAGGCCGGAGATGAGGCGGTTGCGTTGCGGGAAGGCGCCCGCGTGGGGCCGCTCGCCGGGCGAGAGCTCCGTGATCAAACAGCCGCGCGCGATCATCCGCTCGTACAGCGCGCGGTTCGCCACGGGATAAATGACGCCGAACCCGTTGCCGAGCACGCCGACGGACGTGCCGCCCGCGTCGAGCGCCGCGCCGTGCGCGATGGCGTCGATGCCGCGCGCCATGCCGCTCACGACGACCGCGCCCGCGCGCGCCACGTCGCCCGCGAGGATGCGCGCCGCCTCCGCGCCGTACGCCGAGTGGTTGCGGCTGCCGACGATTCCCACCGCGCGCCGCGCCAGCAGCGACACGTCGCCCCAGGCGTAGAGCAGCGCTGGGGGCCCCGGGATTTCGGCGAGCAGCGGGGGAAACGCCGGGTCGCCGGGCAGCAGCACCGCCGCGCCCAGCCGGTCGAGCGCGTCCAGGATCTCGAGCCCGGCGCGCGCCGAGCCCGCGCGGATCGCGGTCGCGGCCGCGCGGGTGAAGCCCGGCAGCGCGGCGATGGCGCCGTGCGGCGCGTGGAACGCCGCCGGTGCGCTCTGGAACGCGGCGACGAGCGTGGCGAGCCGCGCGGCCCCGATCCCCGGCAACTGCGCCAGGGCCAGATAGGCGGCTACTTCGTCGCGACTCCGGCCCGCAGCGACTGCCACAGGGTCTCCAACAGATCCGGCACGCCTGCTCCGGTGACGGCGGAGATGGCGACTACCGGTGCGCCAGCCTGCGTGCGGATATCGGGGAGCGGGGAGCGGGGAGCGGGGAGCAGGTCGAGCTTGGTGAGCACGACGACGTGCGGCTTGGCGCCAAGGTCGGGCGAGTACGCCGCCGACTCGCGCCGCAGCAGCTCGTAGGTCCCCTGGGGATCGGGGCTGTCCACCGGCACGAGCAGCGCGACGAGGCGCGTGCGCTCCACGTGCTGCAGGAACCGGAGCCCGAGCCCTTTCCCCGCATGCGCCCCTTCGATGATCCCGGGAATGTCGGCGACCACGAAGGAGCGGCCGTCCGACAGGCCGACGACGCCGAGGTGCGGCTCGAGCGTGGTGAACGGATAATCGGCGATCTTGGGGCGCGCCGCGGAGATCACCGAGAGCAGGGTGCTCTTGCCCGCGTTCGGCTCGCCCAGGAGGCCGACGTCGGCGATGAGCTTGAGCACCAGCTCCACCCGCCGCTCCTCGCCGTACTCGCCCGGCTCCCACTCGCGCGGGCTCTGGTGCGTGGGGGTCGCGAAGCGCGCGTTGCCCCGCCCGCCGCGGCCGCCCCGCGCCACGCGCAGCACCTCGCCCGCGTCGACCACTTCGCCCAGGAGCTCGCCCGTGGCGGCGTCGCGCAGCTCCGTACCGGGTGGCACCGGGAGATAGAGATCGGCACCCGATCTCCCCGTCATGTTCTTGCCCTTGCCGTGCTGCCCCCGCTCGGCCTTCCAGTGTGTGCGATAGCGGTAGTCGAGCAGCGTCGCGAGGTTCGGGTCGGCGCGCACGTACACGCTGCCGCCCGCGCCGCCGTCGCCGCCGTCGGGACCGCCTTTGGGGACGAACTTTTCGCGGCGAAAGGAGGAGGCGCCGGCGCCGCCTGGGCCCGCGGTGATGTGGACGACCGCACGATCTATGAACATTGCGGATTGCGGATTGCGGACTGCGGATTGGCACGACCGGCTCCGCGACCCATGCGGGCGGTCCGGATTGATGCGACCGTGATCGCGAGCAGTTCTCCGGCTTCCCGAGCCAACGGCGCGAGTCGAGTCGGAGGTGCGAGACGACATTCCTCAAGAAGCTCCAGCCAGAAAGCCGTCTCGTCCGTCTCTTCCTCGACGATTCCCATCTTCGCGATGAATTCTCTTCGAGACCGGGCGCGGCATGCTGAGCGGTAGTTTGCCGCCACGGAGGTCGCGGACCGAACGAGTTGACGACCAATAACATCTGCGGCTCGGGTGTGCGGCAGCTCGCCGGTCAATTGGATTGTGCTCACCGCGAGAGTCCGCATCCGGCGCTGGAGCACATCACGTGTCACAGGGCTCGCCATGTCAATCCGCAATCCGCAATCCGAAATCCGCAATCACACTTTCCTCTTCTTGACGTCCGCCCACTGCTCCCGTGCCCTCTCCCGGTGCTCCGGATCCAAATCCGGCTCCACCAGCGCCAACACCCCCTCCACTTCCGCCGCCGTCGCTCCCGTGTTCAACGCGCCCCGCAGATGCGAGTGCAGCTGCTGCGGCGCCGTCCCCAGCACCGCGACCGCGGCGACGGTGCACAGCTCGCGCCGCTTCAGGTCGAGCCCCGGACGCCCGATCACCTTGCCGTACGCGTCGACCAGCACCAGGTCCTCGAGCGCCGGATGCAACGTCCGCAGGTTCACGAGCAGCTTGTGATAGGCCCGCCCGTACACGTCGCGGCACACCACGGCGCCCCGCTCGGCCCACGCCTCCCAGTCGGCGTGCGCCAGCAGCTCGGCGTCGTGCCCGCTTCCGTGGTCGGGGAGCGGCCCGCTCACCTTGCGCCACACCCCGAACGCGACGAGCGCGAGCGGGTAGCCCACGACGAGCAGGCTCTGCAGCAGCAGCTCCTCGATCCAGAGGACCGGCACGCCCGCCCCGCGCGCCGCGCCGAGCCGCGCCTCGAGCTCGGCCGTCTCGCCTGCGGCGATCGCCGCCGCGACGCCCACCAGCGCGGCCGTCTTCGGCTCGAGCGGCGGGGTTGACCTTGCACTCATAGTACTGCTCCCTGCTCCCTGCTCCCCCATCTTTTCATTGCGCCAATCCTCCATTTACTCGCAGCTCCCCCACCGTCTCCCCCCGCGTGTTCACGTTGGGCCGCGCCACGAGCGATGCCGGCCGGGGCCTCAACCCCAGCTCCTCGAGCACCGCCGCCATCGCGAGCGCCGCCGCGAGTCCGTGCCCGTCCGCGACCTTGAGCGCGACCCCCAGCCCCTCCCGCGGCAGCACCGCGCAGTACACTCCCTCGGCGCCGACCTTGACGATCACGCGCCCGGGGTGCGCGCGCATCATCTCGGTGCAGGGGCGGCCGGAGCCGGCGATGAGGTCGGGATGGCGGAGCATGGCTTCTACAATGCGGAACGCGGAACGCGGAACGCGAAACAGATTGGCGGACGTCGTGGCGCGCACGACCTCCCCCGGCTGTTCCGCGTTCCGCGTTCCGACTTCCGCGTTTGCCAGTCTCGCATACGCCCCCGCCATGTTCTTCAGCGGCAGCCCAAAGCACACCACCCCGCAGCCATCCACCGCCGTCTTGATCGCTCCGGCGGGCACGTCCGTCCAGCGGCTCACCTCCGCCAGGCAGCGCTGCTGCACGGGATGCTCGAGCCGAGTGTAGAACTGCGTGGGCCAGTCGTGATGGCGGGCCAGCGCGAGCATCCCCGCGTGCTTCCCGGAGCAATTCGAGTACACCGCCGTGAGCCGTACGCCGTGCGTCGCATACTCCTGGGCGACCGCCTCCGAGAGCGGCGGGTGCGGACCGCACAGCAGATCCCGCTCCGCACAGCCGATCTTCGCGAGCAAGTCGCGCACCCGCGCCACCTGCCCCGGCTCGCTCGAGTGCGACGCGCAGACGAGCGCCAGCTCCTCGGTCGTGAGTCCGAACCGCTCGACCGCACCGTCCTCCACGAGCGGCAGCGCCTGGAACGGCTTTGCGGCGGAGCGCCAGAACGTGACCAGCTCCAGGTCGCCGGTGCCCGCGACGAGCGCCCCCGCCCCGTCGACGACTGCGACGTGGACGTCGTGCCAGGCTTCCACCACGCCGCCGCGGAGCTGCTCAACGCGCACTGTATGCTCCTATCGCTCGCCCCTCCGTAACGCGGAACGCGGAAGTCGGAACTCGGAACAGCAGCGCCGGCGTCATTGACCAAGCGACCTGCCATTTCTGTTCCGCGTTCCGCGTTCCGACTTCCGCGTTCATTCTCTCCCTCCCAGTGACATCGCAATTCCGAGCAACACCAGAATCCCGCCGGTTACCGTCGTCACCCCCGGCACCTCATGAATCGCGGGCACCAGCCACGCGATCACGCTCGCTCCCACCGGCTCGCCCAGCGCCGCCACGTTCACCGTGGTCGCGCGGAAATGGCGCAGCGCGTAGTTCATGCCGGTGTGCCCCACCAGCATCGGGCCCGCCGCCATCGCGCCGAACACCGCCCAGTCCCGGCGCGCGAATCCCACGAGCGGTGTGGTGCGGGCCAGGGCGAACAGCGCCAGCGCCGCCGCCGCCACCGCGTACACCACCGTGGCGTAGCGCCAGATCCCGACCGTCTGCCGCACGCGGCGGCCTATCACGTAATAGCCCGCGCCCGTCACGGCGCCGCACAGCGCGAGCGCGTCACCCGAGAGCGCGCCGAGCGACAGCCGCGCGTCGCCCAGGCCGATCAGGCTCGCGCCCAGCACCGCGAGCACGATGCCCCACCGCTCGGCGCGGCCCGGATGCTCGCGCAGCCACAGCGCCGCGATGCCCCACGCGAACACCGGCTTGAGCGACACCAGCACCACCGAGCTCGCGACCGTGGTGAACCGGAGCGACGCGATCCAGGACCAGAAATGGAGGGCCAGGAGCAGGCCTGACAACGTCATCAAAGGGAGCAGGGAGCGGGGAGCAGGGAGCAGGGTGAGGCGCGAAGTCCTGCTCCCCGCTCCCGGCTCCCCGCTCCCTTCCCGCACCGCCAGCGCTCCCGTCACCGGCAGGACGAGCGCCAGTCTCCAGAACGCAATCGCCACCGCCGGCGCCGTCGCGAATCGCACGATCGGGCCCGCGTACGTCGTGGCCAGCACAGCCACGATGAGCACCAGCAGGGGAGGCATGGGCGGGGAACTTAATGAATGGAAGCCTAGCCGGGGTGACTGCCCGAATGGTCCGCGGCTGAAGCCGCGACTCGGCACTACCGCTGAAGCGGCAACGCCCGTTTACGGGCAGGGCCGAGCCGCGGGTTTACCCGCGGAAGGCCCGGGGTTGGTCTACCCAAGCGCGCCACCCGCCCCCAAATTGCGCGCTCCATGCGCGCCCCTTCCCGCGCCCGGCTCCACGCCACGTTGCTCGTCGCGACGGGCCTGCTCGTGAACCCCGCCCTAACGGGCGGGGCTATGGCCCTGACGCGCGCGGCCATGGCCCAGGACGCATCCCCCTACGTGCCGCTCGGTTACTGGGGCACGCCGTACCTCGAGCATCTCATCGCGCGAGGAGCGATCGCGGACCCCACGCCGCTCACGCGGCCGTTCGTCCAGGCCGACGTGGTGCGCGCGCTCGCGGCGGCCGACACCGCGCGCCTGAGCGGCGCCGAGCGGCGCGTGGTGCGCGACATCCTCGCGGACCTGCGGCGGGACAACCCCGACCAGAAGCCGTGGGCGCGCGTGGACGGGAGCGTCGCCGTGTCGGGGGCGAGCCACGCCCGGCGCGACCCGCTGCGCGCGGCGGGGACGGGGCACGCGACGGTCGCGGGCGGGCTCGCCGCGCAGGCGCTGCTCGGTCCCGTGGCGCTCGTCACGCACCCCTACTTCGACACGCGGCTCAAGTCGGACACCGACTATTACGGCAAGAAAGACCGCTTCATCGCCGGACGGAACGCTGAGGCGTACGTCGACGTGCGCTGGAAGTTCGGCGAGGCATTCTTTGGCTCGCTCGACCGCAACTGGGGACCGCCCGAGGTCGAGAGTCTCATCCTGTCGGCGAGTCCCTACAGTTACGATCACCTGGGACTCACCCTCGGTACCCGGCGCCTGCAACTGCAGGCGGCGATCGCCCAGCTGGACGACCTCGCCGACACGAGCGGCGCCGTGAGCCACCGCTATTTCGTGGCGCACCGGCTGCTGTGGCAACCGCGGGTGGGGACGGCGCTGGGCTTGTGGGAGGGCGAGATCGCCGCGGGCCCCGCGCGCACGCTCGAGCCGTGGTTCGCGAACGTCCTGAACCTCGGCCTGCTCGTCGAGTACGACCGCAACGTCAGCGTGAACAGCCTGCTGGGCGCCGACTTCGAGACCCGGCTCGGGCAGAGTAAGCTGTTCGCGCAGCTGCTGCTCGACGACATCCAGATCGACCGCGCCACGGCGGCCGACTCGGAGCCCGCCGCGTACGGCCTCACGCTGGGCGCCACCACCGTGGTGCGAGACGTGGTCCTCACCGGCTACTATACGCGCGTCGCGAACCTCACCTACCGCACCCCGAACCCCGCGGAGACGGTCGAAAGCCGCTTCGTGGGGCTGGGGCGCAACTTCTCGGACTACGAGCAGGCGACGCTTGTGGCGAGCCTCGTCGCGGGTCCCGGCGTGCTGCTCGCGCCCGAGGCGACGCTGTTGCGCCAGGGGCAGGGCGACTTCCGCGATCCCTATCCGCCCGTCGCCGCCTACGGCTCGACGCCCACGATCTTCTCAGGGATCGTGGAGCGCACCGTGCGGCTCGCCGCCGGCGTCGCCTGGCAGCGCGGCGCCTGGGGACTGTCCGGGAACGGCGGCGTGCACTTCATTCACAACGCCGGCCACGTGGCCGGGGCGAGCGACACGAAATGGGTGGGGAGCGTGACACTCAGCTATCGGTTCCACGTGCAAGGGGCGTTGCCGTGACCACCCCCATTCCCGGTTCTCGGTTCTCCCGCGACCAGCTCGAGCGACTGCTCGGCAAGATGGCGGGGCGGCGCGTCGTGGTGGTCGGCGACGCGATGCTCGACATCTATCTCTCGGGCGACGCCGAGCGCATCTCGCCCGAAGCGCCCGTGCCGGTGGTGACGGTGCACACGCGACGGTACGCATTGGGCGGCGCGGCGAACGTGGCCGCGAACGTGGCGGCGATCGGCGCCGAGTGCCGCCTCGTGGCCGTGATCGGGGATGACGCGCGCGGCGACTCGCTCCGCTCCGAGCTGGCGCAGACCCACCTCCCGGACCGCCACGTCGTAGTCGCGGCGGAACGGCCCACGACGTCCAAGACGCGGGTCACGGCGCGGGGCCAGCAGCTGGTGCGCATCGACGAAGAAGTGGAAGACGCGATCCCGCCGCGCGCCGAGAACCAGCTGCTCGGCCAGCTCGACGCGGCCATGGCGGACGCCGATGCCGTGCTGCTCGAGGACTACAACAAGGGCACCCTCACCCCCGCCGTGATCGAGCGGGCGATGGCGCTCGCCCAGAAGCGCGGCGTGCCGGTCGTGGTGGACCCCAAGTTCAAGCACTTCTTCGCCTACAAGGGCGCGACCATCTTCAAGCCCAACCGGCGCGAGCTGGAGCAGGCGGTGGGCGCCACGCTCGACCTGGCCCATCCCGACGCCCTGCCCACCTCGCTCGACCAGCTCGGCGTGGACAACCTGCTCTTGACCCTCGGCCCCGACGGCATGGTGCTCGTCACCAAGGACAAGCAGATCACGCGCATCCCCGCGATGGCGCGCGAGGTGTTCGACGTCTCGGGCGCCGGCGACACGGTCACGGCGTGGGTGGGGACGGCGCTCGCCGCGGGGGCGTCGGTGCGCGAGGCGGCGCAGCTCGCCAACTACGCCGCCGGCGTCGAGGTCGGGAAGTCGGGCGTCGCCACCGTGTCGCCCGCGGAGGTCCTCGCGGTGCACGAGGCGCACTACGACCAGCTAGGGAAGCTCAGGAGAGGAGGGCTGCTGTAATCGTCATCGCAGATCCACGACCGTAACGCGAGTGAATCCCGCCGCGCCCGATAGGACCAGCCGCAGCCCGTCGGGCAGGACGGTGAGCCGCGCGTCATTGGGCGGGATCCGCACGCGCTCCAAGACCACGCCGTCCGGCAGCCGCACTTTCTCGTACCCGTAGAGGGTCGGGTAGTACGCGGCCGATCCATCCGGAGCGATCGTCCCGGGTCCGGGATCCGAGGGCAGGACGGTGGCGAGCAGGTTGAGCGCCCCGTCGAAGAGCAAATTGTGCACCAACCAGCGGTCGCCGCTCGCGGTCCCAGCCGGTACCGCCGGGAGGGGGAAGTAGAGCGTCTTGCACGCCGAGAAGGCGTCACTCTGCACGTCGTAGATCTGCGCGCAGGCAGTATTCGGGTCCCAAGCGAGCAGCTTCGTTTGATCGCCCGACCGAGCGATCTCGGCCTGTACGCCGACATTGCCCCCAAGGCCAACGTCAGTCCGCCGCTGCTGGGTCCCGGTGACGAGGTCGTCCTCCCAGATCCCGAACGTCACATACCCGCCGCTCGGGGTGCTTTGCCCGAACACGAAGACCTTCCGGGTCGAGACGACCTGGAGATCGCCGACTCCCTCTGTACCGTTTATCTGTATGGAGTCATCGGTCCCAGACACGAGATTGACGACGCCGAGCGACGGATTCCCAACGAGATATCCGCGCGACACGACCACGGAGTCCCAGCCGGGAACCATGTCGATACCCGTGTGCTGCTCAAAGGTGGGAGCCCCGGGAAGTGAGAGTGGCGCCTGCAGCGTGAAACTGCCGAGACTCAGGACTGCGAGCTGAGCGTTCTGCGGCTGCGGCAGGTAGACCGCGTCTCGCTTGACATCGTAGGCCAGGCCGGTGGTGGCGGCGCCGAGCGCGACAGTCTTGAAGGGACGCCGGATGGCGTCGAGCACCTGCACCGTACCGGCTGCCGCTTCGGTGGTGCGGCCGAGGGCGTCGCGTGCGAAGACGGTGAGGCTCGAGGTGCCCACCCAGCCTGGCGGAACGATCACGCGGAACGGCCCGGTGAAGTCACGTTGCAGGGCCTCGACGGAGTCCTCCATGCTTGCCGGTGGACCGAGCCGATAACCGGCCCACAGCACGCGGCGGTCGTCGCCCGCGGTAACCGTCACAAGGAACGTGTCGCTGGGAACGAAGAGGACGTCGCCCTGCGGTGGCGTGACCGTCCCTGCCGCAGTCGGGGGCGCGAGGTCCACGCCCTTCACGGCAAACCAGGTCCCGGTGAGGGTGAAGGTCTTGTTATTCTCGGTGAGCGAGCACGAGACCGAACCCGCGGCGCTATCGGGCGGCGTCGCGAACAGGCTCCCGCGGTAGCGGCAGCCGGCCAAGGCGAACTGGATAGTGGTGGCGGAGGTGAAGCCGGACACGCTCCCGGTGCCGGAGTTGTCGACTACCCCACCCGGGCCCGTGCAATAGCCGGTCTGCGTCGCGGTGGCTGAAAAGCCCGCGCCGGCCTGCGCAACGTCGAAGGTCCCTTGATCGTTGCAGGACAACCCGTCGGCCGCATCGCTGACCGTTTCGAAGTAGGTCCACGTCCCTGCCACATCAGGGGACGTGCCCCCGCCGGTCGGCTCCTTGCCACCGCAAGCTACTGCCCCCGCAACGAGGATGGCTGCGGGTACCAGCGACGCGCGCATATCGCCCTCCGCACGTAGGACACCACCAATCTGGCTCGGCGCAAGAGCCCTCGCTAGAGCCGCGCGACACGCTTCTTTGGAGGCGCAACTCGGAACGCGGAACGAAATGAAAGGTCGCTCGCCGCACGACGCTCGCTCTGCCGTTCCGCATTCCGCGTTCCGCGTTATATTTTGCGTTTCGTTGAGGGCCCTTAGCTCAGGCGGTTAGAGCAGCGGACTCATAATCCGTAGGTCCCAGGTTCGAATCCTGGAGGGCCCACCAAAGGGCTAGACGGCTAGACGCCGAGACGGGTAGACGGGTAGTCGTGCCCGGCGTCGCGAGTATTGGGAGCGCACCCCTGTCCGTCTTGGCGTCTATCCGTCTACCCGTCTAGTTGTTGGGTGGCTAGCTCAGCTGGTTAGAGCGCCGGTCTCACATACCGGAGGTCACAGGTTCGAGTCCTGTGCCGCCCATTGGTTCCCCTACCGAGCCGAGCCGTGCCGCGCGTCGCGCGGTGAGCTTTCGCGTGTTACAATTGCCGCGCCGGCACGTGCGACCAGCTCCCTGCCTCGGCTCCGACGCCCCTCCCCGACGCCATCCCGACGCAAGCGATGATCGGCCACGCGGTGACCACGCCTCGGACGAGGCGGGTCGGCTATCCTGTCACGGGTCCTCGGACCCCGGGGAGGCACCATGAACACCATCCCGCGGCTCATTCCCGCCTTGCTCATCTCGCTGCTCGGCGTCCTCGCGTGCAGCGACTCCACGCAGCCCCTGGCGCCCCCCCGACCGCATGCCGACATGGCGTCCGCGGCGAACCCGAGTTACACGATCACCGATCTCGGGACACTCGGCGGCGGTTTTGCTGAAGCGTTTGCGATCAACGACGTCGGGCAAGTCGTGGGCCTCAGCCAGACGGCCACCGGCGAGAGGCACGCGTTCCTGTGGACCGCGACCGGCGGCATGACGGACCTCGGCACACTGGGTGGCACGTTCAGCCGCGCCTTTGCCATCAACCACCTCGGCCACGTGGCCGGCGTGAGCGAGTTGCCGTCGGGTGAGCGGCGCCCGTTCTTCTGGACGCCATCTGCCGGGATACAGGACCTGGGCACGTTCGGTGGCGGATTCGGCCGGGCGCGCGGCATCAACGACCTGGACCAGGTCGTCGGTGTCAGCACCGCGCCGGATGGATCGTCCCACGCGTTCCTCTGGACGGCAACGCAGGGCATGACGGACTTGGTGCCCGTCGTCGGCAACAACTCGGAGGCGGTCGGGATCAATAACCGGCAGGAGGTCGCCGGCGGCGGCCCGTTCGGCACCGACGCCAACCCGTGTGCCTTCACGATCGCGTTCCTCTGGAGCGCGAAGGAGGGCTTCCGCAACCTCGGCTCGCTCGGCTTCAAGGACCCGTGCGGCGGCGCGGTCGCATTGGCCGTCAACGAGAATGACCAGGTGGTCGGGGAGAGTGTGAACGACGCCACTCCCGAAGCGCTGCACGCGTTCCGGTGGACCGCTACCACCGGGATAGTGGACATCGGCGCCCTGTTCGGCGTCAGCAGCTTCAGTGTGGGGTTCGCCGTCAACGAGCGCGGGCAGGCGGTGGGCGGGAGCTTCACGCCCGACGGTGCGATCGAGCACGCGTTCGTGTGGGACGAGCGCAGCGGCATGCAGGACCTCGGCACCTTCCCGGGCGACGCGCAGACTGAAGCGCACGGCATCAACAGCCGCGGCCAGATTGCCGGTATCAGCATCGGCGACCACGAGCGCGCCGTGCTGTGGACGCCGAGTCACTAGGGGGCCGCTCGCCAAGCCGGCCGCGCCCGCCGTTGCCAGGGGGCGCCTGCCGCGCGTAAGTTGTCAGAGAATCCGGCGGCCGGCGCCGAGGCGCGCCGGCCTCTACCGGAGGTCAACGGACTGCATGCCTGAGATGACGGACTCAACAGTCCGACCGTCCGCCAGTCCGACCGTCCGTCGGGTCCTCGTCATCTCGCACACCTACATCACCCCTGCCAACCGGGGCAAGCTGCGCGCGCTCGCGGCCCGCGGGCTCGACGTCACCGTCGGCGTGCCGCAGCGGTGGCGCGAGGAAGGGGTGCTGGGCCGCACGCTCGAGGTCGCGTGGGAGCGGCAGAACGGGGTCGAGGTGTTTCCCGTGCCGGTGCGCCACCCCGGCAGCCCCGACGTGCTGCGCTTCGGCGGGCGGGCCCTGCTGTCGCTGCTGCGCGACAAGCGGCCCGATCTGATCCAGGTCGAGGCGGAGCCCACCGCGCGCGCCGCGCGCCAGGTGGTCCGCGTCGCCCGTCACCTGCGGCTTCCCGCCGTGCTCTTTACACATCAGAACGTGGCGCTGCCCCTGCCGCCGCTCGCCCGCTGGCGCCAGCGGCGCACGCTGCGGCGGCTCAAGGGCGTGATCGCGGGGAGCGAGGCGGCGGCGGCGCTGGTGCGGGGGCTCGTGCCCGGGCTGGCCGTGGCGGTGATCCCGCAGCTCGGCGTGCACGTGCCCACCACCCCCGAGCACGGGTATCACGACGGGCTCGCGATCGGGTTCGTGGGCCGCTTGGTGCCGGAGAAGGGACTCGATACTTTGCTGCAAGCGCTGGGCGAGATGCGCGCCCTGCGCTGGCGTCTCATCGTGGTGGGCGACGGGCCCGACCGCGAGCGGCTGGAGCGGCTCGCGACCGAGCTGCGGCTCGCGGCGCGGGTGCGCTGGCTGGGGGCGCTGCCGGCGGACGAAGTCCCCAAAGTCTGGCCCGACCTCGACGTGCTGGTGCTGCCGTCGCGCGCGCTCGCCACCTGGGCCGAGCCGGCGGCGCACGTCGTGGCGGAGGCGATGGCGCAGGAGGTCGCGGTGGTCGGGACGAGCGCGGGGGCAACGCCCGAGGTGATCGGCGACGCCGGCGTGGTGGTGCCGCCCGACGATCCCGCCGCGCTGGCCCAAACGCTGCGTCGTCTCGCGGCGCCGGGCACTCAGGGGGCGGCGGAGCGGCGCGCGCTCGCCCAGGCGGCCCGGGCGCGGGCGATGAAGCTCTTCAGTGACGACGCAGTAGCCGAGCGGACGGTAACGTTCTGGAAAGAGATACTCACGTGAAAGAAGGGGAGCAGGGAGCTGGGAGCTGGGAGCAGGGGCTGGTCCACTGCGAGCCACTGCTCCCGGCTCCCTGCTCCCAGCTCCCTCAAAGGCTATGACTCGCGTCCTGCTCGTCCCCGACTTGCCGTTGGAGCGCTGGCCCTCGATGGACCGCTACGCCCATCGGCTGTACGACTGGCTCGAGAGCGCCGACCCGGGGTTCGAGGTGCGGCTCGCGGCGTCGATCGGCGACATCACGCGCGAACTCGGCAACGGCCGGCGGCACTCGGGGGGGTATCCCCGCTGGTGGGCACAGGATGTGGACCCGATCAAGTTCGTCCTACCGGGCCCCCTGCGCGAGCCGCAGCGCTACTTCGCGCGCTATTTCCTCTATCCGTGGTGGCTCAGGCGCGACGCGAAGCGCGCGCAGCTGGTGCACATCCTCGATCACACCTACGCCCACATGGTGACGCGGGTGCACCGCCGCCCCGCGGTGGTGACGGTGCACGATCTCATGCCGGTGATCATCCTGCGCTCCCCCACCGACGGCTGGCGTGAGGGGCTGCGCAACCGCTTCCTGCGGCGCACCCTCAAGGCGTTGCGGCTGGCGCAGGCGTACATCGTGGGCACTGAGTGGCTGAAGCGCGAGCTCGCGACCTGGCTGGGCGACGACGGCCGCATCACGGTGGTGCCGTTCGGGGTGGACCGCGCGTTCTTCTCCGAGGCGCCCGGCGCGCGCGCCCGCGGGCGCGCCGACTGGCGCATCCCCGAGGACGCCTTCGTGGTGCTGCACGTGGGGAGCACCGTGGAGCGGAAGAACGTCCCCCTGGTGATCAATACCGTGGCGCGGCTGCGCACCGAGGCGGACGTGTACCTGTTGCAGGTGGGCGGACGCTTCACGGGCGACCAGGAGCAGCTGATCGAGCGGCTGGGAATCCGGCGGTACGTGCGGAGCGCGCCGTTCGCCGACGAGACAACGCTGCGGCGCGCCTATCGCGCCGCGGACGTGCTGCTGTTCCCGTCGCTGTACGAAGGCTTCGGGTTCCCCGTGCTCGAGGCGTTCGCGTCGGGCCTGCCGGTCGTGACCTCGGGCGCCGGCGGTCTCAAGGAAGTGGGCGGCGACGCGATCGTGGTTGTCGAGGGCCGCGATCCGGCCGCGTACGTCCAGGCGCTCGAGAGCCTGTCGGACGATGCGATGCAGCGCGAGGAGCTGGTGGAGCGTGGCCGGGCGCGGGCCCGAACGTTCACCTGGCAGCGCACGGCGGAGCAGACGGCGGAGGTCTATCGTCGCCTGCTGTAGGGTGTAGCAATCCTGCCACACTTTCCCAGCGCTTCCCCTGTTGGCTCACC
>Ga0209157_1000639_pt1 | contig 29386 bp, 26 predicted proteins | sample GraSoiAngelo_135_FD_185892 | JGI IMG/M metagenome (GOLD analysis project Ga0209157, IMG submission 185892) | Grasslands soil microbial communities from the Angelo Coastal Reserve, California, USA - 14_0929_05_40cm (SPAdes) (version 2) | ecosystem: Environmental > Terrestrial > Soil > Grasslands ...
CGAGCCCGCAGGCCACGGCCACCTCGTAGAAGCGCTCTGAGAATGCGCCGCAGACCGGGACGAGCACACGGCGCGTCACGCAATTCCGCAGCGCCGCCTCCCACAGCCCGGTGGCCGAGCAGGCGGTCAGGAAGACGTCGTACCCCCGCGTCCCGAACAGGCCCCTCAGCCGCGGCACCAGGTCGCGGATCAGATCCTGCATCTCGATTCCACGGTGGCCGATGATGGGGCGGCCCATCTCGCGCAGGATGTCCGGGGCGACCTCGGTGGGGCCCGGGGTGAAGAGGACCGTGTGGTCCCGTTTCGATGCGGGCACGGCGTCCTTCTCCCTCAGCGCGGGAACAACTTGCTGATGTCGAGATAGATGACCGTCGCCATGAACAGGAGGAGGAGGACGAGACCCGCCTGCATGACCCGTTCCTTGAGCTGAACCGAGAGATCCCGTCGAATCGTTCCTTCGATCATCAGAGTGAAGACGTGTCCGCCGTCCAGGGGCGGGATCGGGAACAGGTTGATGATGCCAAGCTGCAGGCTGACGAAGGCGATGAACTCGAGAAAGTGGGACAGCCCCTCCTGCGCGGTCACGCCGGACGCCAGGTAGAGCCCGATCGGCCCCGAGAACGAGCGCAGAGACAGCTCGCCGAGGAACAGCTTTTTCAGCGTCAGGAACATCAGCGACGCGTTGTCGAGGTTCCTGCGCATCGCCCCGCCCACGGCGTCGACGAAGCCGTACGAGCGGGTCGTCATCGGCGGAGTCGGCAGAAAGCCGATCACCCCCTTGTTCCCCTCGCGCACCGGGGTGATGACCTTCTCGAGCGTCTCCCCGCCGCGCTGGATCACGAAATGCAGCGGCTTGCCGGGTGACGCCTGGATCGTTTTGATGACTTTGCCGATGGTTGTCATCGCAACACCGTCGATCGACACGATCCGGTCGCCGGAACGCAGATCCGCCTTCTCGGCCGGGCGGCCGGGCTGGGGGTCGCTGACGATCACGCCGGTCGCGGGGCCGAACGAGAGGATACCGACGCTGTTGCGCGTGTCCGCCTGGATGGGAAGCTGCACCGTCAGATGCCGACCCGCGCGCTCGAGCACCACCTCCTTCGTCTGCCCCGGGCTGAGGAGGATGGCCCACTCCAGTTCCTTCCAGGTCGTGACGGGCTGTCCTCCGATGCTCAGGATCCGGTCCCCGGGCTGGATACCCGCCGCGACAGCCGGCGAGTCGGGATCGATCTCGCCGACCACCGGCGGCTGGGAGGGATAAATCGGCTCCTGAATGCCCATCATCAGGATCGCCACGGTCAGGACGTACGCCGTGATCAGATTGAACACCGCTCCCATGACGAACACCAGGAAGCGCTGGAAGCGCGAACGGGACATGAGGTCGCCCGGGTCGAGGCTGCCGCTGGTCTCCTCCGGCGTCTCTCCCTTGAGCTTGACGTAACCTCCCAGCGGCACCCAGGAGACGCGGTAGTCGGTGCCGCCGCGCCGGAATCCAAAGATGCGCGGTCCGAAGCCGACGGAGAAGACCTCGACGGTCACGCCGAGCCACTTGGCGACCAGGTAATGACCGAACTCGTGGAACAGGACCACGACGCCCAGGACCACGACGAACGGCAGGGCGAACTGCCAGATCCAGCTCATGTGCTCCAGTATGAAGCTCAACTCGCACCTCCCCGCGATAGGATTTCCTCGGCTGCGCCGCGCGACCAGGCGTCCGCCTCCAGGACGCTCTCGAGCGATGTGACCGGGACGGGCCGGTGGCGCCGGAGCACGCTTTCGACCACCCGCGGAATGCCCGGGAAATCGAGGCGCCAGGACAAGAACGCGCTCACCGCGATCTCGTTGGCGGCATTCAGCACGGCCGGCGCGGTCCCGCCCTCCCGCAGTGCGCCGTAGGCCAGATCGAGGCTCGGGAAGCGCCGCCGGTCGACCGTGAAAAACTCCAGCCGCTCCTGCGCCGCCAGGTCGGGGGCGGCGACCGGCCCGGCGAAGCGCTCGGGGTACCCGAGGGCGTACTGGAGGGGCGCCCGCATGTCCGGAACGCCCATCTGGCAGAGCACCGAACCGTCCACCATCTCGACCATCGAATGCACGATGCTTTGCGGATGCAGAACCACGTCCAGGCGATCGGCTTCGAGGCCGAACAGCCACCGCGCCTCGATCACCTCCAGCCCCTTGTTCATGAGCGTGGCGCTGTCGATGCTGATCTTCCTGCCCATGTCCCATACCGGGTGGCGCAACGCCTGCTCCGGCGTCACCCGCGCCAGCTCCTCGATCGGTGTGGTCCGGAACGGGCCGCCGGAAGCGGTCAGGACGATCCGCCGCACGTCTTCGCTCCGGCTGCCCCGCAGGCACTGGTGTACGGCCGAGTGCTCGCTGTCCACCGGGAGAAGGAGCGCTCCGGTCTTGCTTATCGTCTGCATCAGGAGCGCCCCCGCCATCACCAGGCTCTCCTTGTTGGCGAGCGCCACGGTCTTGCCGGCCTTCAGCGCCTCGTAGGTCGGGGGCAGCCCCGCCGCCCCGACCACGGCCGCGACGACGAGGTCGGCGGCGGGGTACGAGGCGGCCGCGAGGAGCCCTTCCTTTCCCGTCACGATCTCGCAGCGCGCGCGTCTCGCCGCCGGCTCCAGGAGGGCGCGCCGGGCCTCTTCCTCGATGACCGCCAGGCGCGGCCGGTGCGTCTCGATCTGCCGGGCCAGGAGCTCGGCGTTCTTGCCCGCCGCCAGCGCCACGATCTCGAAGCGTTCGGGAAAGCGACCGATCAGGTCGAGCGCCTGGACCCCGACCGACCCGGTCGATCCCAAAACGGCGACCGCGCGACGCGCGCCATCACCCATCAGTGCGTCCTCATGGCGAATTGGTAATAGTAGTAAAGGACCGGACCGGCGTACAGGAGGGAATCGACCCGATCGAGAATGCCGCCGTGGCCGGGGACCAGTGCGGCACTGTCCTTCATCCCCGCCCCCCGCTTCAGCATCGACTCCACGAGGTCTCCCAGGATACCGATCGTCCCCAACGCCAGACCCAGGATGACGCAGTCGGTGACGCTCAGGCGATTGATGAACCAGGCCTTCGCCACGAACCCCGCCAGGAGCGCCCCCACGACACCGCCCACCGCGCCCTCGACCGTCTTTTTGGGGCTGACGCGTGGCGCCAGAGGCCGGCGACCGAAGGTCGTGCCGACATAGTACGCGGCGGTGTCGCTGCTCCACACGACGAAGAACAGCAGGAACACGAGGTCGGACCCGGTCTCGTCCCCTTTCGGCAGGTCGTTGATGATCCTCAGATCGATGAGATATCCGAACAACACGCCGATGAACGTCGCGATGAAGAAGGTCGTGCCGATGTCCGCCAGCGCCGATCCCCAGTCGCCGCCGCGCCACAACGAGGCCAGGGGCAGGGCGATCAGGCCGAGGGCGAGGGCGTAACGGATGTCGAATTCCGCGAAGGCGAAGGAGGCCATGACGAGCACGGCGACCAGGGCCCCGAGAAGACGATGGCAGCGATGACCGCGCGCCGCGGCCAGGCGGTAGAGCTCCCGCAGCGCCAGCAGCGCGGTGACCGTCACCAGGATCTCGTAGACCCCCGGATGAAACTTTTTGACGATCACCCAGAAGACAGGAAGGAAGACGGCCGCGGAAAGGACCCGCTTCATGAGGAAACCGGGGGCGCGCTCACTCGGGCGGGCTCAGACCGTGACCTTGCCCGGCGACAGGCTGACCGGCTCCGGCTCGGAGCCGTCCACCCGGCCGTAACGCCGCTCGCGCTTCTGGTAATCGACGATGGCCTGCAGAAGCTCCCTCTTGCGAAAGTCGGGCCACAGGGTCTCGGTGACCCAGATCTCTGCATAGGCGATCTGCCACAGGAGGAAGTTGCTGATCCGCAGCTCGCCGGACGTGCGGATCAGGAGATCGGGGTCGGGTTGTCCTGCCGTGTACAGATATCGTGAGAACGAGGCTTCGTCGACGGGCGCCTCAGGGGACCCGGATGGGCCCCTGTCGGCAAGGATCCGGTTGACCGCGTCCACGATTTCCGCCCTCCCCCCGTATGACAACGCGATATTGAAGAGGAGCCCCGTGTTCCCCCGCGTCGCTTCCATTCCCTCCTGCAGCTCACGCTTGATGGTCGGACTGAGCTCGTCCTTCCGGCCGATGACGTTGAAGGCGATGTTGTGGCTCTGCAGCGTGTCCAGCTCTTTCTTGAGATACTCGCGCAGCAGGCCCATCAGGGTATCGACCTCTCGGCGCGGCCGCTTCCAGTTCTCAACCGAGAAGGCATACAGGGTCAGGACCTGACAGCCGAGGCGGGCCGAGGTCTCGACCACGTCCCGCACGGCGGCGATGCCGGCCCGGTGCCCGGCGACGCGGGGCAGGCTGCGCATCCGGGCCCAGCGGCCGTTGCCGTCCATGATGATCGCGATGTGCCGCGGCAGGCGCGCGAAATCGATCTGCGCGAGGAACTGCTCCTCGGGTGATCCCTTGGCGATGAGTCCTTCCAAATCTCTTGCCGGATGGGACATGGCGGGGGTCGTCGCTCCCACGCGGAGTGAGCCGAAATCGTAACACACGCGCGATAGAGGGAGCAAGGACGGATCCGCCGTCACGACCGGTACCCGTGCGGGTGCGTGCGCGCAAAACGCCAGGCCGTCTCCAGGATCGATTCCAGTCCCGGAAAGCGCGGCGTCCACCCGATCTCCCGCCGCGCCCGCCCGGAGGAGGCCACGAGGCTCTCGGGGTCCCCGGGCCGGCGGGAAGCCTTGCGGATCGGGATCGGCTTGCCCGTGATCCGGCGGGCCGCCTCGATCACCTGCAGGACCGAGAAGCCGGCGCCGTTCCCGAGATTGAGCACCGAGGCCCCGCCCATTCTCTCCAGGCTCTCCAGCGCGCGCACGTGGCCGTCCGCCAGGTCCTCCACGTGGACGTAGTCGCGCACCGCCGTCCCGTCGTGAGTGGCGTAGTCGGTGCCGAATACCGGCACCGGATCGTCGGTGAGGGCGGCCCGGAGCACGTTCGGGACCAGGTGCGTCTCGGGATCGTGGACCTCCCCCAGCGAGCCGTCCGCGCTCGCCCCGGCGGCGTTGAAGTAGCGGAGCGACACGGAAGCGAATCCGTAGGCCGCATGGTACCAGCGCAGGGCCTTCTCGAGGGCCAGCTTGGTTTCGCCGTAGGGGTTGGTCGGCCGGGTCGGATGCTCCTCATCCATCGGAATCACCACCGGCTCGCCGTACACCGCGGCGGTGGAGGAGAGCACGAGGCGCATGACACCGCGCTCGCGCAGGACGTCCAAAAGCGCCAGGGAGCGCTCGAGGTTGTTGCGGTAGTATTCCCCGGGCCGCTGCACCGATTCCCCCACCAGCGAGGAGGCCGCGAAGTGGACGACGGCGTCGATCTTCTTCGATCCCAGGAGGTCGCGTAGCAGGGCGCGCTCTCCGAAGTCCCCGACCACCAGTTCCATCCCGGCGACGGCCTCGCGGTGTCCTGCGCTCAGGTCGTCCAGCACGATCGGCTCGTGCCCCGCCTCGCACAGCCGCCGCACCGTCACCGCGCCGATAAAACCGGCGCCCCCCGTCACCAGAAGCCTCACGATGCCTCCTTCTCATAGAGGACGCGCTCCAGAACCAACCCGCACGCCGGGGCGACCGGCCCGGCCTGCCGTCGGTCCCGGGCCTTCAAGATATGCGGAATCGAACCGGGATCCAGCCGGCCGCGTCCGGCGAGAATCAGGGTTCCGGCGAGCGTGCGCACCATGTGCCTAAGGAACCCGTTCCCCACGACGCGGTAGCGCACCTCAACTCCGTTCTCCGTCACTTCCGAGGCGCTCAGAGTGCGGACCTTGTCTTCGAGCTCGGAATCCGCCGGGCAGAACGACGTGAAGTCGTGCGTCCCGAGGAGGTCGCGCGCGGCCCGGCGCATCGCCTCGACGTCCAGGCGACCGTGCACCGGAGCGACGAAAGGCGCGTCGAACGGCGAAACCCGCTCCGCCCGCGTGATCCGGTAGAGGTATTCTTTTCCCCGCGCGTCGGCGCGCGCGTGGAACGACTCCGGCACCTCCTCCGCGTGCATCACCGCGATGTCCGGAGGCAGGCGTGCATTCAGGCCGCGGAGCAGCCCCGCGATCGGAATGCGCGAAGAAATCGCGACGTTCGCCACCTGCCCGCGGGCGTGCACCCCGGCGTCGGTCCGGCCCGCTCCCGCGATCCGGACCGGCTCCTGCAGCATGCGGGCGATCCGCTCCTCCAGAATCCCCTGCACCGTCGCTCGTCCAGGCTGCACCTGCCAGCCGGCGAAGCGCGTGCCGACGTACGACACGATCATTTTGAGGTTACGCATGCCGGGGTGCCTGCACGGGTCGCATTATAGCGGCCGGGGCCTGTACATCGAGCGTCGTTTGACGGGCGGGAAACCGGCCGGTATAATCCAGCGCCTCCCGGACGCAGATGCACGGAATTCACGAGGTGACGATGACGATCTCCCCGCGCTTCAGGCTCGCGTCGCTGGTCCTGGCCGGCATCCTGTCGCTGGCGGCCGGGCCGCCGGACTACAAGACCCCGGGCAAGGACTGGGGCAAGGGCCCCGTCAAATGGATCATGACCGACGAGGAGGAGAAAGAGTGGAAGAAGCTGCGCACGGATGAGGAGCGCGCGGCCTTCGTCAAATCATTCTGGGAGAAACGCGACCCGACGCCGGGCACGCCGGAGAACGAGTACCAGGTCATCTTCTGGAAGAAGGTCGAGGAGGCGGAGAAGGCGTTCAAGACGCAGACCACCGATTACGGATCATTGACCGACCGCGGACGGGTCTATCTTCTGATCGGCCCCCCCGCCAAGATGGACAAGGACACGCGCGGTCACATCATCTGGATCTACGAGCCGAATGAAATCCTTGGAATCACGACGCGCTTCGAACTGATGTTCGCCGCCGGACAGCAGAATCCGCTTCTCCTGGACCGCAAGAGGCTCGAGGAGTACGTCGCCGCCCATCCGGAAACTCGCGGAATCGGATGGAAGATCCCGGGCGCGCAGGTGGCCGAGGCGACGCCCGACGTTCCCACGGCTCCGACCCGAAAACCCGAGGAGGACCTGTCGCCCGAGAGCAAGCGCCAGATCCCGATCCTGAAATCGCTCCTCGCCAAGGGATCGGGCCCGACCGCAGTGCCCTTCGAGGTCGCTTTCGACTATTACGCCGCCGCGGACGGGACCACGTTGACCGTCGTCACCGTCGAGGCGCCGCGCGAGGCGGCGCACGGCAGCGGTGACGCCGCCCTTCAACCGTTCGCCCGACTGGAGCCGGCCACCGAGGGCAAGCCGGTGAACCTGACCGGCGATCGTCCCTTCCTCCCGGCGCCTCTGAACGAGGCGCCGCCGGCCTCCTACACGTACCAGTCGCGCCACAATCTGCCGCCCGGAAGTTACAGGCTCGCGGTCGTGGTCGAAGACAAGGTGGTGCCGGGCCAGGTGGGGACGCTGGTCAGGACGATCGACGTGCCCGATTTTCGGAGCAAAGAGCTCAACCTGAGCAGTGTGTCGCTCCTTTCCGGATTCACGCGCCTGGACCCGAACCCGGGACCGGACGACAAGGCGCATGCGGGTCCCTACGTCCTCGGGTCGTTCCGGCTCGTGCCTCGCGCCACGTTGGTGCTGCAGAAGGGCGAGGCGGTGACCTTTTACTACCAGGTGTACAACCCTGCGCCCAATCCCGCCAGCGGCCGTCCCAGCCTGGAGTCGACCGTGACCTTCTTCCTCAAGGACGGCGCCGGCTGGAAGCGCTACCGGCCACCCCTGGTTCGCCAGCTCACCGGGCAGGTCGACCTGTACGCCATCGACCTGAAAGATCTGCTGGCGCCGAATCAGCCGTTGCCGGCCGACTTCAAGATGGAGATGAAGCTGGCCGACAAGATCGCCGGCAAGGAACAGAATCGCGAGGTCGTCTTCACCGTCCGCTGACCAGAAGCGTCAGCTCCTCGGTGTTCAGACGCACGGAGCGACCGAGAGGCAGCGTGGTCTTCGCGGGACAGTGCCCCGCGGGGAAGTCGATCACGACCGGGTAGTTCGTCCCCGCGAGGTGCCGTTCCAGGATGTCGCGGAGGGGCATGTCGTTCCGAGGATCCTTCGCGGCGCAGCCGACCAGACGACCCACCACCATGCCGCGCAGCTTCTGCAACCGTCCGGCCAGGCGAAGATGGCCCAGCATCCGGTCGATCCTGAAAGGCTCCTCATTGACCTCCTCCCAGAAAAGAATGGCCCCGTCCGTCGGCACCTCGTAGGGCGTCCCCACCAGGCCGACCAGGAGCGACAGGCAGCCGCCCAAAAGCGGTCCCTCCCCAACCCCGGGGCGGAGGATCGACGATGCCGCGAGCGGCCAGGCCAAATCTTTTCCAGTCCCTGACAGCGCCTTCCACAGGGACGACTCGTCGAACAGAGAGAGATCGCCCAGCTCGGAGACGTGCGGGCCATAGTAGGTCGACAGGCGCAGCTTCCTGAAGACCGCCGACTGCAAGACGGTGATGTCGCTGTAGCCGATCAGCGCCTTCGGCTGCCGACGCAGGGGCTCGAGGTCGAGATCGGCCACGATACGGGCGCTGCCGTACCCGCCGCGGGCGCACCAGATCGCCCGAATCTTCGGATCGGCCACGAACGCGTCGAGATCGTGAAGCCGCTCACGGTCGGTGCCGGCGAGGTAGGCGTGGCGCCGGCCGAGGTTTTTGCCGAGAACGGGTCGGAACCCCCGCGCTTCGAGATAGGACACGCCGCTCTCGAGCGCATCGCTCCTGATCGGCCCGCCGGGCGCGGCGATGCCGACGCGGTCGCCGGACGAGAGAGGCGGCGGGAGCGTCTTCAACCCCGGCTCCGCGAGACGCCCTTGCGGAACGCATCGAACTCACGGCGGGCGCGCTGGAGCGTGTCGTGATCGGACATCACCTCCATCCCGACCATGGCCAGCGAGCGCGTCGCGACCCGCAGGCCGGCGCGGCCGCGGGGCCCGCCCGCCAGCCTCGCGAAATCGCGTGAGTGCAGGGGCACCGAGTGCGGCGCGATGGCGACGTAGGGATGGATCGACGGCACGACCTGGCTGACGTTGCCCATATCGAGCGAACCCATTTTCTTGCGCGGGGCATCGACCGTTCTCCGGCCGAGCCGGCGCAGCTCCTTCTTGAACAGGTCGGCCAGCACCCGGTTGGTGACCATCTCGGCGTACGGGTGATCGAGAGAGCGGATGGAAGAGCCGGCGCCCGTGCCCCGGGCCGCGGCGCGCACCGCTTCACGGAAGCGCCTCTCCACGCGGGAGAGAGTCGGAAGATCACGCGCCCGCAGGGTAAACCTCCCCACCGCCCGGTCCGGGACGATGTTGGCGCGCTTGCCTCCCTCGATGATCACGCCCGGCATGCGCACCTCGCGCGGCAGGCGGTGGCGCAGCCGGTGCAGGTCGATGAATAACCGGATGAGCGCGTCGAGGGCATTGATCCCTTTCTCGGGAGAGGACACGGCGTGCGCCGACCGTCCGTGGAACGTGACTTGAAGCGAATGGCAGGCCAGGGAGGTCGTATAGACGCGATTCTCCGTGGAAGGGTGGAACATCAGGGCGCAGTCGATGCCCCGGAACACGCCACGCTCGGTCATCAGGACCTTGCCGCCGATCGTCTCCTCCGCCGGTGTCCCAACGATGACAATCTCACCCGGCATGCCGCGAAGCGCCCGCGCCAGGGCCGCCCCGGCCCCGGCGCTGGCCGCGCCGATCAGGTTGTGGCCACAGGCGTGACCGAGTCCCGGCAGCGCGTCGTACTCGGCGAGGAAGGCGACACGCGCCCCGCCGCGCCCGAGCCGTTTCCGTGCAATGAAGGCGGTGCGAAGCCCGCCGGCGCCGCGCCGGATCTTGAATCCTTCCCTCTTAAGGAAGCGCGTGAGCAAGCGCGCCGACTCAAACTCTTCCAGGCTCAACTCGGCGCGGCGGTGCAGGGCGCGGCTCAGCGTCTCAACCGCAGGCCGCAGACGCGCGATCTCGCGCTCCAGGCTCGACCTCAACACGGGCGAGGGGGGCACGCCGGGACGATGCCTGGCGAGATGAGCGCTCGCACGTGCCGCCTCAAGGATGGACCGGAGTGATCCGTAAGCCGAATCCTGTTGCCGCCGTTTCCGGCGGCCGATGGTCATTCCTCTACCCCCGTGGTTACCCGCGGGGGCGGCGTCCCGTACCCGCAGGAACCGCGGCGTCCGCCGTCCCGAAGGACCATGGAGCCGTCGGTCCCCGGCACGGGGGCCAAGCGACCTACCCGGGAGCTTTCGGGCGGGCCACCCGTGAGCGCTCCCCTATTTGGCCTTGCTCCTTGCGGGGTTTGCCGAGCCGCCCCGGTCACCCGGGGCGCTGGTGGGCTCTTACCCCACCGTTTCACCCTTACCGGGACAGGAGGCGGGGCCTCCTGTCCCGGCGGTCTGTTTTCTGTGGCACTTTCCTTCCCGTCACCGGGACTGGGTGTTACCCAGCGCAATGCCCTGCGGAGTTCGGACTTTCCTCTCCCCGGACGTTCGTCCGGGCAGCGACCATCCGGATCACTCCGGCCGAGAAGGATCTTAACAAAGCCGCGGATCGCGACGCAACAACGCATGCTACGATACGACCCCCCGCCCCCTCGGAGACCGGATGCCCGGAGACATCACTCTCGAGAAAGACGTCCCTTACAGCGTCGAAGCCGAGCGCTCGGTGCTCGGCGCCATCCTGATCGAGAACACCGCCATCAACCGCGCGCAGGAAATCCTCCGGGAGGAGGATTTCTATCGCGAGCCGCATCGCAAAATCTTCAAGGTGATGACCGATCTGTCCGAGAAGACGACGGCCATCGACCCCGTGACCGTCAAGGACGAGCTGTCCCGCGCCGGCGACCTGGAGGCGGTGGGTGGTCCCGCCTACATCGCCTCGCTCGTCGACGGCGTGCCGCGCTCGGCCAACGTCGAGTACTACGCCCGCATCGTCAAGGAGAAAGCGATCCTGCGCAGTCTCATCGAGGCCGGCGGGCGCATCGTTTCGACCGCCTACGAGGCCAGCCAGGACGCAGACGACATCCTCGATCAGTCGGAGCGCATGATCTTCCAGATCGCCCAGGACCGTCTGCGCGAGGGTTTCGTGCCGATGAGGGCGATCGCCGACCAGAGCCTGAAGGCGATCGAACGGCTCGCCGAGAGACGCGAGCTCATCACCGGGCTGCCGACGGGCTACCGGTTGCTCGATGAGTACACGTCCGGCCTGCAGCCCGCCGACCTCATCGTCCTCGCCGCCCGCCCCGGCATGGGCAAGACCTCGTTCGCCCTCAACGTCGCGCAACATGCCGGCCTGCGCGCGGGCACGAGGGTCGGCATCTTCTCGCTGGAGATGACGCGGGAGCAGCTCTTTTTGAGGATGCTGACCGGCCTGGCTCGGGTGGACAGCCACCGCCTGCGCACCGGTCGCCTGACGAAGGAGGAGTGGAAGCAGCTCACGAAGGCGTTCGGCGAGCTCGCCGCGGGCAAGGTCTTCATCGACGACTCGGCGGGGATCTCGGTCCTCGAAATGCGCGCCAAGAGCCGGCGCCTGAAGCTCGAGCAGGGGCTGGACCTCGTCGTGATTGACTACATGCAGCTCATCCGCAACCGTTCCCGGTTCGAGAATCGCCAGCAGGAGATGGCCGAGATCTCACGCTCGCTGAAGGAGCTGGCCAAGGAGCTGAACGTTCCGGTCATCGCCGTTTCGCAACTGTCGCGCGCGCCGGAACAGCGCGGCGAGAAAGGCCGGCCGCAGCTCTCGGACCTGCGCGAGTCCGGGGCCATCGAGCAGGATGCCGATGTCGTCCTTCTCCTCTACCGCGAGGAAATGTACAAACCGACCGAGGAGAACCGCGGCATCGCCAAGGTCATCATCGCCAAACAGAGAAACGGTCCGACCGCCGAGTTCGACATGGCCTTCATCCGCGAGTACACGCGGTTCGAGGACCTGGAGCGCCAGCCCGGGTGATGCTCCCACTCGACGCCCACCGGCCCACCTGGGCCGAGATCGACCTCGACACGCTGTCCCGCAACCTGGGGGCGATCCGCCGCCGCATCGGACCGCGGCCGATCCTGGCGGTGGTGAAGGCCAACGCCTACGGCCACGGCGCGGCGGAGGTGGCGCGCTCCCTGGAGACGGAAGGTGTCGAGCGCTTCGGCGTCGCGATTCCCGAGGAAGGGATTGAGCTGCGCCGGGCCGGAATCCGGGCGCCGATCCTCGTTCTGGGGGGGTTCGCGCCGCCCCAGGCCGATCTCCTGCTCCAGCACTCTCTGGTCCCCGCGATCTATCGGCCGGACCAGGTCGAATCCCTGTCGTCGGCCGCGACGCGCCGTGGCATGACGGCGCCCGCGCACCTCAAGGTCGATACCGGTATGGGCCGTCTCGGCGTGCCGGTCGCCGACGTCCCGGCCTTCCTGGAGGTTTTCCGGAGGGCTCCGTCGATCCGGCTGATGGGCGTGTTCTCCCACCTCGCCGTGGCCGACGACCCGGCCGATCCGTTCACGGCGCGCCAGATCGATCTGTTCCAGGAAGCGATCCGCGCTCTCAGTGCGGCACGCCTGTCGCCCGACGAGGTCCACCTCGCCAACAGCGCCGCCATCATGGATCATCCGCCCGCCTGGCTGACGCTGGTCCGTCCGGGCCTGGTCCTCTACGGCTATCCCCCGTCCGCCAAGGTGACACCGCTCCCCGTTCACCCCGTCCTGTCTCTCAAGACGCGCATCATCTATATAAAGGAAGTGCCTCCCGGCACGACGCTGGGATACGGTCGGACCTTCGAGGCGCGCCGGTCCACCCGGGTCGCCTCCCTGGCGCTGGGGTACGACGACGGCTTGCCCCGCCTCGTGTCCAACCGCGGCCACGTCCTCGTGCGCGGCCGCCGCGCCCCCGTGGTCGGGCGGGTCAGCATGGATCTGACCACGGTCGATGTGACCGACGTTCCGGGTGCGGCCCTGGGGGACCTGGTCACCATCATCGGCGTCTGTGGACACGAGGCCCTGGGTGCCGACCAGGTCGCCGCCTGGGCCGAGACGATTTCCTGGGAGGTGCTCTGCGGGATCGGCTCGCGAGTGCCGCGGGTCTATGTCCGCGGGTCGGAGAGGCGGGTCGTCTCGCGCTTCGGAGAACCGGAAGCCTGATCCGCTCCCCTAGTCGCAACTGCCGCGACACGCTATCATGTGCGCGTTGTCATAATGTCATAGATCCGTTTCACCGGCCTGCTCCCGGGCCGCAATGAGGTGATCACCGTGGGAACATTCGTACTACGCACCCTTCTCATCGTCCTGTCGATCCTGTTCGGCGCGCAGATCAGACCCATCACGCTTCATCCCCTCGACCTGACCGGCCTGGTCATCGGGAGCGGGGCGGCGGGGCTGATCGTCGCGCTGGAATACCTGCTTCGCGGTCTCGAGATGAACGCCCTCCTCGGAGGCCTTGCGGGCCTCTTGATCGGAGGGGCGGCCGCGGGCGTCGTCGTGGGGCTCCTGCCGCTCGACATGTTCTCCTTCGCCCCGCCGATCGCAATCCAGGGCTTCCTCTTTCTGCTGTTCGGATACACGGGGATGGCCATCGGCGCCGCGCGCGGGGAGCGCTTCTCCCTTTCGAGTCTGCGCGCCGCGTGGGCCGAGGGGGGGCAGAAGCAGAACTTCAAAATCCTCGACACCAGCGTCATCATCGACGGCCGCATCGCCGATGTCTGCGAGACCGGCTTTCTGGACGGAACCCTGGTGGTTCCCCAGTTCGTCCTCAGGGAGTTGCAGTACATCGCCGACTCCCAGGATTCCCTGAAGCGGAACCGCGGGCGCAAGGGGCTCGATATCCTGCAGCGCATCAAGAAGGGCCCCGAGGTCAAGGTCCTCATCTCGGAGGCCGATTTCCCTGAAATCAAGGACGTCGACATGAAGCTGATCGAGCTGGCCAAGCAGCTCGGGGGCAAGATCATCACGAACGATTTCAACCTCAACAAGGTGGCCGAGCTGCGCGGCGTCCAGGTCCTGAACATCAACTCCCTGGCGAACTCCCTCAAGCCGGTCGTCCTGCCCGGCGAGTCGATGAAGGTCTTCATCCTGAAGGAGGGCAAGGAGGCCAACCAGGGCGTGGGCTACCTGGACGACGGGACCATGGTCGTGGTCGACAACGCCAAGCGCCACATCGGCAGGAACATCGAGATCACCGTGACCTCGGTCCTGCAGACGACGGCCGGCAAGATGTTTTTCGGCAAGTCCGATACGGCCGACGAGGCCACGCCCATCGACCAGCGCCCGCGGAGGACCGGCGCTTGAAACGGGCGATAGTCCTCGTCGGGCTCGCCTTGTCTGCGGCGGGCCCGGCGCTCGTGGCAGCCGAGACCGCCCCTCCGGCGCACGCCTATCTCATCATGCCGTCCGAGAACACCGCCGAGGACCGCTCGCTCGACTGGTTGTCCACCGGTCTGGCCCACTCCCTGGGCGAATACCTGCTCGGATTCGGGCAGCAGGTGATGGACGACGAAGAGCGCTCCGTTCTGCTGGAGGGAAGCGGCATTCCACCCGGCGCACCCCTGGCGCTCGCCAGCGCCCTGGAGCTGGGACGCAAGACGCTGTCCCGCCCTGCAGGCCTGCGCATCGATCGCCTGGTCCTCGGCCGCTTCAACGTGGACCGTGGCGACATCACCCTCGCCGCGCGCGTCATCGACATCCAGCTGGAGAAGGCGCGTCCCTGGCTGTCGCGCTCAGGCCGCCTGAAAGATCTCCTGGAGGTGAACCGAGATCTGGCCTTGGCGCTGGCGCGCGACGAGAAGATCGTGGTGACCGACGGGCGCGCGGAGCTCCTGCGCAAGCAGTCGGAGGACGTTCCCCTCCTGGCCTTCGAGACCTACTGCCGCGCCGTCACCGAGAGCGATTCGAAAAGGCGTCTGCAGCTCCTGCGCAAGGCCCTGCAGCAGTACCCGGGCTTTCCCAAGGCGGCCTACCAGGCCGGCTCTCTCCTGGCCCGCGAAGAGCGATGGGAGGAGGCGGCGGCGGTCCTGGGCAAGGCGTCTTCCGACCCCTTTCCCTACGAAAGCGAATTCCATCTGCTGAGCGCCCAGGTCGCGCTCGGACGCAGGGATCCGCAGGCGGCGATGAGCGAGGCGCGCCGGGCGCTCTCGATCACCGACACGGCCCGCGGCCACCTCCTCCTGGGAAGGGCCCTGCAGGCTTCGGGTGACCGCGCCGCCGCCCTGGCCGAGCTGGAGAAGGCCAGGACCGCCGACCCTTCCGACGCGGAGGTCGAAGATTTGCGCCGGGCGCTCGATGAGGGGAAGAACCCGCGGAGGGGACCTTGAGCCCGTCGGATCTCGAGATCGCGCGACGGACGAGGCTCGTGCGCATCGAGAGCCTGGCGGAGTCCCTCGGTCTGCAGCCCGACGAGCTTGAGCCGTACGGCCGCTACAAGGCGAAGATTGCGCTGCAGGCGCTCGATCGTCTGAACGACCGTCCGGGCGGCCGCTACGTCTGCGTCACCGGCATCAACCCCACGCCACTCGGCGAGGGCAAGACGGTCGTGACCATCGGACTGGCCCAGGCGCTGCGGCGCCTCGGGAAACGCGCCATCAGCACGCTGCGGCAGCCGTCCATGGGGCCGGTCTTCGGCATCAAGGGGGGCGCCACCGGCGGCGGCCATTCGCAGGTCGTGCCGATGGAGGACATCAACCTGCACTTCACCGGAGACTTCCATGCCGTCGCCGCGGCGCACAACCTGCTCGCCGCGCTGATCGACAACCACCTGCACCACGGCAACCGGCTCGGCCTGGATCCGGAGGCGATCCTGTGGCGTCGAAGCCTCGACCTGAACGACCGGGCCCTGCGCCGCATCCGCGTGGGCTTGGGCGGCGGGGCCAACGGCGTCGAGCGCGAGAGCGGCTACGACATCACGGCGGCGTCCGAGGTGATGGCGATCCTGTCCCTGTCCAGGAGCCCGCGCGACCTGAAGGAGCGCCTGGGGCGCATCCTCGTCGGCGTGGATCGCGAGGGACGGGGGGTGGCAGCGGCCGCCCTGTCGGCCCCGGGCGCGATGGCGGCGATCCTGAAGGACGCGATCAAGCCGAACCTGGTGCAGAACATCGAGGGTGGCGCGGCGCTCATCCACTGCGGCCCGTTCGCGAACGTGGCGCACGGCAACAATTCCGTCCTGGCCGATCTCCTGGCGCTCAAGCTGGCCGATTACGTCGTCACCGAAAGCGGATTCGGCTCGGAAATGGGCGCCGAAAAGCTGTTCGATATCAAGTGCCCGGCCTCGGGGCTCGCCCCGTCAGCGGCGGTCATCGTCTGCTCGATACGCGCCCTGAAGCTGCACGGCGGCGTCGCCATCAGCGGCAGGGATACCTCGGCCCTGAAGAGGCCCGACGTCGCGGCGGTGGCGCGCGGCTGCGAAAATCTGCGCAAGCACGTCGAGAACATCCGTATGTTCGGCCTGCCTGCCGTGGTCGCGGTCAACCGTTTCGAGAGCGACACACAACCGGAGATCGACGAGGTCGTCGAGCGGGCGCGCGCCGCTGGCGCGTTCGCCGCTGTCTCCGTGGAGGTTTGGGCGCGGGGCGGCGAGGGCGGTCTCGAGCTCGCCGAGGCGGTCATGCGCGCGGCCGGCTCCGGCGCACGATTTTCTCCCCTTTACTCCCCCGACCTGTCGATCGAAGCCAAGATCGAGACCATCGCCCGGCGGATTTACGGCGCCGCGGGCGTCACCTACACCGACAAGGCCAGGGAGCGGATTGAGTTCTGCCGTCGCCACGGGCTGGGCCGGCTGCCCATCTGCATGGCCAAGACTCCGCTGTCCCTGTCGCATGACCCGGCGCTCAAAGGACGTCCCGAAGGGTTCGTGGTGCCGGTGACCGACATACGCGCCGCCGCCGGAGCCGGATACGTCTACCCGTTGGTGGGAAACATCATGACCATGCCGGGGCTGCCGTCCTCGCCGGCGGCCGAGCAGATCGACCTCGACGACGAGGGTTGCATCCGCGGTCTGTCCTGAGGGATGTGCCTGACTAGGATCGCGGGCGACGTGTGTACCGCGCTACGACGAAGGCGTCGTAGGTACTGAGCAGCCAGGACAGCGCCGTCACGAACAGGATCGCCATCCCGACCTTGATGGCCTTGTCCAGGAACAGCCTCTGCGGCTCGATGTCGACCAGAATCCGGAACAGGGGCGACATGAGGTACAGCGCGATCAGGTAGGCCTGGAGCAGGAACGAGAACAGGAAGAAAACGGCCTTCCCGAGCTGTCCGTTGAGCAGTTGTCCCCATCCGGGAACGCACAGCGAAGCCAGGCCCGACACGAGCGGCCGGTGCAATCCATCGAACCGGCCGCCCCGGGCCTCCGCGCCGCGGTAGGCCTGGGCCACGTTGTAGATGGCGAAGAAGATCACGCAGAAATCGAGGGAGGAGGCGTAGAGCATCATCTCCCACTCGCTCACGAAGAACAGGTGGGCGAAGCTCCTGACACGATCCCAGGCCATGTACATGAAGTAATGGAACGACAGGATGAAGATCTCGCTCAGGAAGAACAGGGCGGCGAGCCTGCCGTCGCCGTTGTAGAGCTGGCCCAGGCCGCAGACGAACAGCGACAGCGTCGAGGCCGCCGCGGGGTTCTTGCGACCGCGCCCGCGCGCGCTCGCGACCGGCCGCTCCGCCACGGTCTCTTCGAGTTCGGTGGAGCGCTCGGCAGCCTTCCCTTTCGCCGAGGCCACGGCGCGGGGACCCCCGCCCTTCCCCTTGCCCTTGTCGGCAGGCTTGAGGATGTCGTCTTCCGTGATGACGAAGACCTCGTCCTGGTTGATCATCACCCACCCTCCATCCAGACGGAAGGCTTGTCACTCCCCGTCCAAGTTGCTCCCTCCGGCGCGGCGGCGCAACCCAAAGGAAACGAGCAAGGGGCGTACCAGGGAGTGTCCAATCCTCCGGATCCAGCTAAGTCACATCGGTCGTTGGCCTTCCGCCCAGCGACCCGAGCAAGGGAGCAAAACACGGTCGCCATCGATAGTCGTCGCGCGGCAAAAACGGTAAGGGGAATTGCGGAATCGTCACCGGGCCCGCTCGCGGGGCCACCCTCCGAGCACGCTACGGCTGCCTGGGGCCCCGGGCGAGGACGTGGACGGATTTCTAGTCGTGCGTGCGGCCGACGAGTCCTGCCAGGGCGTGGAGGTCGCGCACCAGTCCGGCGAACTGCTCCGGAAGGATCGCCTGTGGCCCGTCGGAGAGGGCCCGGGCGGGATCGTGGTGTACCTCGACCATGACGCCGTCGGCCCCGGCGGCGATGGCGGCACGGGCGAGGGGGACGACCTTGTCGCGCCGCCCGGTGCCGTGGCTGGGATCGACCAGGATCGGCAGGTGGCTGAGGTGTTTCACGGCGGGCACGATCGCGAGATCGAGCGTGTTCCGCGTATGGTCGGCGAAAGTGCGCACACCGCGCTCACACAGGAAGAGCTGGTAATTCCCCTCCGACACGACGTACTCCGCGGCCATCAGGAATTCGTCCAGGGTGGCCGACATGCCGCGCTTCAGGAACACGGGAATTTTCGACTTTCCGGCGCGCTTGAGCAGCGAGAAGTTCTGCATGTTGCGCGCCCCTATCTGCGCGGCGTCGGCGTAATCCTCCACCATGGCCATCGAATCCTCGTCCACCGCCTCGGTGATGATCGGCAGGCCGGTCTCTTCTCTGACGCGCGCCAGGATTTGCAGACCCTTGAGGCCCAGTCCCTGGAACGAGTACGGCGACGTGCGCGGCTTGAAGGCACCGCCTCGGAACAGGTCGGCGCCGGCCTCGCGAACCCGCTGGGCGATCGTCAGGGTCTGCGCCTCCGACTCCACGGCGCAGGGGCCGGCGATGATCGTCAGGCGTTTCCCCCCGACCGGGCGGCCGCCCACGGTGACGACGCTGTCGGCCGCCTTCACCTCCCGGCTGACCAGCTTGTAGGGCTTGGTGACCCGGATCGCCTGCTGCACCCCAGGCAGGATCTCGAACTCGGCAGGATCGAGCGGGCCGTGATTGCCGGTGATCCCGATGGCGGTCCTCTCCGCCCCGGGGATCGGATGGGGCCGCAGACCCAGGGCGCGGATCCTTTCAGTGACGGCGCGGATTTGCTCCTCGGTCGCGCCGGACTCCATGACGATCAACATGCCGAAGGTTCTCCCGAAGGCCCCGGATGATACGCCGCCAGCACCCCCGTCCGCAACGGGAAGTCGCCTGTTCGGTTGACACTAGCGCGGATCGCCCCGTATACTCTCGCGTTCGCAAGACCAAGCCACCAAGGCGCCGCCGGAGGCGCCGTTTCGGGCTCTCAGGTGAAGGCGCGTAGCTCAGGGGGAGAGCGCTACCTTGACACGGTAGAAGTCAGCGGTTCAAATCCGCTCGCGCCTACCACTCCCGCCTTTGGTCATTCAGGCCCGGGCGTCACCAGAGAAGCGACGGGGCACTTCGATTGAAAGGGCAGAGCGCCGTGGAGACAGTCGAAGTCGTCCTGCCGGATGGAGCCGTCCGCTCGTTCCCGCGCGGCACGCCGCTGTCAGAGGTCGCCGCCGCCTTCGATGGGCAGGTGGCCAAGCGCGCCGTCGCCGCGCTCGTGGACGGCGTTGAAAAGGACATCTATCTGCCGCTGGAGAGGGGCGCCCGGGTCGAGTTCATCACCCCGGAATCGCCGCGAGCCCTCGAAATCTACCGCCATACCACTTCGCACCTCCTGGCGAATGCGGTCAAGGACCTGTTTCCCGAGGTGAAGATCGGGATCGGACCCGCCACCGAAGAGGGGTTCTTCTACGACTTCGAAAGAAAGGAGCCCTTCACCCCCGCCGATCTCGAACGCATCGAGGCGCGCATGCGGGAGATCAAGTCCAAGGACCTGCCCATCCGGCGCATCGAACAGCCGAAACAGGAGGCCCTCGCCTACTTCCGGTCAATCGGCGACAACCTCAAGGTGGAACTCGTGGACGAAAAGGGCGGTGCGATCGTGTCCTGCTACCGCCAGAACAATTTCACGGACTTCTGCACCGGACCGCACCTGCCGTCGACCGGCCGTATCGGCGCGTTCAGGCTCCTGTCGATTGCCGGCGCCTACTGGAAGGGCTCCGAGAAGAACCAGCAGCTGCAGCGGATCTACGGGACGGCCTTCCCGACCGAGGAGCAGCTCGTCGAGCACCTGCGTCTTCTGGAGGAGGCCAAAAAGCGCGACCACCGCAAGCTCGGGCCCGCGCTCGATCTGTTCAGCGTCGAGGAGACCGCCGGGCCAGGCCTGATCTTCTGGCACCCGCACGGCACGATCGTGAGGCAGATCCTTGAGGACTTCTGGAAGGACGAGCACCGCCGCCGCGGTTATCAGCTCGTGAGCACGCCCCACATCGCGCGTGACGAGCTGTGGAGGATGTCCGGCCACCTCGACTACTACAAGGACAACATGTTCACGTTCGAGATCGAGGACGCGGGCTACGTCATCAAGCCGATGAACTGTCCGGGCCACTCCCTGATCTACAAGTCGCGGTTGCGATCGTATCGCGAGCTGCCCATCCGCTTGGCCGAGCTCGGCACGGTGTACCGCTACGAACGCTCGGGCGTCCTGCACGGCATGATGCGCGTGCGCGGGTTTACGCAGGACGACGCGCACATCTATTGCACCCGCGAGCAGATCCTCGACGAGATCAAGGGCGTCCTCGACCTGGTCCTCACCTTCCTCAAGACCTTCGGCTACGAGCATTACGAGGTCGACCTGTCGGTCCGTGATCCGGTCCACCCCGAGAAGTACGCCGGTGACGACGACGGATGGAGGATGGCGGAAGGGGCGCTCACGCAGGCCCTGGAATCCCGGGGCCTGTCGTACACGCGGCGCCAGGGCGAGGCGGTCTTCTACGGGCCGAAGATCGACGTCCGGATGTTCGACGCCATCGGCCGTCCGTGGCAGGGGCCGACCGTGCAGTTCGACTTCAATCTGCCGCAGCGCCTCGGCATCCAGTACGTGGCATCGGACGGCTCGCAGACCCCGGTCGTGATGGTCCACCGCGCGATCTACGGCTCGCTCGAGCGCTTCATGGGTGGCCTGGTCGAGCACTACGCCGGGGCGTTCCCGCTGTGGCTCGCCCCCGTGCAGGCGGTGGTCATGCCGATCACCGATCGGACGCGCGAGTACGGCCGCAAGGTGCAGGCCGGCTTGCGCGATGCCGGGCTGCGTTGCGAGATCGACGACCGCAATGAGAAGATCGGCGCCAAGATCCGCGAGGCGCAGATCAAGAAGATCCCTTTCATGCTGGTGGCGGGCGACCGCGAGGCGCAGGCCTCGACCGTCGCGGTCCGCAGCCGCAAGGAGGGCGACCTCGGAGCGATGGACCTCGAAGCGATCCGCGACCGGCTGGTGAGAATGAACGCCGATCGCGTTATCGGGCCGTGAAACGACCGTCTCTCAACCGAACGTGCGGCCCCTCGTGGACGGGGGCGGGAGGTAAAACACCATCGAGAAAAAACTAAGGGTCAACGAAAAGATCCGGGCCCGGGAAGTGCGCGTCATCGGGCAGGACGGAGCGCAACTTGGAATCATGTCCCCGGATCAGGCCCTGCGCATCGCGCAAGAGGGCGGGCTGGACCTGGTGGAGGTCTCTCCCGACGCCGTCCCGCCGGTGTGCCGCGTCCTGGATTACGGCAAGTACCGCTACCAGCTCAACAAGAAGGCCCAGGAGGCGAAGAAGAAACAGAAGATCATTCAGGTCAAGGAGGTGAAGTTCCGCCCCAAGACCGACGAACACGATTACGAGTTCAAGCGGAACAACATCATCCGTTTCCTCACCAAGGGGAAGAAGGTGAAGGCGACGGTCATTTTCCGGGGCCGCGAGAACATGCACCGGGACATCGGCTACAGGATCCTCACGCGCCTCCGGCAGGAGGTCGGCGAGTTCGGCGTCGTCGAGACCGAGCCTCGCCAGGAGGGACCGTTCCTGGACATGATCCTCGCGCCGAAGAAATGGTCCGGCCAGGCAACCGCCCCGGTGCCGGCCCCGCCCGGCGGCGCGGCGGAGAAGATCTCGCCGGGACGACGCGGCCCCTAGGAGACACTGTCACATGCCGAAGATGAAGACCAAACGAGGCGCCGCGAAGCGTTTTCGACTGACCGCCACCGGCAAGGTCAAGAGGAGTCGGGCCTTCAAGCGCCACATCCTGACCAGCAAGTCGACCAAAAGGAAGCGGCACCTGGACATGGAAGCCCTCGTCAGCAAGGCGGACGCCCGCCGGGTGCGCGAGATGCTTCCCTACGGCCGCCCCTAGGAGAGGACCAACGTGCCGAGAGTCAAGAGAGGAACCAAGAGACGCCACCGACGCAAGAAGATGCTCAAGCTGGCGAAGGGGTATTACACCGGCAAGAGCAAGCTGTACCGCGCCGCCAAAGAGGCCATCGAGAAGTCGCTCGGTTACGCCTACCGCGACCGGCGGGCCCGCAAACGCGAGTTTCGCAGCCTCTGGATCGTGCGCATCAACGCCGCGGCCCGGCAGAACAGTCTGTCCTACAGTCGCCTGATGTCAGGCCTGGCGAAGGCGGGTGTCGCGATCGATCGCAAGATACTGGCCGATCTGGCCGTGACCGACCCGAAAGGCTTCACCGCCCTGGCACAAACCGCCAAGAGCGCTCTCGGGGTCGTCTAGGCGCCGGTCCCAGGGACCTCTCCGATCCGAGGGGCGCCGCCGTCTGAGGAGCCTCCATGCAGAGCCGCGTCCATGAGATCCGCCGGGAGTTCGATCGCGATCTGGCCGGGGCGAGGGATCCCGAGGCCCTCGAGCGCGTGCGCGCGCGCTACCTCGGTCGCCGCGCAGGGCTCCTGACCGGCCTGCTGCGTGATCTGCGCGAGGTCCCGTCCGCCGGGCGCGCCGCCTTCGGCAAGGCGGTGAACGATCTCAAGGCCCACGTCGAGGAAGCCCTCGAGGCGGCGCAGGCCCGCCTCGTCCCGGGTTCGGCGCGGGAGGCGCCGATCGACCTGACGCTGCCCGGTCGGGTGCAGCGGCCGGGCGCTTCGCACCCCATCACGCAGGTGAGCGCCCTCATCGAGGAGATCTTCCTCGAGATGGGCTACACCCTCGAGAGCGGTCCCCAGGTCGAGACGGACTTCTATAACTTCGAGGCCCTCAATATCCCGGCTCACCACCCGGCGCGCGATATGCAGGACACCTTCTACGTCGAGGGCGGCCTCCTCCTCCGGACCCATACCTCGCCGGTTCAGATCCGCACGATGCAGAAGCGCCGCCCGCCCGTCAGGATGGTGGCGCTCGGCAGAGTGTTCCGCCGCGACTCCGATATCACTCATTCCCCCGTCTTCCACCAGGTGGAGGGGCTGGTGGTGGCGGAGGGGATTACGTTCGCCCACCTGAAGGGGACGCTGGCGCACTTCTGCCGCAAAGTGTTCGGGAAGGGGATCACGATCCGGCTCCGGCCTTCGTACTTCCCCTTCGTGGAACCGGGCGCGGAGTACGACATCTCTTGTATCTTCTGCGGCGGGTCTGGATGCAGCCGCTGCAAGGGCACCGGCTACATCGAGATGGGCGGCGCGGGGATGGTCCACCCCGCGGTGTTCGAGAAGGTGGGCTACGACCCGGAGCTCTTCACAGGGTTCGCGTTCGGTCTTGGCATCGAGCGCATCGCGATGCTCAAGCACGGCATCGACGACATCCGGCTGTTCTTCGAAAACGATCTGAGATTCCTGTCGCAGTTCCCGGGATGACGCGGCGGGCACGCGTCGGATCGCACGCATGAAGTTCAGTCACCAGTGGCTGCAGTCGTACGTGAGCATCGCGGAGGAGCCTGCCAGGGTCGGCGCCCGTCTGACGGCGGCCGGTCTGCCGATGGACGGGATCGAAACGCGCGACGGCGACGCCGTGTATGACTTCGACATCTTGACCAACCGCCCCGACTGCATGAACCATCTGGGGGTGGCGCGAGAGTACGCCGCCATGACCGAAGCACCGCTGCGGCCGCCTTCCGTCTCGATCCCGGCGGGCGGGCGGGCGACTCGGGAGGTCGCGTCCGTCGCCGTCGAGGCACCCGACCTGTGCGCGCGCTACGCCGCGCGCTGCATTCTCGGGGTCCGCGTGGGGCGGTCTCCGGACTGGTTGCGGCGACGCTTGGAGTCGATCGGGCAGCGTGCGATCAACAGCGTCGTCGATGCCACCAATTTCGTCCTCTGGGAGCTGGGCCACCCGCTGCATCCCTTCGACATGGATCGACTCGTGGGCGGGCGCATCATCGTGCGGCGGGCGCGCCCGGGCGAGCGCCTCACGACACTGGACGGCGTCGAGCGCACGCTGACGGCCGACATGCTGGTGATCGCGGACGGGACGAAGGCGGTCGCTCTGGCCGGCGTCATGGGCGGTGCTGCGAGCGAGATCGGCGCTTCCACGACGAACGTCCTCTTGGAGAGCGCCTGGTTCGAGCCCGTGCCGGTGCGCCGGGCCGCGCGGGCCCTCGGGCTCCACACCGATGCCTCGCACCGATTCGAGCGGGGCGCCGACCCGGAGGGGGTCCTCACGGCCCTCGACCGGGCCGCGCAAATCATCATGGAGATCGCGGGCGGCAGCGTCACGACGCCGGCTCTCGACGTCTTCCCGCGTCCCCTGCCCAAGCGCGTGATCGCGCTCCGGCCGGCGCGCGCCCGGGCCCTGCTCGGGCTGAACCTCGATGACGGCGCGATGCGCGGCGCCCTCGAGGCGCTGGGCTTCGCGGTCGCCCCCGGCCGGGACGGGGTCTGGAGCGTTGGAGTGCCGTCGTTCCGCCGCGACGTGGAGCGCGAGGCAGACCTGATCGAGGAGGTGGCGCGGCACCGCGGCTACGACGCGATCCCGGAGCGCCTCCCCGTCCTGCCGGTCGAAGGCGGAGAGCGGGGCGCTCTGGACGCGACGATCCGGGCGGCGCGCCGCGTGTTGCAGTCGGCAGGCCTCAGCGAAGCGATCAACTATGCGATGGTCGAGCGCGAGGACTGCGTGCTGTTCGCCCCCGGCGTGACCGCTCCCGTGGCGCTGACCAATCCGCTGCAGGCGAACGCGGCGTTCCTGCGCACCTCCCTCCTGCCGGGACTCCTGCGCAACCTGGCGCACAACCTGAACCACGGCCTGGCGAGCGTCCACCTGTTCGAGATCGGAACGGTCTTCCTTCCGGGATCGCCGCTCCCCGAGGAGACACCGCGCCTGGCGTTCGTCCAGGCCGGGCGGGGCGTACCGATGCACTGGAGCCTGCCACGCCGCGACGCCGACCTGTTCGACGCCAAGGGCGTGGCCGAGCTCCTCGGCGACCTTTTGGGAGTCTCCCCGCTCGCCTTCACTTCGGATAGAATCGCGTTCCTGGAGGAGGCAAGAGCACTTTCGGTCACCAGTGAGGGCCAGGTCCTGGGCGTCGTTGGCGAGATCCGGAGGTCCCTCCTGGAGCGCTTCGGCATCGATCGGGCGGTCTTTGGCGGCGAGATCGAGCTCCTCGAGCTCGACAGGCGTCAGGGGACGGTCCGACGCTATCGTCCGCTGCCCCGCTATCCGCCGGTGCGCAGGGATCTGGCGATCGTGACGGGCCCGGGGACGACCTTCCAGGCGATCGAGGGGACGATCCGCAAGCACAGCACCCTGCCGATCGCCGAGGTGCAGGCGTTCGACCTGTACAGGGGGCCCGGTGTGCCCCAAGGGTGCGCCAGCCTCGCCGTGCAGATCGTCTTCCAGCATCCGGAGCGGACTCTTCTGGCGCAGGAAGTGCAGGAGAGCATCGAGGCCATCACGGGCGCCCTGCGGCGCGAGCTGCGAGTCAAGCTGCGCGGGGCCGAGGCGGAATGAAGGACAACCGAACGCGACGGGCGGAGGTGAGGATGGAGCCGAAGAGAGTCGTGGTCGACCTGCAGCAGCTCGATCTCCTCGAGCAGAAGATCGTCAAGGCGACCGAGCTCCTCCGCTCGCTGCGTCGGGAGAAAGACGCGGCGCTGGCGAGGGTCCGGGAGCTGGAGAAGGCCCTCACAGCGGCGCAGACGCAGATCCACGCTTCGGAAAAGGGCAAGGAGGAGATCAAGGAGCTGTCCGAGCAGATCGACGTGCTGCGCGAGGAGCGCCAGGAGATCCGCGGACGTGTCAGCCAGATGCTGGAGATGATGGCCGGCCTGGAGGACGGCGGCGAGGCGAGGCGGGAGCATTGACCCCGCCGCGGGAGGGACGCACGATGGAACGTATGCAGGGCCACCTGGTGCAGGTGGAGATCTACGGGCAGTCGTACAATCTCCGCGGCGAGGGCGAGGCCGGCTACATCCAGGATCTGGCCTCGTACGTGGATCGCAAGATGCGGGAGGTGAGCGAGGTGACCGCCACCGTCGATTCGCTCAAGGTGGCCATCCTCGCGGCCCTCAATATCGCCGACGAATCGCGGCGGGGCCTGAGGCCCGATCCGACGATCACCAAGGGTGGCCCCGACCGTGTGGCGCGACTCATCGACATGCTGGAGCGGTGCTTCGCGGACGCGTGACCGGAAAAGGCCGGAAACCCGGCGTTTCGCGGGTCTTGACGCCCGGGGGCGGCGGCAGTAACATCGCGAGCGACCCTGCGCGGTGCGTGTTGGAGCGGCACTTTTGAGCCAACACTATTTGAACGGGCGCCTGAGTCCATTCGTGGTGAGCATTCCCGTCCGCGGGGATGCCTGAAGCGAAGGCGAGGGGCCCACGCTGGTAGTCCAGGTTCAAATAGTTCCCCTCCTCACGGCCAAGCGGGGTTTCAACGTGTTCTGAGCCTTCCTCCGTCCCGACACCCCGCCGATCGATCACCGGTCCCGCTTCGCGAACGCCCGCGAGGGAGAGTGCATGACGTTCGTCTTCATCGGCCTCGGAGTGGCGGCCGCCGCAGCGGCCGCGTTCTTCGGCCTGCGTCTGCTCCGCGAGCGGCTGCGGGCCGAAGCGGAGGGTCGCGCCTCGCGCATCGCCGCCGACGCGGAGAGCCGGGCGCAGACGCGTCTGAAGGAGGCCGATCTGGAGGTCGAGGAGTGGCGCTCCACGGCCGAGGCGCGCTTCGAAAGCCAGACGCGCCAGAAGCGCGAGGAGCAGCAGCGTCTCGAGGAGCGCCTGAAGGAGCAGGAGCGCAATGTGGCGCGCAAGCTCCAGCTCCTGGACCAGAGGCATCAAGAACTGGACGAGCGCGAGGCGAAGCTGAAAGAGCGCGAGGATCGCGCGTCGTCCCTCGAGAAAGAGGCCCACTCGCTCATTCAGGAGCGTCGTCAGAAACTGGAGCGGGTTGCCGGTCTCACGGCGCGTGACGCGCGCCGCGAGCTCCTGCGCGAGGTCGAAGGAGAGGCGCGTCAGGAGACCTCCAGCCTGATCCGCCGCATCGAGGAGGAAACGCTGGCCGAAGCGGGCTCCCGCGCGAGGCGCATCGTCGCGGAGGCGATCCAGCGCCTGCCGGCCTCCGATCTCGTGGACGGCGTCATCACCGTCGTCAAGCTGCCGAGCGATGACATGAAGGGCCGAATCATCGGGCGGGAGGGTCGCAACATCCGGGCCCTCGAGATGGCGACCGGCGTGGATGTGATCGTCGACGAGACGCCGCAGTCGATCGTGCTCTCGAGCTTCGACCCGTTCCGCCGCGCTGTGGCGCAGATGGCGATCGAGCGCTTGATCGAGGACGGCCGCATCCACCCGGCGCGCATCGAAGAGATGGTGGCGCGGGCGCGATCCGAGGTCGCGGAGAGCCTCGATGCCCTGGGCGAGAGCGCGGCGTTCGAGCTGGGCATCACCGGGCTGCCGCACCGCCTGCAGCGGCTGCTCGGGAAGCTCAAGTACCGCATGGTGCTGGGGTACAACCTGCTCGATCATTCGGTGGAGGTCGCGAGACTGGCGTCGCAGATGGCGATGCTCCTGGGCCTGCACCCCGAAGTGGTGATGCGGGCCGGCCTCCTTCACGAGATCGGCCAGGTCGAGGAGTCGCGCGCCGATACGCACCCGATCCTGGTCAGCGCCGACCTGGCCGGGAAATTCAACGAGGATCCGCGCGTCGTCCAGGCGATCCTGGCCCTGCACGGCACCGGGGCCGAGCCCTCGGTCGACGCCGCGCTCCTGAAGGTGGCCGAGAAGGCGATCCTCGCGCGTCCCGGCGAAAAGGACACGAGTCTTCAGGGATTCATGGAGCGAATGCGCAGCCTCGAGGCGATCGCCTCCTCCTTCCACGGCGTCACCCGGGCCTTCGCCATGCGCTCCGGCAAGGAAGTGCGCGTCCTCGTCGAAGCCGATGCCGTGAGCGACGGCGATGTCGTGACGCTGTCGAAGGAGATCACCAGCCGCATCCAGAAAGAAGTCGAGTATCCCGGCGCGGTGCGCATCAGCGTCATCCGCGAAACACGCGCCGTGGATTACGCGACGTAGGGGCCGATGCGCATCGTGTTTCTCGGAGACGTCAACGGGCGCGCCGGCCGGCACGTTCTGATGACGCAGCTGCCGCGTCTGATCGCCCGGCGGGGCATCGACTTCGTGGCGGCGAACGTCGAGAACGCCGCGGACGGCTTCGGAATCACCCCCGACCTCAGCGAAGAGCTTCTCGCCTGCGGCATCGATTGCATGACCTCGGGCAACCACATCTGGGACAAGACGGAAATCCTCGACTACCTCCCCGGGCAGCCGCGGCTCCTGCGCCCGCTCAACTACCCCGACCGCGCTCCGGGCGCCGGCCTCTACCTCGGCGAGACTCCCGCCGGTGTGGCGGTCGCGGTGATCAACCTGATGGGGCGGGTGTTCATGCCGCCCTGCGACAACCCGTTCCCGGTCGTCGACCAGGCCCTGCGGCGCCTCGAGGCGAAGGCGCGCGTCATCCTGGTCGACATGCATGCGGAGGCGACCTCCGAGAAGACCGCGATGGGGCACTACCTCGACGGGCGCGTCACGGCCGTGGTCGGCACCCATACCCACGTCCAGACGGCGGACGAGACGATCCTGCCCGGGGGCACGGGCTACATCACCGATCTGGGCATGACCGGCGCGTACGACTCCGTGATCGGGATCGACAAGGCGCTGGCCCTGAAAAAATTCTTGACGGGGCTGCCGGTCCGCCTTACGACCGCGAAGCGCGATCCCAGGATGTGCGGGATCATTCTCGAAGTGGACGAGACCAGCGGGCACACCCTGGCGATCGAGCGTATCCAGGTTCGGCCGGACGGCGACGCCTCGGGGGCGGACGATGCGTAGCCTGTTTGACGGTGCGGTTGCGGACAGGCCGGGAGCGGGCGGGAGAACTCCCGAGCCCCGCGATCATCGCCGGGTGCTCACCGTCAGCGAGCTCAACGCCCTGGCGCAGGAAATCCTGGAAGAGACCTTCCCCTCCATCTGGGTCGAGGGAGAGATCAGCAACCTGCGCAGGTATCCTTCCGGCCACACTTATTTCACGCTCAAGGACGAAGG
>Ga0209157_1000640_pt1 | contig 29378 bp, 29 predicted proteins | sample GraSoiAngelo_135_FD_185892 | JGI IMG/M metagenome (GOLD analysis project Ga0209157, IMG submission 185892) | Grasslands soil microbial communities from the Angelo Coastal Reserve, California, USA - 14_0929_05_40cm (SPAdes) (version 2) | ecosystem: Environmental > Terrestrial > Soil > Grasslands ...
AAACGCGAAGCGTTTCGTCAAACCGCCTGAACGAGCGCCTTTGTCCGTACACGATAGAGCGCCGCGAGATCGGCGTCGAGCATCGCGCGCTGACCGTGGACGAGCAAAATGGACCGCTGATCGACCTGGATTCGGCGGCGCCTCACTGGATCGATCCTAGCGACCACGCTCGTCGCACGGAATGTCCAGAATCTGATACAGTCCGATGCCGCGAGCGAACATCGCCTGGGAGGCTCGGCTGGCGAGTATGAAATTACTCCGCGATGCGTACGCGGCGTTCAACGCCCGCGACATCGACGCCGCGCTGGGCACGATGCATCCGGACGTGGTGTGGCCGAACGGGATGGAGGGCGGCTACGTGCACGGCCACGACGCCGTGCGTGCCTACTGGACCCGCCAGTGGGACGTGATCGATCCCCACGTCGAGCCGCGGCGCTTCACCACCGTCGAGCCGGGACGCGTCGTCGTCGACGTCCATCAAGTCGTGCGCGACCGCGCCAGGACGATCGTCACCGATCAGATGGTTCAGCACGTTTACGTCATCGAGGATGGCGTGATCAGGCGCATGGAGATCCGGACGCCTACCCCCCGAACGTCCAGCGCGGGTCGGCGGCGGGGATCTCGACCTCGGGCAGCTTCAGCTCGCGGCGCACGAGGTTGGCGCCGAGGTTGATCGCGACGCACTTGTAGAACGCGATGCGGCGCGCGAGCCCCTCGCGGCCGAAGCCACAGTCGGTGGAGAGCACGAGGCGCTCCGGCGGCACGTACTCCAGCGCCCTGCGAATCAAGTTCGCCACGAACTCGGGCGGCTCGACGGCGGCCGTCGAGTGGTTTACCACGCCGATGGCGATCTTCTTGTCGGTGCGGTGGTGCTTGAGCAGCGGCAGGTCGCGCCCTTTCGTGGACGCGCATTCGAGCGTCAGCACGTCGGCGTTCGTCGCCAACAGGTACGGCAGCGCGCGCTCGTAGGACGGCCGCTCCCAGTGCAGCGGCTGCTGGTTGGGATTGCCCCAGCAGGTGTGCAGCCAGATCTCGGTGTCGACGCCCGCGATCTCCCGGTTGACGGCCTCGGTGAAAAACTCCAGATCCTTGTCGGTGGCGGTGCCGTTGGCGCCGGCGATGTGGTGCTGCGGCTCCTCGACCTGGATCACGCGGCACCCGGCGGCCGCGACCTCCTTGAATTCGGCGTTGTTGATCTCGGCCAGGGCCAGGATCAGCTCACGGTCCGAGGCGTAGTGGCGGTTGACGAGCATCTTGGCGAGCGACTGCCCGGTGATGGCGCCGAACTTCACGGGCCGCGCGCTGAGCCGCTGGGCCGTCTTGAAGAGCGCTGCGTATTGCAGCGATGCGCCGCTGACCGCCTCGCCGACCACCGCGGGCTGGTACGCCTCCATCACCTCGCGCAGGATGTGGCCCGGCGGCAGCCCGCGCCAGCCGCCGGCCGCCGCGCGGTCCACGTGGCCGGTGATGCCGCGCAGCCGCTCGATGACGTAGAAGAACCACGACTTGCCGCCGACGGTGAGGTCGAAGCGAGAGTCGCCGTCGGTGACGATGTCGAGCCCCGCCATCTCTTGCTCGCGGACGAGACACGCCACCGCGTCGAGGTACTGCTCGCGGAAGCGCGAGTCACCGAGCGCGTCCTTGAAGCCGCGCCCGCGCAATTCCTCGACGAACCACTGCGGCCGCGGATAGGAGCCGGTGATCGTCGTCGGCAGCACGAGGTCGCGGGTGGCGCGCAGCACGGCACGACTCTGCGGCCGGCGCGCGGAGGTGTCAAGCCGCCGTGCGATACTTCGCGGATACATGACGGGAGGACGCCGGTGGCGACCCTAGAGATCAGGACGGCGGAGGAGCTCGCGGACCCCGCTCTGGAGGCGAGGTGGGCCGCGCGTCGAGCGGCCCGCGAGACCGACGTGCTGCAACGAATCCTGCGCTCGTTCGTGGAGCGAGGCGGGCCGATTCCCGTCGACGACATCGTCGCCACCTTTCCCGACCGCCAGACCGACGTGCTGCAACGAATCCTGCGCTCGTTCGTGGAGCGAGGCGGGCCGATTCCCGTCGACGACATCGTCGCCACCTTTCCCGACGACGCGAGAGCGAGCGTCCACGACACGCTCCGTGCGCTCGACGACGACGACTTGATTCGGGTCCGCGACGGGCATGTGGATGTCGCCTACCCGTTCGCGGCCGCGCCGACGTCCTTCGTCATCCGGCTCCCCGACGGAGCGGAACGGTACGCGTGCTGCGCCACCGACGCGCTCGGTATCGCGCCGATGCTCGGGCTGTCCGTTCACATCGGTACCAAATGTCACCACTGCCAGGCGCCTCTGAACTTCTCGGTCTCCCCGGATGCAGGGCCAGAGGTGGATGGCGTGATGGTGTGGTTCGAAAAGCAGGCCGACCACCGAGGCCGGGCCCTGGACTCGCTCTGAACGACGCTCAACTTCTTCCGGTCGGAAGACCATTTGAGGGCGTGGCGTGAGACGAATCCCACGGCGCCGGGAGCAGGAGCAACGGTGCGGGAGGCGTTCAAGGTCGCACGTCGCGTCTTCGGAGGGCTTCTGAGCGCCGGGTGATTGACAACGCGGCGCGCAGTCTCTACTCTGCGCGCACGATTCGGGCCCACCCCCATCGCCCACCCCCATCGCGGAGGGACCCATCATGGTCCGTGGCGCGCTGGCCGCGCTCATCCTCCTCACCTTCGCCGCGACGGCGCTGGCCGCGCCCGCCGGACCGCCGATCCGCATCGGCGGAACGCTCGCCCTGACCGGCCCCCTCGCGCCCACCGCGCTGCTGCACAAGATCGCGGGCGAGATCTACGTCGACGAATTGAACAAGGGCCACGGGCTGCTCGGCCGCCCCGTCGAGTGGGTCCTGCTCGACGATCAGTCCAAGCCGGACCTCACGCGCAGCCTCTACGAGAAGCTGATCACCGTCGACAAGGTCGATCTCCTGATGGGGCCGTACGCGACGAGCGGGATCCTGGCGGCGATGGGCGTCGCGCAGCGCTACCAGAAAGTCTTCCCGCACCACTCGTTCGGCATGCCGCACCTGGCCAAGTACGAGATGCACTTCCCGACGGCGGCCTTCGGCCCCGAGCCGAACCGCACGGTGCCGACCACGGTCTTCGACGCCCTCGCCGCCACGTCGAATCCGCCGAAGACGGTCGCCATCGTGACGAGCAAGTTCTCGTCGGCGCAATTCCAGTCCTCCGGCGCGAAGGAGGTGGCCGAGAAGCGCGGCCTCAAGGTCGTGCTGTACCTCGAATACGAGTTCGGCAACCGCGACTGGGGCGCGCTCGCCGCGCGCGTGAAGGACGCCAACCCCGACTTCCTCTGGATCGGCGTGCTCGGCCTGGACGGCAACCAGATGCTGGAGGCGATGAAGAAGCTCGACTACACGCCGCCGCGGCACTTCCACCTGTTCCCCGCGCCCGGCCCGCTGGCGCTGGCGCCCGACGCGAAGAACGCGCTGTCCGTCACCGTCTTCGAGGAGCACCCGCCCTTCATGAGCAACGCGGGCGCCGCGAAGCTGGTGCCGCTCTTCCGTGAGCGCGCGACGAAGGCGAACGTGCCCTACCCGTACGTGGAGACGCAGGTGGCCGGCTCGTGGGCGGCCTGGCAGTGCCTGGAGGCCGCGGTGACCGCGACGAAGAGCCTCGACGACAAAGTGCTCGCGCAGTGGCTGAAGAAGAACCGCGTGGACACGATCATCGGCAAGCTGCGCTTCGACGGCCCGAACAACTACGGCGACGATCTCTTCCGGGTGAAGCAGGTGCAGGACGGCAAGTGGGTCGTGGTGTGGCCCCGCGAGTTCGCGGCGCCGGGCGCCCGGCTGCTCCCGCCCTGACCGGATCGCGCGGGTAGCGCGCGATGCCGAGCCTCACGCTGCTCGGCCAGTCGGTCGTCTCCGGCCTGCTGGCCGGCGGCCTGTACGCATTGCTCGCGCTGGGCCTCAGTCTCTCGTGGGGCCTGTTGCGGCTGGTGAACCTCTCGCACTTCGCCCTGGCCCTCCTCGGCGCGTATCTCACCTACCAGCTCGGCCACGCCTTCCACCTGGCGCCGTGGCTGGCCGCCGGCCTCATCGTGCCGGCGTTCTTCGCCCTCGGCGTGGTGCTCCACGTCGTCTTCGCGCGGTTCCGCGTCACCGAGTTCACCTCGCTGCTCGTCACCTTCGGGCTCGCGGTGATCCTCGAGTCGCTCATCCAGTGGTTCTGGACGGCCGACTACCGGCGCTACGAGACGCCGTGGGCGAGCGCGTCCATCCGCGTGGGCCCGCTCTTCGTCCCGACGCTCGAGCTGCTCGCGTGCCTGACCGCGGCCACCCTGGCCGTTGCCACCTGGGCGTGGCTGCGCTTCACCTACGTGGGCAAGGCGCTGCGCGCGGCCGCCGAGGACCCCGCGATGGCGGGCGCGTTCGGCGTGAACCACCGCGCCCACGCCTTCGTGCTCTCCGGCATCAGCGCGGCCTACGCCGGCGTGGCGGGCGCGTTCATCGCGCTCATCTCGACGCTGGCGCCGGCGCAGATCTGGGCCTGGCTCGGCACGGTCTTCGCGGTGGTGATCATCGGCGGCCTCGGCAATCCGGTGGGCGCGCTGCTGGCGGGATTCCTGATCGGCGTCAGCGAGTCGGTCACGATGGCCGTCGCCGCGCCGGCGTGGGCGCCGCTCGTCTCGTTCTCGATCCTCATCGGGCTCCTCGTGCTGCGTCCGGAGCGCGTGTGAGGCAGGCCATCGGCCTTCTCGCCGCGGGACTCATCCTCGCGATGCTGCCGCTGGTCGGGCTGCCGGCCTTCTACGAGTCCTTCCTCTACCTCGTCTTCCACTGGGTCGCGCTCGCCACGAGCTGGAGCCTGCTGAGCGGTTACGCCGGCTATTTCAGCTTCGGCCACGGCGCCTTCTTCGGCGCCGGCATGTACACGGTGGCCACGCTCACGGCGGGCCTCGGCGCGCCGTTCCTCGCCGCCCTGCCCGTGGCGGCGGTCGTTGCTACGCTGCTGAGCGTCGGCATCGGCGCCGTCGTCTTCCGGGTCAAGCGCCTGCGCGGCGAGCTGTTCGGTCTGCTCACGCTCGCCATCACGTTCGTGCTGGCGACGATCGTCCTCAACACGCGTCTGGACGGCGGGCCCGGCGTCTACCTGAGCAACGTGCCGCTTCCGCGCCTCGTCGCCTCGCCCACCGGCACCTTCTACCTCCTCGCCCTCGGTCTCGCCGTCCTCACGCTGGCCGCCGCGTACACCATCACAAGCTCGCGGCTCGGGCTCGGCCTGTTCGCCATCCACGACGACGAGGACGTCGCCGAGGTCGAGGGCGTGCCGACGTTCGCGTACAAGCTCGTGGCGTTCGCGCTGTCGGCGGGGATCGCCGGCGTCGCCGGCGGCATCCACGCCATGTACGTGAGCTACCTCACCGTTCCCGACACGTTCTCGATCACCGTGCCGCTCTACGTCGTGCTGATGTCCGTCCTCGGCGGCGCGCGCCACTGGCTGGGCCCCGCGGTGGGCGCGGCCCTCATCACGGCCTCGCTCTACGCGTTCACCGGCGGCCAGCAGGCCATCCTCGGCCGCGCGGTGGTCGCCTTCGTCCTCATCCTGATCGTCCTTCTGCTGCCCGAGGGCCTGGTGCCCGCCGTCCTCCGGCGCGCGCGCGGCCGGCGGGAGCGCGCCGCCGACGTCGCGGTGGCCCCGATCCTCGCGGCAGCCGGCGCGCGTACGGAAGCGCCGGCGACGCTCGACTGCCGCGACGTGTGGAGGGCGTTCGGCGGGATCCAGGCGCTGCGCGGCGTGAGCCTGAGCGTGGCGCCCGGCGAGATCGTCGCCCTCGTCGGGCCCAACGGCTCGGGCAAGACCACGCTGATCAACGTGATCAGCGGCCATCACGCGGCGGATCGCGGACGGGTCGAGCTGGGCGGAGCGACGCTGACCGGACGCCCGGCGCACGAGATCGCCGGGCTCGGCGTGTCGCGCACCTATCAGATCCCGCGCCCGTTCGCGCACTTCAGCGCGCTCGACAACGTGGCCCTGGCCGCGACGTTCGGCTCGGCGCGCTGCGCGGCCGCCGAGGCCCGCGCCGAGGCGCGCGCCTGGCTGGAGTTCACCGGGCTCGGCCGGCGCGCGGCGGCGCTGCCCCACCAGCTCAACTTGCACGAGCGCAAATTCCTCGAGCTGGCGCGCGCGCTCGCGGGCCGGCCGCGCGTGATCCTGCTCGACGAGGTGCTGTCGGGCCTCAACCCCGGGGAGATCGCGAGCGCGGTCCACCTGATCCGCCAGATCCGCGAGCGTGGGGTGGCCATTCTCTTCGTCGAGCACCTCATGCGCGCCGTCCTCGAGCTGTCGGACCGCGTGGTGGTGCTGAACGAGGGCGAGGTCATCGCCGCCGGCGGTCCGCGCGAGGCGATGCGCGCCGCGCGCGTCGTCGAGGTCTATCTCGGCAAGGCCCATGTTGCTTGAGGTGCGCCGGCTCGCCATCGCGTACGGCGACGCCCCCGCGGTGTGGGACGCGACGCTGGAGGTGGATGCGGGCGAGGTCGTCTCGGTCATCGGACCGAACGGCGCCGGCAAGAGCACGCTCGTCAACACGATCGCCGGGCTGCACCGCGCGCGCTCGGGTGAGTTGCGTTTCGCCGGGCTCGACCTCGGCGCCGTCGCACCGCACCTCGTGTGTCGCCACGGCATCGCGCTGGTGCCGGAAGGTCGGCGGCTGTTCGCGCGGATGTCCGTCGAGGAAAACCTGGACATCGGCTGCTACCGCGGCGAGGCGCGCCGCGCCCGGCGGGAGACGCTCGACCGCGTTTACCATCTCTTTCCGATCCTGAGCGAGCGCCGGCGGCAGGCGGCGGCCGCGCGCTGATGGCGCGCCCGCGCCTGCTGCTGCTCGACGAGCCGTCGCTCGGCCTGGCGCCGGCGGTGGTGGATCACATGTTCGAGATCATCCGCGCCATCCACGCCGAGGGCGTGACCATCCTGCTCGTCGAGCAGAACGTCGTGCGGGCGCTGGAGATCGCCGACCGCGCCTACGTGCTCGAGGAGGGCCGCGTCGTGGCGGGCGGGGCGCCGGCGGTATTGCGCGAGCAAACGCGTATCCAGGAGGCGTATCTTGGTCTCCGCGACGGCGGAGGGCCGTCGTAAACCCAGGAGGGACGAGCATGGCTCTGATCAAGGTGAAGGACCTCGCGTACGGGCGGCTGCGGTCGCCCGACCTCGACGCGGCGGAGGAGTTCCTCACGCACTTCGGCATGATCCGCGCGGCGCGCACGCCGAGCGCGCTCTACATGCGCGGCACCGACCCCGGCCATCACCTGCACGTCACGGAGAAGGGCGACCCCGCCTTCGTCGGCCTGGCGTATTACGCGGCGAGCGAGGACGACCTGAAGCGCGTGGCGAAGGCGCCCGGCGCCTCCGGCGTGGAGTCGATCGACGAGCCCGGCGGCGGCCGGCGCGTGCGGCTGCGCGAGCCGAACGGCTACCAGGTCGAGGTGGTGTACGGCATCGAGCCGCTGCCGCCGATCCCGGTGCCCGGCCAGCACATGAACAGCGGCCTCGAGCCACTCCGCCGCGCCGGCGATCTGATGCGGCTGCGCCCGTCGCCCTCGCCGATCAAGCGGATGGGCCACGGCGTGCTCGGCACGCCGAAGGTGAAGGAGACCGTGCAGTGGTTCCGCGAGACGCTGGGGTTCATCTGCTCTGACGACGTGTACGCGGGCGACAAGAGCAACGTCATCGGCTCGTTCAACCGCTGCGATCGTGGCGACGAGTACGTCGATCACCACACATTCTTCTGCGTACACAACGAGCGCGCGGGGCTGAACCACATGTCGTTCGAGGTGCCGGACGTGGACGCCGTGTTCAAGGACCACGAGTACCTGACGCGGCTCGGCAAGTACGACCACATGTGGGGCGTGGGGCGGCACCTGCTCGGCAGCCAGGTCTACGACTACTGGGCCGATCCGTGGGGCCGCGTCCACGAGCGTTGGGCGGACACCGACCGGCTCAACGCGAAGAGCGGCGGCAATCTCCTGTCGGCGGAGGAAGGGTTCAGGAGCCAGTGGGGCGAGAACCCGCCGGAGCGGTTCATCAAGCACGTGAGCCAATAGTTCTGAATGTGAGATCCAGCTGACTGATGGGGAGTCGTGTGAGCAGCAGACCTTCGGGGTGGAGTCTCTATTGGGTCGCCTCAGACGGTGCGGAGGACTGTCGCTCTCGAGACGGTCAGATGTCAGAGGGCATCACGATGGGAATGACCCGCCGTCCATGTGAGCGGTAGACGCGGAAGTCACTGTCGAGCGTGAGTACTGCAACATTCGGTTGCCGCTCGATCATGCGGACGAGGCAGGCATCGGCGAGCGACATGGGCACGTCCGAATAACGGGTCATGAGCCTGCCCAGCGCCTCGATGTCCGCCTCGACGTCGTACGCGACCTTGACGACGCCTCGACCGACAAGCTCGAGCACCGCCGCCGGACCTCCCGACGACTTCCTGAGCAAAAAGCAGGCCTCGGTCAGAACGGCCTCGCACGTCAGGACCGGGGGCTCGACGTCGGCCCATTGCTCGGTCGTCCACCGGTGGTAGCGATCACGGCGGTTGATGAGGGCCACGAGCGGACCGGTATCGAGCACGACGGTCCGATTCAACGGCCGAAGGTCTTCAGATGAGCCTTGTTCACCGAGAGGTCGGCGGGCCCCGCGACGCATCCCACGAGATCGCGAACGAGGTCGAGCGCCGAGCCGCGCTTCGGCGTGCCCCGTTCGCGAAGCACGCCCTCGAGGGTTTTCCGCACCAGGCTGGATTTGGTCGTCTTTCGGCGCCGCGCCACGGCCGTGAGCCTGGCGTCGAGCCCGTCCGGCAACTTGACTGAGAGCGTTTTCACTCGTGACCTCCCGGTCATCCCATTATGCCAGAGTCGTCATACCAGCGTACTTGACGAACAGCGCCCGGCCCTGTATCCGTGGGGCCCCGAGGAGGCGCCCATGGCGATCATCCGCATCTACACGGGCCCGGACGGCACGTCGCACTTCCAGGACATCGAGCCCAGGCTCGAGCCGCGCGGCGACCAGTCCGAGGCCGCCGAGCTGATCCCCGGCAGCGGCATCGTCGTCCGCCGCTTCGAGCCCAAGCGCACCAACCCCTGGCATCACGCGCCGGGGCGCTACGCCGTCTTCACGCTCTCCGGCGCCGTCGACATCGAGATCGGCGACGGTACCGTCCGCCGGCTCGGCCCCGGCGACATCCTGATCGCCGAGGACCTGACGGGCCAGGGCCACGGCACGCGCGAGGTCGGGCCCGAGCCGCGCGTGTCGGTCTTCGTGCCGCTCGGCGCACCCCGGTGAAGCGCAGCACGGCCTCCGCCCGCCTCTGGAGGACACGATGAGCCTCGTCACCTACGCCGCCGACGGCCGGGTCGGGATCGTCACGCTCAACCGGCCCGACAAGCTCAACGCCATCAGTGCCGAGCTCAAGAAGACGCTCGTCGAGCGCTTCCACGAGGCCGATCGCGATCCGACCACGAGCGTGGTGGTGCTGCGCGCCGAGGGCCGCAGCTTCTGCGCGGGCTACGACATCTCGCCCAACCCGGCCCGGGCCGCGCGGCGCGGCAACGCGCTGGCCTGGCACGCCTCGCTCACCGACGACGCCACCCTCGAGCTGACGCCGTGGAACATGAAGAAGCCGGTGATCGCCTCCGTGCAGGGCCACTGCCTGGGCGGGGGCTGCGAGCTGGCGATGGTCTGCGACCTCACGATCGCCGCCGACGACGCGCTCTTCGGCGAGCCGGAGATCCGCTTCTCCAGCGTCGGCCCCGTGATGGTCATGCCGTGGGTCATCGGCCTCAAGCGCGCCCGCGAGCTGCTCTACCTCGGCGACCCGATCGACGCGCCGACCGCGCTCGCGTACGGCATGGTGAACCGCGTGGTGCCGCGCGCCGAGCTGACGACGGCGACGCTGAAGATCGCGCGGCGCATGGCCCTCATGTCGCCCGAGGCGCTCGCCGCCACCAAGCTCGCCGTCAACCGCGGCGCCGAGTGCGCCGGCTTCCTCAACGCGATGCACGCCGGCGTCGACGTGCTCGCCGCCCTCTACGCGGCCCGCACCGAGGTCGGCGCGAAGTTCGACGAGATCCGGGAGAAGGAAGGGCTCGGCGCCGCGCTGCGCTGGCGGGCGGCGCAGTTCAAGGAGTAGCGGCGATGTCCCTGCTCCAGTCACGCACCCGCTCGGCGGCGGAGGGCTTCGGCAAGCCCGTTCGGCGGGTGGAAGACGCGCGGCTGATCGTCGGCAACGGCCGCTTCAGCGACGACTTCAACGCGCCGGGACAGGCGTACGCGTGCTTCGTGCGCTCGCCGCACGCCCACGCGCGCCTCGTGAGAATCGACGGCGCGGCCGCGCTGAAGATGCCCGGCGTCATCGCGGTGCTCACCGGCGCCGACGCCGAGGCCGACGGCCTCAAGCCGATTCCGCACCGCCCCGTTCCGGCCAACCCGTACGAGCCCCAGCTCCACAACCGCGACGGCGCCGAGCACTTCGTCGCCCCGCACCCGCCGCTGCCCGCCGACCGCGCGCGGCTCGTGGGCGAGGCCGTGGCCATGGTGATCGCGGAGACGGCGGCGGCCGCCCGCGACGGCGCCGAGGCCGTGAGCGTGGAGTACGAGCCGCTGCCCGTCGTGATCAGCGCCGCGCAGGCGACCGCCCCCGGCGCGCCGCTCGTCTGGGAGGAGGCCGGCTCCAACGTGTGCGTCGACTCCGACTGCGGCGATGCGGCCGCCGCCGATGCCGCGTTCGCCCGCGCCGCGCACGTGGTCCGGCTCGAGACCCGCGTGAACCGCGTCACCGGCGTGCCGATGGAGCCGCGCGCGGCGCTCGCCGTGTACGACGCGGAGCGGGATCACTACACCCTCTATGCCGGCTCGGGCGGCAGCCAGCGCATCAAGCACGACCTGACGGAAACGCTCGGCGTGCCGCGCGGCGCCGTCCGCGTCGTCGCCCGCGAGGTCGGCGGCAACTACGGCACGCGCAACGCGTTCTACCCGGAGTTCGCGCTGGTGCCGTGGGCGGCGAAGCGCTTGCGCCGCCCCGTCAAATGGACCTGCGAGCGCCGGGAGGCGTTCCTCACCGACTTCCACGCGCGCGACCTCGTCTCGCACCTGGAGCTGGCGCTCGACGCCGACGGCAACTTCCTCGCCTTCCGCGGTGTGCACACGAGCAACGTCGGCGCGCACGCCGTGTCGTTCATCCCGCTCGGCAAGGGCGTCGGCGTGCTGCCGAGCCTCTACCACTTCCCCGCCGCCTACGTGCGCGCCCGCGCCGTGCTCAGCCACACGTCGCCCACCTACCCCTATCGGAGCGCCGGCCGTCCCGAGGTGATGTACGTGCTCGAGCGGCTGATCGACATGGCCGCGCGCCGCCACGGCTTCGACCGCGTGCAGCTCCGGCGGCGCAATCTCGTGCCGCCGGGCGCGATGCCCTACCGCAATCCCATGGGCCTGCTCTACGACAGCGGCGACTACCCCGCCGCGCTCGACCGCGTGCTGACACTGGCCGACTGGAAGGGATTCGAAGACCGTCGCGCCGAGGCGCGCCGCCGCGGCCGCTACCGCGGCATCGGCCTCTCGAACTACCTCGAGCTGAACACCGGCGCGCCTCGCGAGCGCGCCGAGATCACCGTACGGCCCGACGGCCGGATCGACGTGGTGATCGGCACGCTCTCGTCGGGCCAGGGGCACGAGACGAGCTTCGCCCAGCTCCTCGTCGAGTGGTTCGGCGTCGAGCTCGCGCAGGTGCGCCTCATCACCGGCGACACCGACGTGGCGCGCGTCGGCGGCGGCAGCCATTCCGGGCGCTCGATGCGCCAGGCCGGCGTCGTGATGGCCAAGGCGTCCGACGCGATCGTCGAGCGCGGCACGCGCCTGGCGGCGTGGCTCCTCGAGGCGGCCGCCGTCGACATCGAGTTCGCGCGAGGCCGCTTTGCCGTGAAGGGCACCGACCGGTCGGTCGGCATCTTCGAGGTGGCCGCGGCGGCGCTGCGGCCGAACGCTCCCGACGGGCTCGGCGGTCCGCTCGCGGGCGAGGGCGACGAGACGATCAGCACGCCGTCCTTTCCCTACGGCTGCGCGGTGTGCGAGGTCGAGGTCGATCCGGAGACGGGCGCGGTCGAGGTCGTGCGCTGGACCTGCGTGGACGACTGCGGCCGCGCCGTGAACCCGCTGATCCTGCACGGCCAGACGCACGGCGGCATCGCGGCCGGCGTCGGCCAGGCGCTGTGGGAAGAATGCCACTACGACGAGCAGACCGGCCAGTCGGCGTCCGCGACCTTCATGGACTACGTCCTGCCGCGCGCCGACACGCTGCCGATGTTCACGACGGAGATCAGCGAGGTGCCGTCCACGTCCAACCCGCTCGGCCTGCGCGGCGGCGGCGAGGGTGGCACCACGCCCGCGCTCGCGGCCACCATCAACGCGGTCGTCGACGCGCTGGCGGAGCTGGGCGTGGAGCACCTCGAGATGCCGGCGACGCCGGAGCGGGTCTGGCGTGCCATTCGGGCCGGACAGCAGACCGCACGCCGCCCTTGACGACCACCGACCGCGGTGGTCTCATCAGCGCCACCGCCGCAGAGGAGGCCCCCATGCCCCGGACCTACAACGTCATCGACGCCGACGGTCACGTGCTCGAGCCGGTGGACATGTTCGACAAGTACATGGACCCGGGCTACCGGGAGCGCGCGCCGCGGATGATCGTGGACACCGACGGCAAGGAGCGGCTGCTCATCGAGGGCAAGGTGCTGGGCAGCAAGAAAGGCCTGGGCCTCCTCGGGGCGATCGGCGCGCGCCAGGGCGACGTCTCCGACCTCACGATGAAATACGTCGATGGGCGGAAGGGAGGCTTCGACCCGCACGCCCGCATCGTGGACCTCGACCTGGACGGCATCGACGCGGCCTTCCTCTATCCCAGCGTCGGCCTCTTCGCCGGCGCGATCCAGGATCCGAAGCTCGCGGCGGCGGTGTGCCGCGCCTACAACCGCTGGCTCGCCGACTACTGCGAGCCCTACCCCGACCGGCTCTTCGGCGTGGCCGCGCTGCCGATGCAGTCGATCGAGGCGGCCATCGAGGAGATGCGCTTCGCCCGCAAGGAGCTCGGCATGCGCGGCGGCTTCCTGCGCCCCAATCCCTATAACGGCCGGATGCTGCACCACCCGGATTACCGGCCGTTCTGGGAAGAGGTGCAGGAGCTCGACTTTTCGATCGGTCTGCACGAGGGCTCCACCGGCGGCATGCCCCAGGTCGGCGTCGATCGCTTCGAGACGCGCGGAGCGCGGCACATCATCTCCCACACCATGGAGATGATGCTGGCCGCGATGAGCATCATCTGGGAGGGCGTGGCCGACCGCTTCCCGCGCGTGCGCGTGGGATTTCTGGAGAGCGGCGGCGGCTGGATCGCGCCGTGGCTCGACCGGATGGACCGGCACTTCGACGACGAGGGCTTCAACGACTCGAACCTGTCGATGCGCCCGAGCGAATTGTTCCAGCGCAACTGCTGGATCTCCTTCGAGCCCGTCGAGGGTAGCCTCAGCGTGCTCGCCGATTACATCGGCCCGCACAAGATCCTCTGGGCCACCGACTATCCGCACCCGGACGGCTTCTTCCCGGGCGCGCCGAAGCTGATCGCCGACCGGCCGGAGCTGTCGCCGGAGACCAAGCGCCAGATCCTGGGCGGCGGCGCCAAGGGGTTCTACAAGCTATGAAGAACGTCGACGCGATCCTCAGCCAGGCCGTCGAGTCGAAGAAGATGCCCGGCGTCGTGGCGATGGCCGCCACCGACAAGGGCGTGCTGTACGAGGGCGCCTTCGGCCGGCGCGAGCTCGGCAAGGACGCCCCCATGTCGCTCGACACGGTGGTGTGGATCGCCTCGATGACCAAGGCGATCACGGCCACCGCGGCCATGCAGCTGGTCGAGCGCGGCAAGCTCGCGCTCGACGCTCCCGCGAGCCAGCTCGCGCCAGGTCTGGCGAAGGCGCAGGTGCTGGAGGGGTTCGACGCGGCCGGGCAGCCACGGCTGCGCGCGCCCAAGCGGCCGATCACGCTGCGTCACCTGCTCACCCACACGGCCGGCTTCGGCTACGAGATCTGGCGCGAAGAGGTCGCCAAATACCAGGCGGCGACGAACACGCCGGGCATCACGACCTGCACCAATGCGGCGCTGACCACGCCGCTGCTCTTCGACCCGGGCGAGGGTTGGGAGTACGGCATCAACATCGACTGGGCCGGCAAGATCGTCGAGGCGGCCTCGGGCCAGAAGCTCGACGCGTACTTCCAGCAGAACATCCTCGGCCCGCTCGGCATGAAGGACACGTCGTTCAGCCTCTCGGCCTCGCAGCGCGCGCGGCTGGCCAGCGTGCACCAGCGCGACGAGAAAGGCGCGCTGGCGCCGATCGAGTTCGGGCTGCCCGAGAACCCCGAGTTCCTCATGGGCGGCGGCGGGCTCAACGGCACCGCGCCCGACTATCTCGCGTTCGCGCAGATGATCCTGCACGGCGGCCGCTTCAACGGCGCCCAGGTGCTCCGCGCCGAGACCGTGGATCACATGGCACAGAACCACATCGGTCCCCTGGAGATCGGCGCCATGACGAGCGCAATGCCGTCGCTCTCCCACGACGTCGAGCTGTTTCCGGGAATGTCCAAGAAGTGGGGGTTGAGCTTCCTGATCAACACGGCGCCATTGCCGACGGGCCGGGCGGCGGGCAGTCTGGCGTGGGCGGGCCTCGCCAACACGTACTTCTGGATCGACCGCAGCAAGCGCGTGTGCGGAGTCTTCCTCTCGCAGGTGCTGCCGTTCTACGACCCCACGGCGATCGACCTGCTGACGAGGTTCGAGACCGAGATCTATCGCGCGCTCTGAGCCCCCGATCCGCCCTATTGCCTGTACTTGACGTCACAGCGATAGGTCTTGTAGTCACCGACGAAAAAGGGCTGGAGCGTGGGCGCGAACTCTTGTCGATAGAGGGCGCTCTGCTCATAGGCCTGCATATCTGCGGCGCTCTCCCAGAGACTCACGGCAAACCCGGTATCCTTGTCGGTCGAATCTTGTAGCAGCCACCGCCCGCGAAGCCCTTTGACGTCACGGCCCTTTGCGGCCACCGTGGCGTTGTACGTCTTTTCGAACTCATTCCAGGAGCCGGGTCGGAGCTTTCCCCATGTAATCCGCATCATCATGTCCGTTCCTCCTCGTGGCTCTTTGCTCGCGGTTCTCACTCGTAACGCGGCTGGCGCTTCTCGCGGAAGGCTGACACGCCTTCGCGGAAGTGCGCGCTCGCCCGCACCCGATCGCCCAGCGCCTGATCGAGCGCTTCGCGCGCGCGGGCGTGCTCGGCGATCGTCGCGCTGATCTGCCGCTTCACCGCCTGCACGGCGGAGGGGCTGTTGGCGGCGATCCGCTCGGCCGTCTCCAGCGCCCACGGCATCAGCCGTTCGGCCGGGACGACCCGGTTGATGAGCCCGATGCGCGCCGCCTCGCCCGCATCGATCAGCTCGGCCGTCACCAGCAGCGCCATCGCGTGGACGTAGCCGATCTGCTGGACGAGCTTGATGGTCGCACCGCCGAACGGGTAGACGGACCACTTCACTTCCGGCAGTCCGAAGCGGGCGTGGGGCGCGGCGGCGCGCACGTCGGTGCAGAGCAGCAGCTCCACGCCGCCGCCGGCGCAATCGCCGTTCACCGCGGCCACGATCGGCTTGCTGAACTCGTCCAGCTTGAGCAGGGCGTGGTTGACGATCCGCGCCGTCTCCGCGGCGGCGGACAGATCCCCGCTCATGTCCGCGCCGGCGGTGAAGGCGCGCGCGCCGGCGCCCGTGAGGACGATGCAGCGACACGGACCGCGCTGCAGCTCGTCCCAGAGCCGACCGAGCTCGACCATCATCGCGCGCGTCATGGCGTTCAGCCGGGGCTGGTTGTCGATCGTGAGGACGACGACGTGCGGACCGTGCTGGGCGACGCGGATCTCCATCGCTACCGACCGTCCGGCACGACCACGACCTTGCCGTGAGCCTTGCGGTCCGTCAGCAGCCGGATCGCCTCGACGCTCCGCTCGAGCGGCACGCGGTGGGTGATGCAGGGCCGCAGCTTGCCCTCGCCATACCAGCCCAACAGCTCCTCGACCGAGCGGCGGAGCTTGTCGGGGGCGTGCCAGCGGAAGTAGCGCAGCGACGAGCCGAGCGCGGCGCGGTGCTTCACCAGCAGCCGGTTGGCCGGGATCTGCGGCACCCCGCCGACGAAGCCCACCAGGAGAATGCGTCCGCCCCAGCCAAGCGACGAGAGCGCCGCGTCGAAGAGCTCGCCGCCGACCGGGTCGAAGCACACGTCGACGCCCTTGCCGTCCGTCAGCGCCAGCACGCGCTCGGTCAGCTTCTCGGTGGCGTAGTCGACGGTCTCGTCGGCGCCGCGCTCGCGCGCGACCGCGAGCTTCTCCGCCGTGCTCGCGGCCGCGATGACCCGGGCGCCCAGCGCCTTGCCGATCTCCACGGCCGTCAGGCCGACGCCGCCCGCCGCCCCGAGCACGAGCAGCGTCTCGCCCACCTCGAGCCGCCCCTGCCAGCGAATGGCGACGTGGCTCGAGATGTAGGCGATGGGGAAGGCGCCCGCCTCGTCGAACGGCATGCCGTCGGGCACGGCAAACGTCTCGGCCTCGTCGGCCAGCGCCATCTCGGCGAGTCCGCCGTACGCGAGAATCGCCATGACCCGGTCGCCGACCGCGAACCGTGTCACGCCCTCGCCGCAAGCGGCCACGACGCCCGCCGTCTCGAGCCCGGGGCTGAACGGAAACGGCGGGCGCGTCTGGTAACGTCCGGCCACCATGAGCGCGTCGGCATAGTTCACCGCCGTCGCCTTCACGTCGATCAGCACCTGGCCGCGCTGCGGCGCCGGCGTCGCGGCGTCCTCCACCGTGAGGGTCTCGACCTCGCCCCACGCGCGGCAGATCACGGCGCGCATAGACGCTCGAGCTCTTCCCGCAGCCGCGGCTTCTGCACCTTGCCGGTCGCCGTGAGGGGAAATTCGCCGGCCTTCCTGAAAATGATGCGCGCCGGGACCTTGTAGCTGGCCAGCCGCTCGCGGCAGAACACGGTGAGCGCCTCGGCGGTGGCCGTCGCGCCCTCGTGTAGCTCGACGGCGGCCGCCGCCACCTCGCCCTTGCCGCGATCCGACAGTCCGACGACGTAGGCCTGCTTCACGGCCGGATGCGCGAGCAGCACCGCCTCCACCTCCAACGGCGCCACGTTGATGCCGCCGGTCTTGATCATCTCCTTGAGTCGGCCGCGGAAGCGGATGCGTCCGTCGCCGCCGACCGTGCCGAGATCGCCCGTGACGAAGAAGCCGTCGGCGTCGAACGCCGCGCGCGTCTGCTCGGCGTCGCGATAGTAGCCCGGCGTCACGCAGCCGCGCACGCGCAGCTCGCCCACCTCATCGGGCGGCAGCGGGCGGTCGCTCCCCGGCTCGACGACGCGGATCTGCATCCCCGGCAGCGGAAGCCCCTGCGTGGTGAGGCGCCGCTCGAGCGAGTCGTGGGCATCGGTCACCGCGCAGTTGCCATACGTCTCCGTCGCGCCGTAGACGTTGCAGAGCTGCCGCGCGTTGACCGCCTCCATCGTCATCGCGACGTCCTCGGGCAGCCCGATCGTGAGGCCCGTGCGCATCGCGGCCAGCGCGCGCCGCGGCCGCTCCGGATGCTCGAGGATCGCCCGGGCCATGTTCGCCATCCCGTAATAGACGCTGCAGCGCTCGCCGTCGAGGAGGGCCAGCGCCTCGCCCGGCTCGAAGCTCTCCTGCATCACCAGCGTGCCGCCATGGGTGAGGATGGCCGGCAGCGCGTTGGCCGAGCCGAACGACCAGAAGAGCGGCACGGCCAGCCACACGCGATCGGCGGCGGTGAGGTGCTGGCGCTCGCCGATGTCGAAGCCGTTGTCGATCACGCCGCCGTGGGCGAGCATCACGCCCTTCGGGGTGGCCGTGGAGCCCGACGTGTAGAGGATGTAGCACACGTCGACCGCGCTCACCGCCGCCTGCGCCGCGGCCAGCGCCGTCGCGCGCACCTCGGTGGCCCGTTCCAGGAGATCCGTCCACGCGTAGACACCGTCGTGCCGCCGCTCGTCGATGCTGACAACCGCGCGCAGCTCGGGGAGCCGCTCGCTCTGCAGCATGCCCGGCTCCGCGTGGCCGAGCTCGGGACACACGTCGTGGATGGCGCGGAGGTAGCCGCGGCCCCGGAACCCTTCCATGGTGACGACAACGGTGGGCTGCGCGTGCTCGAGCGTCCACGCGATCTCGCGCGCCGTCGAGAAGGTGCTGATGGCCACGCTCACCGCGCCGACCTTGGCCGCGGCGAAGGCCGCGATGAGCCACTCCGGACGGTTCGGCAGCAAGATGGCGATCCGGTCGTCCTTGCGCACGCCCACGGCCAGGAAGGCGCGGGCGATCGCGTCGCTCCGATCGCGCAGCGCCGCGAACGTGAGCCGCTCGCCGCGAAAGACGATGGCGTCGGCGTCCGGACGCGCCGCCGCCAGCTCGTCGATCAATGCGCCAAGCGTCCGGCTGCCCGGCCGCATCGCTCAGCGCCCGGTGAAGCGCGGCGCCCGTCCCTCGCGGTGCGCCGCCATGCCCTCGTCCACGTCGCGGCTCCATTCGAGCGCATGGCGGAGCGCGTCGGAGAGGGAGCGCGCCTCCCCGAAGCCCGAGGAGAGCCGCGTGTTGACGATGCGCTTGGCCCCGCGCGTGGCCAGGGGGCCGCTGGCCCCGATGCGCGCGGCGAGCGCGCGCGCCTCGGTGAGGAGCCGGTCGGCCGGATGCACCGAGAGGACGAGGCCGAGGCGTTGCATCTCCGCGGCATCCAGCTCGCGCCCCGTGCAGATGATCTCCAGCGCCCGCGCGCGTCCCACGATCCCCGGGAGCCGCACGGGGCCGCCGGCGCCGGGGAAGCCGCCCCACAGCGCCTCGGGCAGCGCGAACGTCGCGTGCGCCGCCGCGAGACGGATGTCACAGGCGAGCGAGAGCTCGGCCGCGCCGGCGCGCGCGGCGCCGTTGAGAGCGGCGATGACGATCTGCGGCAGCGCCTCGAGCGCGTCGTACAGACGGTTGGCGGTGCGCACCAACTCGAGAATCTGCTCCTTGCTATAGCCGGCCCGCACGACGGGATTGAGAATCCCCATCGAGAAGAACTCGGACCCGGCACCGGTGAGCACGACGGCCTGCGTCTCGGCGTCGCCCGCGAGGTCGTGCACGAACGCCTCGAGCCCCAGCAGCACATCACGAGTGAGCCGGTTCTGATCGGCCGGACGATCGATCGTGATGGTGGCGATGCGGCCGTCGCGCTGCAGCATGACCTCTTTGGACACGGCGTCGGCTCAGCGCTTCAATTCATACGTCTTGACGTAGACGCCTGGCGAGCCCTGGGCGTGGCGCATGTGCTTGCGCATGGTCTCGGACGCGGGGACGGCGTTGCGCTGCGCGTTCCACTCGGGGCTCTCGGAGACCTTGGGGTGCTCGAACTCGTAGAACGTCAGGTAGGTCGGCGTGCCGTCGACGGCGCGATAGCGGCGCCCGCGGATCACGCCGGGGACCTTCTCGTAGTTGGGCACGTAGACCGTGTTGTACCACTGGTTCCACTCCGCATCGACCGCGGCCGGCACGTCCATCCGTCCGAGCTGCAGCGCGGGCGCCATGCCGCTTTCCGCCACCGTCGGCGTCACGGAACGCGGATGGATCATCGAATACACGTTGCGGATGAACGTGCTGGCGACGGCCTGGGGGCCGCTGCGCTTCGTCCACGGCGTCGGGTTGCCCGCCACCTTCTTGTACGCCGGGCTCTCGAGCACGGCGGGGCTCTCGAGCTCGTACACGGCCAGGTGCTTCGGTCCCCCCTTCACGGCCTCGTAGCGCGCGCCGTTCAGGAATCCCGGGATCGCGAGCCGCTCGGCCAGGTGCTCCTCGTTGTACCAGCGGTTGAACTCCCCTTCCTTGTCCGCCGGCACGTCCGCCCACACCATCAACAATCCGGTGCCTTTCTTTGCCGCCATGGGAGGCTCCTTTCGGGGACGCATCGTAGATCAGGGCGCGGGCGAGTGCCACTGGTACGCGCCGGACGTCTCGGCGACCCCCGCTTGACAGCGCTCAGCCTCGGAATCGCCGCCGACCTGTATCCAATCTGATCCACTGCGGACACTGGACGCGAGATTTCTCTTGACAGCGTTGACAGCTGCGGATGCTCGCGTATCCCCGGCATCTTGCGAATGCCCCACCACCGCGCTTCGCGGCGTCCAAGCGCGCGGGGACAGGCGTCCGCCGAAAAAAATCGAGAACGGCCGGCGATCGCCCGTCCTGGCGGCGCCGGGAGGCCTCGAAAATCGCGGTGTAGAGTTGGCGCAGTCTAATGAAGGAGTCGCCGATGAACAGCGATTTTCGCGTCAGCATCAATCCCATGATCGAACCCGCCACTGGCTGCGCCGCTGAGATGGATCGTCTCGGCGACGAGATCGCCGAGCTGTCCGCCCACCTTGACGCCGCCACCGGGCGGCTTCTCGACCTCATCCGCGAGTTCGACGCACGCGGCGGCTGGGGCAACGGGTTCCACTCGTGCGCTGCGTGGTTGACCTGGCGCGTCGGGCTCGATCCCGGCGCGGCCCGCGAGCGGGTCCGAGTTGCGCGCGCGCTCGGAACACTCCCGCGGCTGACGCAGGCGCTCGCCCGCGGTGAGCTCTCGTACGCGAAGGTCCGCGCGCTGACGCGTGTGGCGACTCCAGAGACCGAAGAGCGGCTGCTCGCGGTCGGCAGAGCCGGGACCGCCGAGCACGTCGAGCGCATCGTCCGCGGCTGGCGCCGGGTCGATCGGAACGCAGAGGCCATGGAGAGCGCCAAGCGCCACGCGGGCCGGGGACTCCACGTGTATCAAGATGAAGACGGCATGGTGGTCGTCCGCGGCCGGCTGGAGTCCGAGGTGGGCGCGATGCTGATGCGGGCGCTCGCCGCGGCGCGTGAGACGCTGTGCAAGCGGGCGCGCATGGAGGACGCAGGCACCGGCCTGATAAACAAAAACGTTTCCGCGGAAACGTCTGGCGACTTTTCCGGCGAGACGATGACCATGGCGCAGCAGCAGGCCGACGCGCTGGGTCTGCTCGCCGAGACGGCGCTCCACCACGGCATCGATCCGGGAGCCCCGGGCGAGCGATACCAGGTGGTCGTCCACGTCGACGCTCCGGTGCTGGCGGATCCTGATTTGTCGGGCCAGTCCGTCCTCGAGGACGGCCCGCATGTCCCCGCGGAGACGTCCCGGCGCCTGGCATGCGACGCAAGCCTCGTGGTCATGCGACACGACGCGGACGGTCGCGTCATGGAGGTCAGCGCACGGACGCGGGCGATTCCTCCGGCGCTGCGCCGGGCGCTTCATTATCGCGACCGAGGTTGCCGTTTCCCGGGCTGCGGTCGGCAATTCGGCCAGGGTCACCACATCCGGCACTGGGTCAACGGCGGCCCCACCACGCTGTCGAACCTCGCGCTGCTCTGTCGCTGGCACCACCGGGCGGTCCACGAAAGCGGCTATCAGATGGAGCGACAGCCCGATGGAGAGCTGCGCTTCTGGCGCCCGGACGGCCGACTCTTGCCGGACCTGCCGTCGCCCGCTACGGTGCCGGCCGATCCCGTCCACGCGCTGCGAGCGCGGCATGCTGCGCAGGGGCTTCGCCTGCACGCGCGGACGGCGATGCCTGGGTGGCTGGGAGAACGCCTCGACGTGGGATGGGCGCTCGACGTCTTGCATCCGCTCGCGGCCGGCCGGCCACAAGCCTAACGGCGCTCGGCGGCCGTCGTCACGGTCTCCTGGCTCGCTTCGGTGTGCTGCAGACCGCTCGCCTGCGGAGCGCAACGCCCTCGGCCGGCACTGAAACCGGGCGGGCGAATGCTATAGTCGCGCCCGTCGCCCCCAATCGCCGCGTCCTCTGGACGGAAGGAGATCCCGATGTCGTCACGGTCCCGCACGCCCATCACCATCGCCGCCGCGGTCGTCATCGCCCCGGCACCCACGCCGGCCGCCGACGACGTCAGGATCGCGCCGCTGGCCGACGCGACGGCGATCGTGCAGAAGCTGCGCGCCACTCAGCCCGACATTGTCTTCTACGACGCCACGAATTTCCCCGACTCCATCCAGGTGCTCCAGAAGGTCCAGAGCAGATCTTCGAGACGATCGATCGCATCCGGCGCGAGCGCCGGCTGACCATCCTGCTCGTCGAGCAGCGCGTGCTCGAGACCGGCCGCGTGGTGCTCGACGGGCCACGCGACGCGCTCCTGGCCGACACGCGCGTGCAGCGCGCGTACCTGGGCGGCTGACGCTGGCCCCCGCCGACGCCGGCTGGCAGCGCAACGTCTGGGCCCTGACCCTCACGGTCTTCGTGGCCTTCGTCGGCTTCCAGTTCTTCTCGCCGTTCCTGCCGCTCTACGTCCACGAGCTCGGCGTGACGGATCCGCGCAACATCGCGCTGTGGTCGGGCGTGCTGGCGGCGGTGACGCCGGCGGTGTCGGGCCTGCTCGGCCCCCTCGTCGGCCGGCTGGCCGACCGGTTCGGCCGCAAGCTGATGCTGATCCGCTCGCTCGGCGGCTTCGTCGTCATCATCGCCGCGATGGGGCTGGTGACCTCCGTGCAGCAGTTCCTCGCCGCGCGGGTGATCCAGGGCTTCTTCGCCGGCTTCACGCCGATGGCCATGGCGCTGGCCAGCGTGTCGGCGCCGGCCGATCGCGTGCCGATGGTGATCGCCATGCTCCAGTCGGCGCAGCTCCTGAGCAACGCCGTCGGCCCGGCCGCGGGCGGCTACGTCGCCTCGCACTTCGGCATCCGCTACGCGTTCTTCGTAACGGCGGGCATGTGCGCCCTCGCCCTCGTCGCCCTGATCGTGCTGTTCCGCGAGATCGCGCCCGGGCGTGCGGCCGCGCGCCAGGCTCCGCGGTTCCGCATGCGCGACGTGATCCATCACCGGAACTTTCCCGTGGTGGTCGCGCTGCTGCTCATCGCACAGTTTCTCGACCGCGGGCTCGCCCTGCTGATTCCCCTTCATATTGCGCAACTGCCGGGCATGACGGCCATCGCAGCCGTCTCGGGCACGATCATCTCGGTGGCCGCCGTCGCGGCCACCGTGTCGTCCAACGTCGCCGCGCGGCTCACGCGCGGCATCCCCGCCGCGCAATTGCTCATGCTCGCCCTGATCGTCGGCGGCCCGCTCTGCGCGGCCATGGCGCTCGCGCGCACGTGGCCCACGCTGCTCGTGCTGCGGGCGCTGGTCGGGCTCTGTCTCGGCGGCGCCATCACGCTCGCCTACACGCTGGGCGCGGAGATCGTGCCGAGCGAGCATCGCGGCGCGGCGTTCGGCTGGCTCGCGTTCGGGCTGCAGTTCGGGACGGCGGCGAGCCCGCTCGTGACGGGCGCGCTCGCCGCCGTCAGCCTGCCGGGCGCGTACGTGTTCGACGGCGTGCTGGCGTGGCTGGCGGCGGCGCTGCTCGCGTTCGGCGCGCGCGGCCTGCGCACGCGACGCGAGCGCCCTGACCCGACCTAGGACGTGGGGGGTCGGCTCGTGTAGGCGAGCCCGGTGCTTGATGGCAGCGGTAGACTGAGGCGTCAAAGGCTGGCCCACGATGAGTGCCCCTCATCCGGTCGTATTCCTGGTCGACGTGGACAACACGCTCATCGACAACGATCACATCGCCGCCGATCTCAAGCGACACCTCGAGCGCGAGATCGGCCGCGAGCGGCAGGAGCGGTACTGGGCCATCTTCGAAGAGCTGCGGACCGAGCTGGGCTACGCGGACTACCTGGGCGCGCTGCAACGGTATCGAGTGGAACATCCCCGGGACCCACACGTGCTGACCGTCTCATCGTTCATGGTGAATTATCCCTTCGCCAACCGGCTCTATCCGAACTCCCTCGACGTGCTCGAGCGCTTCCGCGCCTGGGGACCGACGGTCATCCTCTCCGATGGCGACGCCGTGTTTCAACCGCGCAAGATCGAGCGCTCGGGACTTCAAGAACTCGTGGACGGGAACGTTCTGATCTATATCCACAAGGAGCGCGAGCTCGACGATGTCGAACGGCGCTATCCGGCTGAGCACTATGTCCTGGTCGACGACAAACTGCGCATCCTCACCGCCGTGAAGCAAGTGTGGGAACGGCGGGTGACGACGGTCTTCCCGCGGCAGGGCCACTACGCACACGATCCGAAGGCGCTGGCCACCTTTTCGCCGGCCGACCTGACGGTCGACCGCGTCGGCGACCTTCTCGCGTACGACCTACCCGCGTTCCTCGCCGCGGCGTCGCCGAAGATACTTCACACCACGACGGGGGCATGATGGACTTCCAAAACCTCGACGCCTACTGGCGCGCCGCGAACTACCTGACGGTCGGCCAGATCTACCTTCAAGACAATCCGCTCCTGCGCGAGCCGCTCAGGGCCGAGCACATCAAGCCGCGCCTGCTCGGGCACTGGGGCACGTCGCCCGGGCTCAGCTTCATCTACCTCCACCTGAATCGGCTGATCAGAGAGACCGACGCCGATGTGATCTACCTCGCCGGCCCCGGCCACGGCGGGCCCGCGATCCTGGCCAACGTGTACCTGGAAGGGACGTATTCGGAGATCTACCCGAGCGTCACGCAAGACGCCGAAGGCCTGCGGCGACTCTTTCGGCAGTTCTCGACGCCGGGGGGCGTGCCGAGCCACGTGAGCGTGCCGACGCCGGGCTCGATCCACGAAGGCGGCGAGCTGGGCTACGTGCTCGTCCACGCATTCGGGGCAGCGTTCGACAACCCGGATCTGCTCGTCGCCGCCGTGATCGGCGACGGCGAGGCGGAGACGGGGCCGCTCGAGGGGTCCTGGAAGGGGATCCATTTCCTGAATCCGGCGCGGGACGGCGCGGTCCTGCCCATCCTGCACCTCAACGGCTACAAGATCGCCGGCCCCACGGTGCTCGGCCGGAGCAGCGACGACGAGGTCGCGAGCCTGCTCAGAGGGCACGGTTACGAGCCGCGTTTCGTCGAAGGCCACGAGCCGATGGACATGCACGCGCGCTTCGCGGCGACGCTCGAGACATGCTACGCCGAGACCCGCGCGATTCAGCAGGAGGCGCGGCGCGACGGCCGTCCCGCGCGGCGGCCGCGCTGGCCGGCGATCGTGCTCCGCACGCCGAAGGGCTGGACGGGCCCGAAGATCGTGGACGGCCAACCGGTCGAGGGCACGTTCCGGGCGCACCAGGTCCCGCTGCCGAACGTCAGGGAGAACGCCGAGCACCTGCGACTCCTGGAGGCGTGGATGAAGAGCTACCGTCCCGAGGAGCTCTTCGACAACGAAGGCCGTCTCGTTCCGGCCATCGCCGCGCTCGTGCCGAAAGGCGACCGCCGGATGGGTGCCAATCCCCACGCCAACGGCGGCAAGCTGCTCGTCGGCCTCGACCTCCCCGATTTCACCGAATACTCGATTGCCGTCACGCGTCCCGGCGTGGCGCGTCACGAATCCACGCGCCAGCTCGGCAAAATGATGCGTGACATCTTCACGCGAAACGCTCGGCGGCGGAATTTCCGCCTCTTCTGCCCCGACGAGACGAACTCGAACCGCCTCGGGGACGTCTTTGCCGTCGAGAAGCGCTGCTCGATGGACGCCGTCCTGGCCACCGACGACCACGTGTCGCCCGACGGTCGCGTGATGGAGATCCTCAGCGAGCACAACTGCCAGGGCTGGCTCGAAGGCTATCTATTGACCGGCCGGCACGGGCTCTTCGCGACGTACGAAGCGTTTGCCATGGTCTCGGCGTCGATGACCGTCCAGCACGCCAAATGGCTCCAGGAGGGCATCAAGCTGGCGTGGCGGGACCCGATCGCGTCACTCAACATCCTGCTCACCTCGACGACCTGGCGCAACGACCACAACGGCTTCAGCCACCAGGGGCCTGGCCTCATCGACGTGGTCCTCTCGAAGAAGGGCACCGTGTCACGTATCTATCTGCCACCGGACGCCAACTGCCTGCTGTCCGTCGCGGATCATTGCTTCCGGAGCCGGAACTACGTGAACCTCATCGTCATCGACAAGCAGCCGCAGCCCCAGTGGCTCGACATGGACGCGGCGCGGGAGCACTGCGCCCGCGGGGCGTCGATCTGGCGCTGGGCGAGCAACGACGACGGCGCCGAGCCCGACGTGGTCCTGGCCGCCGCCGGCGACATCCCCACCATGGAGGTGGTGGCGGCGGCGTGGTGGCTGCGGCGGCGCGCCCCGGAGATGAAGGTGCGCGTCGTGAACGTCGTCGACCTCATGACGCTGTTCACGCCGGACGCCCACCCGCACGGCATGGATCAGACGAGCTTCGTCGAGCTGTTCGGGCGGCATACCGATGTCGTCTTCGCGTTCCACGGCTATCAGCGCGCGATTCACGAGATCGTGCACGGGCGACCCGATACGGAGCGCTTCCACGTCCGCGGGTTCAACGAGGAGGGCACCACGACCACGCCGTTCGACATGGTCGTCAAGAATGGGATCAGCCGGTATCACCTGTGCATCGAGGCTCTCCGACGGGCGCCCCGGATGGCGGACCGCGCGGCGGCCCTGATCGACCGGTGCACGGCGATGCTGGCCCGACACGAGACCTACATCCGCGAGCATCTGGAAGACATGCCCGAGGTGCGCGACTGGACGTGGACCGAAGCGTGAAGCGGACGGGGACGACGACGGGCGACATCCTCTGTCTCAACGGTGGCTCGTCATCGCTGAAGTTTGCCCTCTATCGGATGAGCGGCGACGCGGAGGTGCGGCTGGCGAACGGCGCGGTCGAGCGACTCGGGCTCCCGGACGGTCGCTTCTGGTTGCGGGGTCCGGAGCGCGACATCCTGACGGACGCATCCCTCGAGTCCCGCGACCACCGCGATGCGGTGCGCCAGGTGTTCGACGCGCTCGACAAGCACGGTGTGTCGACCCCGGCCGCGGTCGGGCACCGGCTCGTCCACGGCGGGCCCGACCACACGGCGCCGCAACGGATCGACGCGGCCCTGCTCGCCGCCCTGCGCCGGCTGGTCCCGCTCGCCCCGCTGCACCTGCCCAGCGAGCTCGCGGTCATCGACGCGGTGGCGGACCACTTCCCCGATCTGCCGCAGGTCGCGTGCTTCGACACCGCGTTTCATCGGAGCATGCCCCCGCTGGCGCAACGCCTCCCGCTTCCGCGCGCGCGCGAGAGCGCCGAGCTGCGCCGATATGGGTTTCACGGGCTCTCCTATGAGTACATCGTGGGGGTGCTCGGCGCCGCCGGCACCGGGCGGACGATCATCGCGCATCTCGGCAACGGCGCGAGCCTGGTCGCCCTCCAGGAGGGGCATCCGGTGGACACGACCATGGGCCTCACGCCCCTCGGGGGGGTCGTCATGGGGACGCGCACCGGCGACCTCGACCCGGGCGTGCTGCTCTATCTCATGCGCGAAAAGGGCTACGACGCGCGGCGGCTCGAGCGGCTCGTCGGCACGGAATCGGGCCTCCTCGGCATCTCCGGCATCACTTCGGACATGAAGACGTTGCTTGCGCGGCGCGCGACGGATCCGAGGGCGGCCGACGCCATCGCCGCCTTCTGCTATTCCGTTCGCAAGCACATCGGCGCGCTGGCCGCCGTCCTCGGCGGCGTCGACATGCTCGTCTTCACGGGCGGGATCGGAGAGCGGGCGGCGCCGATCCGCTGGGAGATCTGTCAGGGGCTCGAGCACCTGGGCGTCCAGCTCGACTCGCGGCAGAACGCGGGCAACGCCACGACCATCAGCGCGCCGAACCGCGCATGCACCGTCCGGGTCATCCCGACCAACGAAGATCTGATGCTCGCGCGGCACACGTGGGCCACGCTTCGCGCCTTCCGAGAGGGGTCACCATCGCCATGACAACGTTGCGGGCAGTCTTGAAAGCTGGCGTCGGGCGTCGTGGGAACGCCGGCGGATGTCTCGGTCAAGTCCGAACCTTGCTGGATAACTTCGACGGGGACGCGCTCGGGATGTGGCGCACGGCGGGCCGCGTGCGCTCGGCATGGACGCGATCGAGTTCATCGCGGATCGCGCGCAACTGACGCTGCTCGAACTCGCCCACCGTGAGGCCGCGCCAGCGGTCGGCCGCGCGGATGACGGCCGCATACATGAGCTTCAGCACGGGGCGCTCCCCGAAAGCGTGCGGGATGATCTTCGTGCGCCGGCGCTCCTCGAGAAAGAGCCGCTCGAGCAGATTTGTGGTGCGAATCACCCGGCGATGGCGGAGTGGGAAGCGGAGATGAGCGATGCAGGCGTCGAAGTCATCGCGGAAGCATTGCACCACTGCGGGCAGCTCCCGCTCGTAGGCGGCCACGAAGTCGTCGCGCAGTACGGCCGCGAGAGCGGGCGACGCTGCCTCGTAGCACCCGCGCGCCCGCAGTGCGATCTCGGGCCACTGGCTCTCCGGGGCTTTGCTGCGGAGATTGCGCATCCGATGGACGAGGCACCGTTGGCGGAGCGCACGCGGGAAGCAGGTCTCGACGGCGCGAATCAGGCCCGGCGCCCCATCGGTCACGGCGAGCAGCGGGTCGGCCAGGCCCCGACGTTTGAGATCCTCGAAGAACGCCGTACAGCTCGCCGTGTCCTCCTTCGTGCCCGGCGCCAGGTGCAGCAGGACCTTGCGGCCGTCCTCGGTGATCCCCCAGGCGCAGAGCACGGCTTCACGCGGCATCCCGGCGTGCAGGCGCTCGGCCACGCCGTCGACGAAGAAGTAGGCGACCACGAACTCGCTGAGATCCCGCCCCGCGAACGCCTCGTATTCCTGCCACAGCCGCTCGGTCACTTGGCTGACGGCGGTCCGACTCAGCAGGCTCGCGCCGCTCGCGTCACGAAAGGCCGCTTCGATGTCCCGCGTGCTCAGCCCGCGCGCGTACATCTCGACGGCGAGCTGCTCCAACTCCGCCGTGCGGCCGGCCAGGCCGGCGCGGACCCGCGAGACGAACGGCTCGGCGCGATCGGCCACCTGCGGCACGCCGTGTCGATGGCGCCCTCCGCGGTGCGCAGCCGTCCGCGCCGGTAGCCGTTGCGATAGCCGGCACCCGGGCCGGCGCCGCTCTCGTAGTACCCGCGGCCCACGGCCTCGGCCACCTCGGCTTCCAGCGCTTCCTCGACGATCTTCCGGACCGCGAGCTTGATCAGTTCGCTCCGCGCCTCGCCCTCGGCGACGCCCTGGGTCAGCAGCTCACTGAGCTTCTGGCTTGTCCGCACCGAGGCCGGTATTCTCGTCTCCACGGGGATGCCTCCTCTTGCCGCCGGCGCCAACCGGCGACGCTTGGTTTGTGGTCCAAGCAAGAGTGCATCCCCGTCTCGTTATCCAGCAAGCTTAGGACTTCGCC
>Ga0209157_1000648_pt1 | contig 29320 bp, 30 predicted proteins | sample GraSoiAngelo_135_FD_185892 | JGI IMG/M metagenome (GOLD analysis project Ga0209157, IMG submission 185892) | Grasslands soil microbial communities from the Angelo Coastal Reserve, California, USA - 14_0929_05_40cm (SPAdes) (version 2) | ecosystem: Environmental > Terrestrial > Soil > Grasslands ...
CCATAGATTATTAGTAAAGCAAGAGAAATGAACAACAAGATAACGGAAATTTTTGTCCTCATTACCTAGTTGGTAGATTCAAATTATTAATAAACTTATTTTGATGGTGAGTTCTTTCAGGTTCACGGGCCTGATTTGCAAGTTGGATGAACATAATCTAACGGGCAAGAAAATTCTGGATACGGACTTCTGTAAAATCAAATATTTCTCAGGATTTGACGCAGGAAAATATTGAAATTTTTAGTCGTGTTTTTCCATAACAGTCAAAAAAGAATTTCAGTACATACTAAGATAGTAATCAGGCTAATGTACAAATAATGCAATACTAAACTATTTCTATTGAATAGTAATAATCTTGACAAGAAATATGTCTGGCATCCATACACTCAGATGAAATTATGGAACAATTTAGAAAATATTGTAATAAAGTCAGGTAAAGGATTTAGTTTAATCGACAGCAAAGGAAGAAGGTATCTTGATGGCATTAGTAACATGTGGTGTAATGTGTGGGGACATGATAGGACTGAAATAATTGATGCCATGAAGCAACAACTAGATATTCTTCCTCATTCCTCGCTATTTGGTCTTGTCAATGGTCCGTCCGTGAATTTGGCAGGACGTTTGACAAGTATTGCTAAAGGAATGAGTAAGGTTTTTTTTACAGATAATGGGTCAACTGCAATTGAAGCAGCACTAAAAATTGCAACACAGTACTGGAATAATGTAGGGAAAACACAGAAAAAAAAATTCATTTGTTTAAAGAATGGTTATCATGGCGATACTATAGGCTGTATGTCTGTGGGATATGTTGATGGTTACTTTTCCCCATACAAATCGCTCTTGGTCAAAACAATAAAAGTAGACTCGCCTACAATAAGACATGAGAAATTTGGACGTCAATGCTTTGAACAATATATCGAAAAAATTGATAAAATTCTAAAAAAACTATCGTCAAAGATATCAGGTTTTGTTATGGAAAGTGGAGCCCAAATTGCAGGAGGAGTTAATATCTATCCGAATAATTTTCAAAAGGAGATTAGTAATCTTTGCAAAAAATATGACATACTTTTGATATTGGATGAAATTGCTACTGGTTTTGGAAGGCTTGGAAATATGATAGAATATGAGGCTCAAGATTCTGAACCGGACATGGTGTGCTTTGCAAAAGCATTAACTGGAGGATATTTCCCATTGGCAGTAACACTAACAACAAGTCACATTTTCAAAGAATTTCTAGGAGAATATTGGGACAAAAAGCAACTCTTTCACGGTCACACTTTTACTGGACATCCTGTTGGATGTATTGCAGCATTGACTAACTTAGACCTATATCAGAAACTGGACCTTATCAAGAAAATAAGGCATAATGCATCAGTTCTGAATCGTCTTTTGGAAAAATTTGCAGAATTTGATATTTGTTACGATATTAGACAAAAGGGGCTACTTTGCGGAATCGACCTAAGAAAAGGTAGAGACCCTATTAGGATGATAGATAATGTTCCAATAGGACAATATATTGCAGGGGAATCGTTGAAAGAAGGAGTATACCTTAGAACTCTTGGAAATATTATTACCATAATTCCGCCACTGGCAATCGGACAGGATGATCTTAAAAAGATAGTTGATGTGGAGTTCGAAATTGTAGATAAAATACAGAAAAAATTAAATCGTTTTAGTAAAAATAAGTTTGTCTAAATCATACGAATCTGGTTATACAGAGTCGCTTTGGATATTCCCAGGTTTTTGGCAATTTTATTTCTTGGTATGTTCTGAGATAACATTTTGATTAATGTATCTTTATCAAGAATTTTTTTCGGACGGCCAATATTTTTGCCAGAAATTTTTGCCCTTACCATTCCGTCTTTTGTTCGTTGAATCAACATTTCTCTTTCTCTTTCTGCCACCCATGTTAATATTCCAATCATCAATTTTCTAACACTTGGGTCAGTGGTTTGAAGAAAAAGCTCTTTTGGCGAACAAGATACCAAAGGGGAAAATTCTTCAATTGATTTTATCGCGTCAAGTGTTTCCCAAAATGTTCTGCCTACCCTTGATAGTTCATAAACTAGTACAGAATCAACTTTATCTGTTCTGACTAGATCCATCATCTCACTAAATGCAGGTCTATTCACTGCAGGAATTTTTCCACTTACTGCAGAATCTTCGAAAAAATCAAGAATTTTATAGTCATTATCTCCTGCCCATTTTTCTATTACAACTTTCTGGTTTAGTACTGTCTGCTCATCAGTACTAACTCGTAAATATCCAAACGAATATTTCATTTACATATATTTTTCTGAAATGTTGATAATCCTGTGGGTCAAAAAAAATACATACAGTCGAAAAAAGGTATCACATTTTTTGCACTAAATAAGAGTAAAAAAATGCATGTTATTTTATATTGTCTAAAAACGGGTCCTTTTTTAGACGATTACAAATACAATGAAAAATGACGATTTTCGTATCCTATTTGATTTTTAATTGCTAGGAAATATCTATTAGTTTTTTGACTTTTTGACTGTTTTATCTAGGTAATACATTGAAAAACACTGATTTATACTAGTATTTTGATAGTCGTCGGCGATAACTGTAATGATGGAATGTTTGGATATCAAGCGGCAGTGAATATGAACAAGGATACGTAATGGATACGTAATTATCTCTACAAGTTAATTCTAGTTTTTTTCATTTAATAACACAAAAGACAGTTAATTTAATATGTTCAATTTTAACCTGTAAATTTGAATCTAGATCCTTAATTATGAAATTTTCTTGGTTAGCTAATTAAAGATTAATTATGGGTTCCCGCGAAGAACTAATAATGCAAGAGTTCGAAGTTATAGAATCTTGTTTGAAGAAGGTAATTAATGGAGATACTATCTCCTTCGAAGAGGCAGAAAAATTAATTTCGACTCAAGATGTAATCAAACTTGCAGACTCTGCTAATTTTATTACTAAAAAATTTAATGATGAGAATGTCGACGTTGAATCTCTAATAAACGCCAAATCAGGTAATTGTCCAGAAGATTGTTCTTTTTGTGCGCAATCCACCTTTTATGAAACCGGGATAACAAAATATCCGCTCTTACCTGATGAAACAATTGTTGAAAAAGCCATGGAAGCCCAATTGAATGGCGCAAATAGTTTCTGCCTTGTCTGTGCATATAGAGAACCCTCAGAAAACGATTTTAAAAAAATTTGCAGAATAATACAAAAATTAAGACAACAAGTACGAATAGGCATTAATGTTTCACTTGGTTTTATGACTCAAGAAAGGGCACAAAGACTAAAGTTATTGGGGGTTAAAAGGTATAATCATAATCTAGAAGCAAGTCAAAGTTTCTTTTCAACGATTTGTAAAACACATGATTTTTCTGATAGAATTAATACGGCAAGAATTGTGAAGAAAGCAGGACTTGAACTTTGTTGTGGAGGAATTATTGGAATGGGTGAAACTGCAACACAACGAATAGAATTGGCATTTTCTATTTCATCCCTTGACCCAGACGAAGTTCCAATAAACATCTTAATTCCAAGGAAAGGAACCCCAAAGGAATTAGAAAAGGCTTCGATTCGACCACTTGATATAATTAGGACAATAGCTGCGTGGAGATTTATCATGCCAAAAACCATATTAAAAATTGCAGGGGGAAGAGAAGTTTATTTTACTGATGGGGGTAAACTTGCACTTCAGGCTGGTGCAAATGGAATCATCACCGGTGGGTATCTTACTACAAATGGAAATGAACCGAATGAAGATATCCAAATGATACAGGAAATTGGACTCGATTCAAAAATTCATTAAATCAGATATTAATGAACTGAAAAAAGAAAATCTTTATAGAAGATTAAGAATTGTAGAAAATCAACGTGGATCTATAATAGTTGACAATAGAAAAATAATTAATTTTAATTCCAATGATTATCTTGGATTAGCTTCAGATAAAGAAGTAATAAAGAATACTTTAAAAAAATTTCACGAAATTTCTCAATGCAGTTCCAGGCTCGTTGGAGGAAATAACACAAGCATTTTAAAATTGGAAGAAGGTTTGTCTAAACACAGAAGAACCGAGTCTTCCCTGGTGTATACAACTGGATATTCTGCTGTATTAGGTGTCATAAGCGCCTTGGCAGATCGCAATACAACAATCTTTAGTGATGAGCTAAATCATGCAAGCATTATTGATGGTTGTCGACTGAGTAACGCCAAAGTAAAGATATTTCGTCACAATGATCTGGAACATCTTTTAGAAAAACTAAAGAATACAAAAGGTAAGAATATTCTTGTAACCGAGGGAATTTTTAGCATAGAAGGCGATATGTCAAACTTGAAATCAATCTGCAATTTGGCTAAAGAGTTTGGGGTATTTGTTATTGTGGATGATGCTCACGGAGACTTTGTTTTTGGAAAAAATGGTTCTGGTACTCCTTCGCAATTAAATGTCAACAATTTGGTTGATATCCACATCAGTAGTCTAAGTAAGGGACTAGGTTGCTTTGGAGGATACGTTGCTTGTTCCAACCTGGTCAGAGAATATCTCATAAACAAATCAAAACAGTTCATATTTACTTCTGCTCTTCCAACTCATCTTTGCATTTCTGCACTTAGCGCAATTGGAATTGCAAAAAATGGAATTTTGCAAAAAAAACTATTTACAAATGTAAAGATGTTCCACAATGGTTTAAGAAAACTAGGATTTGATATAGGAAATACATGCAGTCAAATAATTCCGATACACATTGGTTCAGAATCCATCGCCATTAAATTCGCCACTGCATTGATAAAAAAAGGAATATTTGTCCACCCAATGAGATTTCCTACTGTCAAGAAAGGTGATGCGTTATTGAGAATATCGCTAAGTGCTTCACATAGGAAAGAACATTTGATTTATACGTTAGATGAGCTGGAGCATATGGGCCAGAAATATAAAGTCATATGATTCTTTTAGTAGGATTATTAGCACTTTTTTAATTACAAACCGATTAGGAAATTCATACATTTTTCAACTTAGGAAGCAATTAGAACTTAAATTTGAGTTGTTACTATTTTGCAGCCGCTAGTTTATTCAATTTATCATGTAAAATCTGGTAGAATCAAACTTGACTAAACGAGTATTCTTATTATATTGTTTCACAATTCGAATTTAGCAATATTTATTTAATATATAATTAAGATAATTAATAGATGATAGAAAAAGAATTAAAGTTTAGGCTTGTGGCATCGGAACGCCAGTTCAGGGAAATAAAGTATTATTTCTCTCTTCTCCATGCGGATTCAATAGTTTCAGGACTAAAATTTGCCTATAATAGACAAAAAGCTCGTGAAGGTGGATACTTGATGTTAGGAAGAAAAAGTCTTGTAAAAAAGGAAACTAGCATGTTAACAAAAGAACAAGCCAAGTGGAGACTTACAAATTGGAAGTCCATGATAAAGACTTATAGAAATAAGGGTTACAGTTATCCGACTATCAGTAGAATAAAAAAAGATATTAAGTTAATTGCTAAAGGTAGCAACAAAAAATAAGAATTTAGTAAGTTGATGCCTCTGCGTTTTTTTCATCAAGATCGATTGAAGAGAGATCGGGGAATTTCTCTTTCATGCTTTGTTCTACTAGGGTAGTGGCTTCTTCAATGATACTTGTTGATTCTTCGTTCAATACCCTTCCATTATTGACTTCGTGTTTAGGTATTTGTGCAGAATCTGACAATATACCGCCCATAAGATCTGATATCTGAGAAAGCGAATGGTCGGCTTCAGGGACCATTGATGATAATCCCCCTTGTATGTTCTTTATTACAGACATAGCTGGGGTTAACGTGACAACAACATCTCCCAATTCGGTTATGGTGTTTAACCGTAACTGTATTTGCTCTAATGCTAATTTAGCAGAATCAACCATCTTATTCATCTTTCGAATTTGCGAAAGCTCATTTGAAAGTAATTTAGCATATTGTACTTCATGATTTTGGATAGAATGAACTATTCGTTTAAAAATAAGCTGATCCTTTTCTACAATCTTTGCAGAAATACTTTCTAATTTTGAAATTTGAAGTTCTAATCTCTTTTGGGCCTCCTCAATTCTTGGTTTTAAAGGAGGTTGTGACTTTATACTTTCCAAAAGCTTTACTGCCACATTGTCTGATTGGGTTTTATTCCACCTATTTTTAAAGGACATTATACATTTTCTCTAAAACCTATTACCTTTTTTGTTTATAAGGTCAAATGTAACCCAGATGAATGTACCTTAAGTTACAAGGTAGCCATTGACATTGATTCTTGTTCACTTTTTAGATCCTTTGTCAAACATATGTAGTAGTTGTTTTACTGCACCATCCATGTCGTCCTCACGTACCTCGGGCGATAATCCATTCTTTAGAAGATTGTTTATCGTGTTGGAAATCTCTGAACTTATCTCATCAAAGCTATCAACATCATTAAACCCTTGTTGATAAAGTCTATTTAGTTTCATGGCATACATTCTGGTTTGGTCATTTATTGTGACTTTGTATACATTATTGTTCACTTTAATTTCTTGATTAGTCATAATGGCTTTCAATGCAAATGACCATGTTCGTGTAAGAAAAAGGTTTTGGTGTTAGATTTTCTAAAGCGATTAATTTATTTAGTATACAAAACTCTGATTTAGACAACTAAAATTATCTAGATCAAAGTAAATTCGTAAATTTTATGAAAATGAAAATAATAGTTAATAAAACTGTGGCATGCCGAAATGAATGTTCTGGAATTTACTGCACTTATCTATGATTCACTAAAGACACTCCATCGACTGATGTTCTGTTTTCAATTATCAAAGTTATACTGACAATACGGACTTCAGTTTTTTGGTAACTTCTTCACCCTTAGTGGTGAGTGAATAGTATCTCACTGCCATTGGTCTTGTCTTTGAATAGGTTTTCAAACCATATTCACTAGTGACCAAACCGGACTCTTCTAGTTTAGATAAGTGAAATGAGATTATCTTCCTGTCAATTTTCATCATTTTCTCAAGTTGACTTGCAAATGATTTTTTGGATTCAAGTCGAGTAAGAATTCTTAACCTAGTCGGATGTACCGCTGTGTATATTGTTTTATAGACGTCGTTAACGTTGGCTTTAATGTTTTTTTTGTCCATTTATCCTTATATAATATCCCATGGTTTATTATATGTTTCTTATGGTAACATGTTATCACAAATAGCAGCTTATTGTATTATTACCTAATAGTAACCCGTTTATGGATACTTCGTATCCGTGTATAAACTGGCGTACAAGTAATAATAAAAATTAACGATACCAATATTGAATACAAATCACAATAATGACAAACAAAATACAGCACATTTTCGCCAAATTATTCTACAATAATACAGGTCATGGTGGGATTTGGACCCACGGCCTAAGGTTTACAAAACCTTCGCTCTAACCGGGCTGAGCTACATGACCGAGCGACAGAATTAAATTTTTTTTGTCGCATAATTAAAACTTTGTTAAATTCTTATTCCGTAGGAAAATGAAATGAATTTGAATACTTAAATTAATAGAATGTAGAAGAATGGCATGGGAAGATATCTCGTTGTCGTTACAATAGAAAATAAAGAACAAGTAGGTGATCCGGAAGGGGAAACAATCAAAAAAGATCTGATTATCAGAAGCGGGTATTCAAACGTTGAATCAGTTAGATCTGCTAAATGCTACAATATAATCATTAATACAAAAACAGAGAATGAAGCCAAAACACAAGTAACCAAACTTTGCGAAGAGTTGAGGATTTATAATCCTATTGTAAGCAACTGTTCAATAGGTCCAATTAGGAAAATGGCCAAGTAATTGAGATAACGAATCAATGGAGGGAGATAGAAATGAAAGTATCATCCAACGCTACATCCTTTCCAAAGGTGTAATGCCAATTAAAGATAGATTCATCTCAAGCATCAAACGTATAGCTTCAACCAAACAAATTCTTGTATTAGAGATATCGGCATTTTTCTCCTTTAATATGGGTAGTTTTTCATAAAATAGATTGAAAATTGTTGCGAGATCATATGCATATCGTGCAATAAGCTTGGGTTCCATGTTTTTAATCGTATCCTCTACTACAATTGAAAATTTAGAAAGATGTTTTATTAAGTGATATTCAATATCGTGTGAAAGATTGATTGCGTTACAGTCAAAAGATTTAATTCGAGATTTCTCTATTAACCGACAGCAGCGGGCATATGCATATTGTAAATATGGTCCAGAATTTCCTTCCAAGCTCAAAGAATCAATCGTGTCAAATTTTATTTCTTTTTCTAAATCATTCTTTATCAAACTGTACCTCATTGCAGATATAGCTATCTCTTCAGAGGTTCCTTCAAGATCAGCTCCAGTAATTTCTGGATTCCGCTTTATAATTTCCTCCTTGGCTTTACTATGTAAAGTATCCAGTACGTAATCAGCATCAACATAAATCCCTTTTCTTCCGGACATTTGCATAGATTTATTATTATTTTCTGCATTTATTCCCAACATGTTTGCTGTTCTACTCGAGAGTAATACAGGACCGTATGCTAGGTGTAAATACTCGTTTGACTTCTCAGTAATTTTATTCAAGACTTCCTTAATTATTTTTTGTAATCTTGTTTGTCTGCTATCTATTACCGTAATAGAATTTTCTGCAGGAAAGAATATTGGATGTGTGTCATTTTCCAAATGATCATTTGTAGTTATCCATAAGTTTGAGTCATCCCACTGGTTGGTAAAAACTTTATATTTAAATGGATCCTGAATTGTGCCAATCTTCAGTAACGCATAAGGTATATCTTTTGCTATATAAGTGGCGGTATTATCACTTCTGACTATAATCTTGATTCCTTCGTCAACAGATTCAAAAATCCAGCACCCTATGTTCTTTCCCTCCGTTTCTTTCTTTATTATTCTTTGATCTCGTAATTTTTGAAACGTATTTTTCCATAAATCTGAATTCAAAATGTGCGATTCAAAGTTGAGTAAATCGTAGTGAGCCTTAAGTCTCCAACAAGTTTTCAATTGATCATTAAGGACCTTAAGTGTTATTTCAGAGGCGAATGAACTGATCTCAGCATCGCCAGACTCTAATTTTTTTAACAATGTTTTTCTTTTTTCTACAAGTGATGGATCCTTCTCATAAAGTTCATTTACCTTTACATAAATTTCGTTACCACAATATTTATCAAACTTCAAGTCCTTGTCTTCTGGAATTATTGGAAATTTTAGATACAGAAAACCAACTAGAATATCTGCCACTTGTAGCCCAGAATCATCAACATAATTCAAAACGGTAACATCGTGGTTTGTTTTCTTTAGAAGCCTATACAGTGTGTCTCCAATTGCAACGTTTCGCAGGTGCCCCACATGTAATGCTTTGTTAGGATTGACGCTGGTGTGTTCTATTATTACTTTTCTACCATTACCGATATCAAGATAAGAAAAATCGTTTTGTAAAATTTCATTCAAGATTTCCTTTCCTATTAGGTCAAAGTTTGCCTTAAAATTGATATATCCGCTCTCATGTGCTACCACCGATTTGACATATGGCGTTGATTCTAATCTTTTCTTTTCGTCAAAATTATAAATATACTGTTCAATTAACATTGAGGCAATCTCATAAGGAGATTTTTTTAACTTTTTTATGAGCAAAAATGCAATATTACAAGTTAAATCTCCAAAATCTTCTTTGGCTGGCTCGGTAAGACTATAACTTTCGCCCTGGAGGTTTAGTTTTTCCAGTGCAAAATTTATTACTTCATCAGCCTGTTCAATAAATTTCTTAAAGCTCATTTCTTATCTTAGATAATTTAGACTCACGTAGTCAATAGCATCACACAATCCTACCCCCTCTTTCCCACTTACAATATGATCTGCTTTACTCTTTACTACATCATCTGAGTGACCTAATGCAATACTCAATCCGCAAATTCCAAAAATCGGAACATCAGTTTCACTGTCACCTATCGCAACTACTTCTTTTGGTTCAATATTAAGAAACTTTAATGCATGGTCTAGTCCCCTTCCTTTGTTAATCCCTATTTCATTAATATGAAATGCATATTTACTGTCGACTATATCGAGCTCTAATTTTTTTTCTCTTAGTATTTTTCTTCCTTCGTCGATGTCAAAAGTCCTTTGCAATACTACCTCTGATAATCTTGGGAAGACTGGCTTCAAATCTACATTTGACAAATACTTTTTTAATATTTCATATCCTTTTAAACACAATTCCTTATTTCCAAGAATTGTATGATCTGCAAATCCTCTAGAAATCACCCCACCATTCTCACCAACCGCTATTCTGGTTATGCCCAAAAATACCGATAAAACAAAGGCTTCAACTGATGAACGGCCTGTTACAAAAAATACTCTGTACCCTATTTTTTCGAGAAATCGCATTTTTGCTATTGCAGGTAAATAGATCATCCCATTTCCGTTTTCAGTTAAAGTCCCATCAATATCTACTGCGAATGCTTTAATGGTTAGATTTTTACCTGAATGCATTTTCTGACCTATTGTGTTACGATTTGCGTATCATTAACTTTTCTAATATTTCTTGAGATGCAAATTTTTTCCTAATTCGGCTGGAGTCTTTTTTCTTGGCATTATTTACAATTAAATAATTAGCCATCGCAATATCGTATAGGGTCCGTGGCCCAGTCAGGAAAGGGTGCTGATTATCAAGCATAGGCCTCCGAAGCCAGAGTTCATGGGATCGAAGCCCATCGGACCCGTATTTCTAGTAGTTCTCTAATAAACCTACATTACAAGACTAATATACTTCAATTTCTACTCATACCCGAGGATGATCGCCGGCCTTATCTTTTGCGTTTTTGCAGTTGTAATGTGTGGATATTTGTCGTACCAACTAGTACTCGCTTTTCTTGACGTTCCGCCTCAGAAGAACGAAGTTAACTCAGGTAAGAATTCTAATGTAAATCAATCGTCTTCAGACTTGATTGGAGCCAAAATGAAAGTTAGACAACAGGTGTTTCCTGACTTCAGATTTGAGATTTACCATTTAAAGGATTATGCCTTTGCTGTTAGTAATAATAGCAATTCCAAACACAGTAACGCTTCTGATAACACTACAGCCAATATTAATTGTACTAATTTTCAGTACAATGTTAGCTGTAGAACTGTATGTAAACCGTCAGAGCAAGTATGTCCTTCACAGGCAGGCCCTAATAGCACTTCAACATACAGCACACTTGGACGGCTACAAGAGCACTAGTTAAAAAATACAATCAAAAAGCATTAAGAGGAAAATAAAGTTTCGATTCTAGACTATTACAATCTACAACTGCCTTTATAGCTATTCCTTGATGCCTTGATCACTTCGAAACAAGATATCGTTATAGCAAGAATGAGAGCAGGAACTACTATGGCTTTGGCCTCTACTTCGGGTAAAAGCTCTGCAGTCAGTGCAATGACTGATAATACAATCACAACTGTCCGAAATATATTCAAATACTTTTTTGTTAGTATTAGTTGATGATTCACAATGGTAACAATGCTATAATCTTTTATTTAAACGACACGGATAATCTTTAATTACCATAACACCGAAATAAAGACTAAATGACCGAAAAGGGAAGTCCAAGAAAGAAAGCTGAGGTTCCTAAAGACGATCCTTTACTTCGTAGTAAAGGAGGTATTATTGATAAAATTATAGGAAGCGAAGGACAACAATTGGCAGAAAAACGTCTGGCTGCAATAAAGCGAGCTCGTGAAATGGCAGAGACATCAGACTCCCCAGAATCAGAGGAAGATACCACTGCGAATAGTGATGAACCATCGTCATCCTCAACAGTAACTTCTCAGCCTTCGTCTTCCAGTATGAATAACTGGTACCAATTAGGACCGACAGTAATTCCTAACGGTCAAACTTATTCTGATAAACGAGTAAATGTAACAGGTAGAATTACCGCCATAGCGATACATCCAAAGAATCCAAGTACGATATATGTTGGAGCTGCTCAAGGTGGGATTTGGAAAACTACAGATGGCGGTAACCACTGGACTCCGACATCAGATAATATGCTCTCGCTTGCAATAGGCGCCTTAGCCATCGATGCAAGTAATCCTGAAGTTCTTTATGCAGGAACTGGAGAGGGAAATTTTGGTGGCGATAGTCAGTACGGACTTGGTATCATTAAAACAAGAAATGGAGGCCAAACATGGGAATTAAAAGGAATGAATACATTTATTTCGTCTCGCTTTTGCCGTATTGCTGTTAATCCGAAAAACTCAGACCACATTTTAGCTGCAACAACTTTTCCTGCTTCTGGTATATATAGAAGTACTGATGCAGGAGAAAACTGGTCAAGATTAACTAATGGATTACCTTCTTCGGATGATGCAACGGATATTGTCTTGGATCCCAGTAATCCGGATACAGCATATGCGGCATTTTGGGGTGTAGGGATTTTCAAAACAACTAATGCTAATGCGGCAAGTCCAAATTGGAGTAAGCTTACCGGAGGATTTCCAAGTGGTAACATTACACGTATTGTTCTTGGTATTTCTCAATCTTCGCCTAGTACGGTTTATGCTCTTATGGCTGACAATAACTATCAGATAAACATGTTTTATCAGACCCGAGATGCTGGAAATACTTGGATTCAAATACACTTGGTTAATGCAGATTTAGGCCGACAAGGCTTTTATGATATAAATCTAGCTGTCCATCCGCAAAATGAGAATATTTTATACTTAAGTGGTATATCTTTGTGGAAGGCAACTCACGATACAAGTACAAATCATTGGAAGTTCTCTGATATTGGTAAGCAATTTCACCCGGATAATCATGCCTTTGCTTTTGACCCAATGAATCCTGAAATAATTTATGCAGGTAGCGATGGTGGGATATATAAATCCATGGATGGGGGAAATAAATGGGATGATGGTATCAATAAAGAATTGTGTATAACTCAATTTGAATTTATGGAACAGGATCCAAAAAATGAGAAAAGAATAATCGCAGGCACCCAAGACAATGGGACTGAAAGATATGATGGGAATTCTCAATTTTATCATTCAGACGATGGTGATGGTGGATTTGTATGCATGGATCCAAACCAGCCACAGAACGTTTGGCATACTTATTACCGCCTCAGGCCAGCCTTCTCGTCCCAAGGAGGAGACTTTGGAAGTTGGCAGTCACTAGACGGTTCAATCAGTGGGAATCCTTCAAACTTTTATCCTCCAATGACACTGGATAAGACAAATTCAAATAATATTGCAATAGGAGGCCAAATACTATATTTAGATCATTCAAAAGGAACAGGGGGCTGGCCCGAACGTATTAATCTAAACCTTCCTCAGAACGATCTTATATCGGCGATTAATTTTGTTAACACAAAGCTTATCTATGTGGGGACAAATCAGGGGCGTGTTTATCGCGTGATTAGAAATGGAAACAATTGGACAGTTCACGCTATTCATGCAAGTCCATTTCCTACTGACCGCTATATTTGGGATATTGCCACTTTGCTTGATGACGAAACAAAGATCATAGTCATTGTATCTGGATTTGATACACCACATGTATTTCGTGGTGATGTTTCACCAAGTAATAACCCAGCAACATGGACTGATATAAGCGGAACTGGAGGTGGAAGACTTCCGAATATTCCTGTAAATGCATTAGTAATAGATGAGAACAAGGCAACTACTATGTATGTTGGTACAGATGTAGGTATTTTCCGCACCGTAGATAGCGGCAAAACATGGATGGGGTTCAGTGAAGGTCTGCCAAATTGTCAAGTATATGATCTGCGCCTAAACAACTCCAAAGGCCTTCTTCGTGCGGCTACACATGGTAGGGGTATGTGGGAAAGAATGGTCAAAGGCATTTAATCGTCTTTTGAGAAGCAGAGTAAAGTTTAAAGCTTAGGCAGACAATTAGAAATAAGCGAGTCTATTTATCGAACTACTAGGAGTATCTTTCCCATCGAACCCGTAATTACTTAGAATTTCATTAAAAATAATTGGAAATCCTTATATGAGTATAATATTGACTCGTTTTACACAGCATGAGCACTGAACTAGTAGTTTTACGTGATTATGATAATCAATTGATGAATAGAAGAGAGTTACAAGTGATATTTAGAAATGTATCAGGAAATATAAAGAAGAATGAAGCAATTGAGACAATTTCAAAGGCAAATAAAGTAGATTCAAAAACAATAGTGCCAATTGAAATTAGATGCAACAAGGGAAGTACTGATGTTAATGGCTTTTTTCATATTTACAAAAGTGAAGAAAGCGCAAAGGAAATTTTACCAAAATATCGATCAATAAGACTTTTAGACAAATCAGAAAGAAAAAAAATCTTTGATGAAGCAAAGGCTCATAGACTCAAAGAAAAGCAACAGACTTCAGAAAAAGGCAAGACAAAGAAATAGGTGAGCGATTACATCATGGCAGATAAAAAGAAAAAATCAGAATCGCAAATATATTCATTTTATGATATTTCTAAGGAAAAGGTAACACGAAAGAAAAGGGATTGTCCTAGGTGTGGGAAAGGTGTATTTATGGCAGAACATAAAGACAGAAGTACTTGTGGCAAGTGTGGATTCACAGAATTCAAGCAAAAAACAAAATAAAATCGTGATTAATTTCAGCTTACAGTTAATTTAGAAATTTTAGAGTAAAAACTCTGATTCATCTCTGAGATTAGTCACAATTTAGCAAACATTTTCACATATAATATCCAAAATATCAAAGGTGTCACATTTGCAATTTACTTTCGAAATCAGATTTAGATTGGGTGAGGTGTCCTCATATCCATTGATGAATTTCCTTACTGGAAATCCATTATCGCATAACATAATAAGTTCAAATTTTTTTTGACTTTTTAACTTGGATTGCATACGATAAACAAATTTCCAGATCTTGTTTCTCTTATTGTTGAACTTGACAATTTTAATACCCGTACTGTTGATCAATTTTAGATGAGATGATTTTAGATTCTCACTGCAATATACAAAACATCTGACCTTGTTTATCAGATGTGGTGGAGAAATAGGTAAATGTGACGGTTTTTTGTTTATATTAAATGTAATGCCTTCAGATCGAATTGAAAAATCACGCCTAAACCTAGTTATTTTTGAATTCTTAATCGACACGTAAAAAGGTCTTCCAGCTCCTAAGACTAAACTTTCAGGCTCTTCCTTACCTATAGGCCAAAAAATTATAGATTCACACTTTGTAATCCTTGTTAATTTTTTTTTTAAGATGTTTTCAATATAATGCTGATTAATTTCTAAATAACTATCTTTGTCAGCATTTTTTAAGATGGTTCGAAATCTTTTAGTTTTTTTATATCTCCCACTTAGTACCACTGTACTCGATCTGATAGAAACAAGAGTTTCAAATTTTTTTCCTATCTGTAAGTTCACAACAATATCAGGAGAATTCAAATCTATTTTTTTATGTGATATCTGAGTGAATCTTGTTCGAATTTCACGCAAAAGGGACGTCTTTATATTTTGTTTTCCTCTAATCTTGAATCTTGATCTAAATTTGTCTTCATTGTCATAAAATGTATGATCTAATGTTACTCCAATTAGAAGAGTATTATATACATAATCTTTCGTTGATTGTATTACTTTTTGACATATTTTGTCTATTTGCTTCTCTATTCCATGACATATTTCGCAGTCATCAACTATTTTTCGAATAGGATAGTTTATAATAAATTGTCTTTTTAAACACCAGTAGCATATCTTGTATGAGAAAATTCTTTTCAATTATTTTTATCTTTTTTACCCTATTCCCAATCTTCTAAGCATACCCTGCATTTGTCTTCCTTTACTCTGTTTAATCATACTCTTTGAATTATGGAAATTCTTAATTAAATCTTTGACATCATGTTCCGCTACACCGGAGCCTCTAGCAATCCTTTTTCTTCTTGAATCATTTATTACTTCGGGGTTCTTTTTCTCTTCCTTTGTCATTGATTGGATAATATAGCGCCATTTTTCTAATTTTCCTTGGATAACATCTAATTCGTCCTCCTTAATTACTCCTGCCAAGCCTGGTAAATTATCAATAATATTTCTAAATCCCATTTTCCCGACGTTTTCCATTTGTGAATAAAAATCTTCTATTGTCATTTTGCCGGTAAGTACTCTCTTAGATTGGTTTTCATCTGCCTGCAATTCCAAGTCTTTAGCTAAATCCAAAATTGCCTTTATGTCACCCATCCCCAACAATCTTCCTACAAATCTTGTGGGACTGAACTCTTCCAGATCATCAATTCTTTCTCCGTTTCCTATAAAGAAAATTTTCGCGCCTGTTACTGCAGACGCTGCTAATGCTCCACCACCTTTAGCAGTTCCATCAAGCTTTGTTATAATGATACCTCCTACGGGAACTGTATCGTGAAAAGTCTCGGCCTGACTGAATGCTTGTTGACCTATTGTCCCGTCTATTACTAAAAGAATCAAATCGGGATTTGAGATCTCATACATATTTTTCATTTCCGCTAAAAGTTCAGTTTCATCCTTGTGTCTACCCGCAGTATCAATAATTACTACATCCACTTGGGCATTTTTAAAATAATCAATTCCTTTTCTTACTATCGAAGTAGCATTTTTATTTGATTCGTCTCCAAATACCTCAACATTTATCTTTACACAATTCATTCTAAGTTGTGTGAGTGCACCAGGTCTCCATGTATCTGCCCCAATAACTCCCACATGATAGCCCTGTTTAGCTAGCCATCTTGAAAGCTTTGCTGTGACCGTGGTCTTCCCACTTCCCTGAATACCAAACATTAGTACAACATTGAGTTTTCCTGGTGTGAGTGAAATAACTGGATTCTCAAGTTGTTTATTTTGATTGAGAGTATCTCCTCTATAACCCATCAATCTGGAAAGTTCATCATATAGTATTGAAACCACATGATCCTTTCTCGACAATCCCTTTGGAGGAGACTCCTCTAACGATCTTTTTTTCAAATTTTGAGTTATATTCAGTACCAATCTGACATTAACGTCGGATTGAAGGAGAGCTCTTTGCACATCCTTACACAAGGAATCTATTAATTCTTCATTAACATCAGAAGCACCAACCAATTTTTTTAAGGCTGTTCCAAGGCTAGAGCGCAGGTTGTCTAACATTTATTTATTAATTAATTCATAATCTGTTATTTCAAATATTCCATTATCCCCGAACCATCTAACAATTCCTTCTTTAATTCGAAATTTTTTCTTGTACAGCGGACAGTCAACGACAATAGTTTCTGCCTCACCCCCTTCAAAATTCAGATTAAATCTATATTTTAAAGACAATGATTCTAAATTTTTCACCTTCTCATGATCTAGCATAGAACCAAGCCACTGACGTTCCAACCCCATTGCTGAAACACTTACTATAACTATTTCAAATTTTTGATCTATCATCTTATGAAGATATTTGCTTGGAGGCAAATTCCATAATGGAGAAAAAACGGAGAGTCCTAATTTTTGACAGACAGTTTCAAAATTCCTTTTTTGAAAATTGCTTGATATTCCACCATGAACTATTCCTTGTATATCAAATTCCTTTCTTATCTTTACAAGAGCATTTTCAAGTACTTGAATCTCATCACTTAATTTTGAGGATTTAGATTGAAATTTTCGCAGTGGTAAATTGATTGCTTCTGCCAGAATCCGTGTAAGATGGATATTTGGAAAATGAAAAAGTAAACTATCATTAATCAGGGGGACTATAGAGAGTAGGCAAACAATTTCATGGCCATGCTGATTCACTTCAAAAATGGCATAGTTACTGTCTTTTCCTCCAGAATATAATGATACTAATTTCAATAGACTACCCCAAAAAGTATAATAAATGAGATATATTAAGAGATTCTAATGCCAAAAAAGGGAGGAGGCCTGCTTTTACTGCAGGAGACAATTTCACAGCAAAAGGTAATTGACTTTTTAAACAGCATCGCAAGAAACAGTGAGAAGTCAAAGAACACTTATTCTTTGGGTCTAGCACAGAAGCACCTAACAAATACTGTTCCCTCCTAGTTCTGTCTGCTAAATTGAGCATCTCCATTAACTCTTTTGTCTTTCTTATCCTCAGTTCGTCCTTGATTCTTATTACCGGTTTATTCATTTTCTTATAATCCAATTAGAATAAGCGACAAGTTAGCTTTATTTATTGTCATTCAGTTTGGTTTTCTACCATATCGGTAAAATTGATAAGCAAGGCGGTCAATATGAGCTAGGTAATTGGAGTTGATTCACTTTTCCATTACTTAACGAACCATCGAAACCCAACACCATAGAAATAAGATATGTTGAGGACGGCAACATTAAATCAGCTGTAATAGATCCTATGTCTACAAAACTTGGTAATGGAGAAGTGCAACTCTGGAGCTTTGCCGCTCAGACAAAAGGATTTTTTAGAGTAAAAGTTGTCATAAGTTTGGTAGTAACTAATTTTAGAATTATGCGAATAGATCAGCAAAATAATAAAGTCCTAGGATACTTTCTATTCACGTGGCTTGATGACGTTATTGTTATGAATACATACCGCGTCTCGCAATCAACTGCATATGCGATATATACAGGATATAGGACAAGGTATGGCACAAGATCTTCGGGATCAAGCAAGACTGTAGGGGATATTGTATTCATAATTAACGGTCAAAAGGTTTCATGGGGGTGGAATACCTGACCCAACTGGACTCAAAAATTTTATCAAATCGATTAAAAAGACAATGTATGATCCGTTAGCCAAGTTAGCAACAAAAACAAATTCTTCACGAGCTGGAGCTGAAACTGGAATTCCTTGTCCTAACTGCAATCAACAAAATCCAAAAAATTCACAATTCTGCAATGGTTGCGGGTCGAAATTATTACAAATTTGTTCCAAGTGTAATCAGTCAAATCCTATTGATGCATCTTTTTGCAGTAAATGTGGATCCTAACTTGGTATCAATTACAGTGTTTCTGCATCTGAGAACAGGCCTACGTTGTCTGATCAAAAACATAGTGAAGTGATTGAGCCCAGTTTTTATGAATGTATACTACCAGAATACAACGTAAAAATTAATTATCCTTCTACTTGGACAAGACGGGATGATACCTATGATGCTCTCAAAGTAATGTTTCAATCCCCAAAAGAAAGTCCTACTGACCCGTTCCTAGACGCCTTAGGAGTTGCTGTAGATGAGACACTTAAAATGAATCTACAAAAATTTATTGAAGTAAGCATCGCAAATGTGAGGCAAACCAGCAGTGATTTTAAACTGTTAGAATCAACTCCAACGACTCTATCAGGCCTTCGTGCTCATCAGATCGTATACTTAGCAAATAACCTCAAGTGGTTAGTAGTTGCAACAGTAAGAAAAAAAGTTTTTTATTGGCTTCAGTATTGCTCTGAACCAGAAAAGTATCAAAAATTCCTCTTGTCGGTAGAACAGATGATTAGTTCGTTTGAATTTCTGTAATGGATGTAGGGAAGCCCTTGCATCCGTATGCACGAAATCTGGGAAGTCAAATCCACAGAATTCTTCATATTGTGGTCAATGCGGATTTGCTTTACAGTAACAAGTAATGCATATGTATGGTTACAATCATATTCGTATAAATTAGAATAACCATAAATTCTTAAAATTAATTTCCCTCACAGCTTCTTTGATATTTTGATATTATTTAGAAAGTGTCATCAACAAAATGATGTATGGCGTAGCAATGGGGAGCCAAGTCTTTAAATGATGCAATGATGAGGAAAAAACTTCACTCATTGACTTGCTAGACTTCTCTCTATCGATAATTGATAATATCTCCTTTATTTTCGACTTCTCTTCTGGAGAGTTACTACTGTTCTCAACAATCAGAAGAACGTCATTCAAATTATTAATCGTCGTTGTTGACATGTCAAAATGGGATTCATTATGTGTTGAATTAACGTAAATTGTGGGATTACCTACAAACACGTTCCGCTCCTTATTCAAAACAAGCGTGGATATGTCAAGGCGTCCCTGAGTCTTGGGCATAGCCTCACCAGACACCTGCACTGGAATAGTGCCCTTCATCATCGGTTCAATTTTTGATATCTTCGCTGCAGGAAGTTTGTCCCATGCGCCCGAGATTGCTTCAAGTGGGGATGGCATACTCCGCACAACCGACATTAGGTCAATTATAGATTGTTGGTCTTTTTTTGATACGTGTCCACAGCTTAGCACCAGAACAGCATCATTACTCATAAGTCCTTCACCTACAACTTCAACTTCTTTATCACAATGAACGCAATGTCTTCTTTCTCCTGCCAATTCTTATATATCGTCATTATGCATACAATATTGGATTAAAATAGGCTTCGCTTTTTCTCAATTAACTATCCATGGCATGGCTTGCTAATTTCATTTTGATATAATATTATACTTTATAGATAATTTTGTTTCTTTTATTTATTAATACAGAACAAGAAAAATATATTCGTTGTAAGATTTTTTTACCTCCACGTCAAGTCATTGTTTAGATGAAAATAATTGAGGGGTCCTACGTCTTATTTTTTCATCAGCAAAATAAGAACTGGCTTACTAAAATAGAAAAGGGTAAGAAACTTCACACGCATATAGGAATAATAGATTTTGACAGGGTACTAGGACTTGAATATGGTTGTTCGATAATTACGCCAAAAGAAAGAAAGGTGCATCTACTAGAACCGACAATGTATGACTTTGTAATGAAGTCAGATAGAAAAACGCAAATTGTTTATCCAAAAGATCTTGGATATATCGCGATAAGAACCGGGTTAAGAAGTGGATCTAATGTTCTTGAAATAGGTACCGGAAGTGCATCACTAACCACATTTTTTGCTAGTCTCGTAGAGCCTTCAGGCCACGTCTTTACATATGATGTTAACGAAGAATTTATGGAAATTGCAAGAAAGAATCTAAAGAAATCGGGCATGGAAAAAAATGTTTCAATGTTCAAACAAGACATAATGGAGACTGGACCGGAACAGTCTAACATTGATATTGCTGTTATTGATTTGGGAGATCCTTGGAATGTTTTACAGGCTGTTCACAATTGCCTCAAGAGTAGTGGATGTGTTGCAATAATTTGTCCAACTATGAATCAATTAGAAAAAACTTCCAAACATATGAATGATATAGGATTTACAGATATAGAGAGCACGGAGCTGCTTATTCGCAATATAGAGGCAAGAGAAGGAAAGACACGGCCATCAATGCGAATGATTGGACATACAACTTACCTTCTATTTGGCAGAAAAATCACATAGTTAGTATCTATAGAAATGTGGAAACTTGTCATCAATGATTGCCAAGATACCGAAAGACATTGACATGGATAACAATCTAATCCGATCAAAAGTTAATTTTTTTCCAAGGGATATTTGAGGAACACTATGCTTTTTTCAGCTTAGATCTGATAATTACAACATAAAAAGTAATTCAATGTTATAATGAAGGTTAATTGGTATACTAGAAATCTATATGATTAATTAGTAGAGTTATCATCACCGACTAAGAGAACAATAACCTCACACTTTTGTGTATATGTGTTGTAGCTAAACAATTCAAGTAAATAGGTTAATCATAAATGGTAAACGTTGATGCAGAATTTTTTCCATATTATATGAATACTATATCATTTTGATAGAATTAGACCACGGAATTAAGTTGGAGAGCTATTCTTATAAGGAACCCCCATAAACTTGAATATGTTGGCAACTGAAGGTTATTGTGTAAAATGTAAAGCAAAAAGGCAAATTAAAGGCGAAACACAGGTTGTAATGAAAAATGGAAGACCTGCGACTAGAGGAACTTGTTCAGTTTGTGGAACCAAAATGTTTAAGATCGGTGGTGGTCCTAGCAAATCTGTGAAGAAATCAACAGCAAAGCCTAAAGCAAAAGCAAAAGCAAAGCCTAAAGCAAAAGCAAAAGCAAAGCCTAAAGCAAAAGCAAAAAGACGATAAATTCCTATATTTCTTTTTTATATTTTTGATTTTTTTTATGTTAAGCGTTAACTATAGTTGGAATAAGACACTATTTTATTCTATATGGAAAATTTCTCTTCTATCAGATTGAATTTTTCTATGTTGCCACAACAAGATATTAGTTCACGTAATTTAGTTCTTGGGAGTTCTGATTTTACTAGATCTCTTGCAATTTTTATCCCATCATTAATGTCGCTAGTCTTTTCGCCAGCGATTAACGCAATTGACGTATTGAGCGCTACAATATCCTGTTTTGCTTCATTAGATTTCCCATAGATTGTTTGTAAAGTGGTCTTTACAGAATCCTCTATTGAATTTACTTGAATTGCTTGCTTTTTTACAACTTTCAAATCCAATAATTTTGGATCTACTTCTTGTCTTTCGATACTACCAGACTTTAGAGTAAGTACAATATTTTTGGCAGTATTTGACAATTCATCCATTCCATCTAAAGAATGAACAAGAATAATTTTCTTAATATTGGATGTAATCATCGCATTAGAAATTAGATCAAAAAATTTCGGATCAGCGATTCCTATCACTTGCGATGTAATGTTCGTGCATGGATTGCACAATGGGCCTATAATATTAAAAACAGTCTTAAACCCCAACTGCTTTCTAATTCTAGATATTTTTTTCAAATTAGGATGAAAATTAGGCGCAAATAGAAAAGACAGCCCAATACTTTCAATTGAATCAATTACCTCTTTTTTTGAGATATCTAGATTAAATCCAATATACTCAAAAAAATCTGCACTGCCAAACATTCCACTGGCAGATCTGTTCCCATGCTTTGCTACATTTATTCCAGAAGCAGAAGCAATAATGGATGCTGCTGTACTTATATTAAAAGAATTTGACATGTCACCTCCGGTACCGCAGTTATCGATAAGTGAACCTTTGACTCTAGGTGTTATTGAAAGAGATTGTTTGATTAAGATTTCTCTTATTATTCGTAGTTCGTTGTAGTTAACCCCTCTATACGTCAATGCAGTTAGAAACGAAGCTATAGTACACTCAGGAATCTCATCCGAAAATAAAAGATTGATTGCGTTTGCAAATTCATTTTCGTCAATATTCAGCTTCGATAAAATTTTTCTTGTTTGAAGCTGTAGATATTCTATAGACATTATCTTTTCAGAATATCAATAAAATTTTCCAATATATGATAACCGTTTTTGGTCAATACAGATTCGGGATGAAATTGAACCCCGTATATTGGATATTTTTTATGTTTCAGGCCCATAATCTCCTGATCATCAAGCGATATTGCAGTAACTTCCAAACATGCAGGAAAATTATCTCTGGATGCGACCAGTGAATGATATCTTGTTGCTACAAATGGGTTTGCTAGTTTTCTAAATAGTTCATTATCCATATATCCAATTTCGCTTGTTTTTCCATGTCTTACTACTCTGGCGTTTATTACGTTACCTCCGTAGACATGAACTATCCCTTGGTGGCCAAGACAAACGCCCAGTACTGGAATACTGGGTCCAATTCTTTCAATAACATCACCGCATATTCCAAATGATTTTTTATCTGCAGGATGACCAGGACCTGGTGACAAAACTATTCCATCAGGTTGCAGTTTTTTTATATCGTTTATACTGAGTTTATCATTGCGAATAACAACTGGTTCCGTAGAAAGTTTGCCAAACAGTTGAGCAATATTATATACAAAGGAGTCATAATTATCAATAATCAAGATCTTTTTCATATCACAGCACCGCGCTTTATGACTTCATCTCGATGTTAATTTTTAACGGTATTGATATTTAATGTTTATAAATTAGTTCTTAGATATATCAAGCTTCATTCAAAAATATTTTTCCCGAGACAAAGCTCCAAACCCAAATAACTATAATGAGACTAATAATTAATTGATAATACATTAAATAATCCTTTATTTCCAGTAAAAACATTGAGAAATGATGAGAGTATTCATAAATGGATATGGAAATATTGGTAGGAGACTTGCATCTGCATTTTCTCATGACAAAGAAATTCAATTTGTCGGAATAGGAAAGTATTCAATTGATAGCAAAGTTGATGAAGCGTTTGCCAAAAAATATCCTGTTTATGTCCCGGAAGAAATGATATCAAAATTTAGAAATATGCGCTATGATATTTCTGGTACAATTTCAGACGCAATAAAAGAATCTGATCTTGTAGTGGATGCTGCGAAAGATGGTTTTGGTTATAGTAATAAAATAAATTTCTATGTCCCTATGAATAAACCTGCGATTTTTCAAGGTGGAGAAGACAGAACTGGCGAAAAAAAAGTTGCCGATATTATTCACAATTCTAGGGTTAACTATGAAGAAGTGACAAATCAAAAGTATGTTATTCAGGGCAGCTGCAATGTTTCAGGGATGGGTAGAATTATGCAACCCATGATTGAAAAATTTGGTGACAAAATTCAAAGATATGATGTTACATTGATTAGAAGATGGGCAGACTTAGAAGATACAAAAGAAATTAAAGATTCCATAGAATGGGATAAAAATCCACATCATCAGGATGACGTTAAATCGTTTCTCCCATCAGTAAAACTCTATGTAGAATCATACAAAGTTCCATCTAGAATGATGCACTTACATCAGATGACAATTAGATTCAAGGACGAAGTCCCCAATTTTGATTCATTATCAGATATATATGAAAACGAATTTGGAGTGGCTGTTCTTAATAAAGCAAAGGGTACTGCTGACATTAGAAAAAAAGCCCATGAATTTGGGTTTGAACATGGCGATACTAATATGGTACACATTCATGAGGAAACGATGAGAAAGACTGATGATACTCTAAAAATCCTATATTCTGATGACCAAACAGGTATTGTAATTCCTGAAAATCATCTTCTGTTTCAATCGATGATGCTTGGTCGACCAAAAAAGAAAGCATATGAACAAACAGATTCACTTTTTCAAATTAGTAAAAAAAGAAATTTGCTTGAAAAAGAATTTGCTACCTAGTTATATAACAAAGATTATTTAGTTAACGCTTTTATTATAACACGTTAGCTAGCGTGTGGGTCACTCGAAAGAGAGGAAACTCCTCCCTCATAACAGGCACTCAAATTAGTGATAATTAGGTGGAGACACCTGGCAACGGAACAGAAAGGAAATCCAGTTGATTAAAATGATGATGATGGTGAATAACCTGAAGATGTCAATACTGGAATGAAACCGCCGACCTGAGTGGAGCAAGGACAAAAAGGGGTAAACATTCCTGCATGATCCCAGGTTGACCGCTCAGTGGAATCCCACTTAAAACAAAAGGAGGGTTACTGCTAGCAAACACCTATTTTTGATTTTAAGACACCATCCCTAATATCAGCAAATTTAGTAACCTTTTGAAAATTATAAAGAAATGATGTCCGTAAGTAAACCGAACAATTCTACGCGTATCATAGACATTCAATGATAATGGAGCTCAAGTAGATTTGCGAAATTATGTGGATACTGGCTTATTTTCTTGCCTTCCACAAGACAAATACTGATACTGCCGCCATCATTCCTCCAAGAGTTCCAAGTACCTGAATTGGAAATCCTCCTGTCGCGGTTGCGGTACCCTCTGGAGCATTTTCACTCACATAAGCAATTTCAGAGTTTCCACTTTTAGATACACTGGCAAAACCACCAATTTGAATTTGACCACTCGGTGGCGGATGACTGGAATGTATATTGACATCTGTACCATTGATTACTGCCTTTGCGTTAGATTCCTTTGCTTCCATAACTCCTTCTCTAAAACTACTTTCCCCTAATGAAAAGATAGAAACTACTCTAGCGCCTCCTAGTTCTTGATATCCGGAACCGGCTGTTGATGCCTGGCTACCGGTAGGATCGAACAAAAAGTGCCACCTATCCATCGGTGTGCCGATATCTTCAAAATTAAATAAAGGGTCTTTAAATATCTGAGACGATTTAAGTTGCTGAGCTATCTCTGGAAATTTTATTTCAAGTAGACTTGATGGATAGTTGATGCTGATATTACCAACATTAGGTACTTGGAGTTGAAGTGGTCGCGAAGTAGAAAATCCTCTCCAATCTAAATCGACCAAAGATGCTGCACCAGAATTATTGTTTGGGAGCGTAAATCCACTTATACTTGGTTTAAATTCAACTTTATATGATATTGCTAACCTATCACTACCTCCTCTCAATGTTGCAGTGTAGTCAATTGTTGCATTTTCAATAAATATGGGACTTTGCTTTTCTTTGATTATATCCTGATTTATATCCGAAATCAGCGCTGCCATTCCAGGAGTAGAACTATTTGCTTTGAATTTGAGACTTTCGTCAACTTTCATGAATTTTTTTGCAAGTTCACTTGCTTGATCGTATTGTAATGTTATAAACCGATTCGCAGTAAATACCGGTTGTGCTTGGTCTTGTTGAGGAGATAAAACAGCTGTCATTTGAACTGCAAAAGCATTCGAACTAATCAAAGAAATAGTGAAAGTTATCAAAAAGATTAGAATTATTGATTTGAAACTATTCACAGGTAGAGACTCATTCAACCTGTTTATAATCTTTATCGAATCAAGCTTTCCTTTCTATTTTAGTTCCTAAAGGCATCAAGGATAATTAAACGTGGCAATTGTCTTGTTCAATCCGTTAATTCAATTTAGGAAAATTTAAAAAAGTTGTGAAGTCACCTAGATCGTCATTTTATCTTGATTACAATATTAGCTGGAGGAACGGGATCCGTAAAATTAGCTAGGGGGATATCAAAGATAACAGATGATTTGGTTGTAATTTCAAATGTTGCAGACAATATATGGTTACATGGGTTGTATATTTGCCCAGATGTTGATACAATAACTTACGGTTTGGCCGGCATCTTGGATAAAAAAAGGGGGTGGGGTATCATGGACGATTCATTCATGTTTATGGAACAAATGAAAAAACTGGACCAGGATTATTGGTTTAAAATAGGTGACAAGGATCTTGCTCTGCACGTCGTAAGAACTAATTTTTTGAATAATGGAAAATCTCTATCATGGATTACAGAATGGATACAAAAAAAATTTTCAATACTATCTCCGATTATCCCAGCCTCAGACAACCACATGGAAACTAGAATTGAAACTTCGATCGGTGATATGCATGTTCAGGAATTTTGGGTCAAAAATCACGGAGAGATAAATATTTCTAATATTAGATGCCAAGGAATAGAGAAGGCAGTAGCAAATAGTAGAGCTGTTGAATCTATCAAAAATTCAGAAGTAATAATAATTGCACCGGGAAACCCAATATCGAGTATCGGACCAATAATTTCATTACCAACAATAAGAAAGGAACTTGAATCAAAAAAAGATAATGTGATTGCTATTAGCCCTATAATAGGAAAATCTCCGGTCAGTGGTCCAGCATCAAAATACATGCAGGCGAGAGGAATAGAATCATCTCCGTTTGGAATAGCGTCATATTATAACAATGTTGCTTCAAATTTGGTAATCTCCAATTCAGACGTTGACTATGAAAGAAGTATAAAGATGCTAGGGATCGATGTATATAAAACCGAAATAGTTATGCAAAATCTAGAAGACGAAATAAATTTGTCAAACTTTGTTTTGAATATTTTCACTAGTGCCTGATGAATTAGTTTGAAAATTGTAGCGATAATTCCAGTTAAACAATTTGAATTGAGCAAGACGAGGTTAGAACTTACAAGGAATCAAAAAATCGTATTGACAGAATTGATGCTAAAATTCACAATTCTTAATTTGAAAAAATGTAAAGGTATCTCATCAATAGTAACTATTTCGCAAGACAGAAGGGTGGAAGCGATCTCCAAATTTTATGGAATAAAATTCATTTTCGCTAAGGAAAAGGGCGTGAATTCTGCAATTTGGGCTGGAGACGATTATTGTAAAGAAAACAAAGTGGTGTCAAATATCATAGTTCCTATAGATTTGATATTTCTAAATTCAAATGAACTTGAATTACTGTTCACAGAGGCCAGAAAATATCAAAGATGCTCAATCATTGTTCCTTCTATTAGAATGGACGGGACTAACCTATTGCTAAGGAAGCCATTTGATATTTATGATACCTCTTACGATAATAATAGTTACTTTAATCATATATTATCTTCAAAAAAATCGAGAGCAAAGACGATAATTATTAGATCAAATAACTTGTCGGAGGATTTGGATACAATGGAAGATTATGATAGAATTATAACCAAACCTATTAACAAGCTTTCTCAATTAATTTCTAATATAAAACACGTAATTTGAAAATGGCCTTAGAGCAAAATGAATACAAGATTTTTGCAAAAATACTATTCCAATACTAAAATACAGAATACTATTCCAATACTAAAATACAGGTATCAGGTGATGCTTGGAAGTGCTGTTTTGGTAAGCTTCGAAATTATTCCATTAAAGGCGAAGTTTACAATAAGAAACCATCCCCACAAATATAACTGACCTGGAATCCTACATGGTCCTTTATGGGTTTTCCCATCACTATTCAATTTAATATCGTTTTTTACGTTTTCTGCATTGCATGTTATCCATGGAATTTCAGGATGAATTGGAGAAAGAGCTACTACTCCACCAAATATCTGTGGAAAGACTAGTATCCACAGCATGAACGATGGAATCATGTAAATAAACATAGGTCTCATTTGTTGTTGCTGAACTTCTAGATTCATTTTATTAACATATGCTTGTTTTTTCTTTAATTCTGCAATCAGTGCTTTGTCTTGTTTTTTGACAGCAGCCATCATTTGTTTTCTAAATTCAACTGATTCTTTCATGATTTTACTCATTTTTTCAATATCAGTGGTTTTTTTTCTAAGTAATGCAAATGCAACATTCAATGAAATAGCGATAAGAGCAGCGACAATCATTGACGTAAACGAGAATGGAAATGGAGGATGCTCAGAATAATGAGTATTAAATAGCAACTGCATGACTAAAAAGGTAAATATCATTTAGAATTCTCCATAAAATCGCTCTATGATTCAGAAATGAGATAAAAGGGGTTTATAAGGATTTCAGTTTGAATTCATAACACAGTGTACAAGAAATAAGCAGAGTCATTAATTGAGTAACTTAAAACAAAGAAAGAATATTGTGTTCTTTCCGATTATTTAGGGAATCTTTTCTTTCCGATATGTGGCTAGTATAACCAATCGCTCTATCCTACGGAACCTTCCATCTCCATTTTTAGCAATCTATTGAGTTCTACCGCATACTCCATTGGTAGTTCTTTTGTAAAAGGTTCCATAAATCCACCGACAATCAATGACAATGCATCAGATTCGGAGAATCCCCTACTCATGAGATAAAAGATTTGCTCTTCACCTATTTTACCAA
>Ga0209157_1000649_pt1 | contig 29304 bp, 26 predicted proteins | sample GraSoiAngelo_135_FD_185892 | JGI IMG/M metagenome (GOLD analysis project Ga0209157, IMG submission 185892) | Grasslands soil microbial communities from the Angelo Coastal Reserve, California, USA - 14_0929_05_40cm (SPAdes) (version 2) | ecosystem: Environmental > Terrestrial > Soil > Grasslands ...
CGTCCGGCCGATGTCGCACGATCTCTTCGACCGCATCGCGTCCCAGACGCGCCGGCTGCAGCACCGGCACGCCGAGCACCAACGCGCGCGCCTTCACCGGCGGCACGGAAAGACGGCCCCGATCACCGCGGCGGTCGGGCTGCGTGGCCACCGCGATGAGGTCGATCGCGCCAGACTCCGCGAGGCGCGCGAGCGCGTCGAGCGACGGCACGGCGAAGTCGGGCGTCCCGAAGAAGACGACGCGCGCGCTCAAGCGGTCTCTCGCTGCGTCTCCTCCTCGGATTCGACGGGATGCAGATCGTCACGAGACTTCAGTCGATCGACGTAGAGGACGCCCGCAAGGTGTTCGGTCTCGTGGATCATGCACTGCGCCCCGAACTCCTCGCCCTCGACGGTGAAGCGCTTTCCCGCCACGTCGGTCGCGACGAGACGCGCGGCGACCGGGCGCTCGAGCATCCCGTACAGACCCCGGACCGAGAGGCATCCCTCGGACGTCTCTTCGACCTGATCGCTCACCCATTCGAGCTCGGGTTCGATCGCGACGACGCCCGCGTCGTCCACGTCCATGATGGCGACGCGGAGCGCCACGCCGATCTGCGGCGCCGCGATACCGACGCCGCGAGCGACGACCATCGACGCGAACATGCGCGCGACGAGCGCTTCCATATCGCTGCGCGGCAGTCGCGGCTTCTTTGCTGGTGCGTGCAGCACCGGGTCGCCGATCTGACGGACGTTCACCGCATTCTTCGCCACGAACTCCTGCGAGGACCACTTCGCGCGACGGCCTGCATCGATGCGCCACGGCGCTCCCTTGGCGATGCGCAGGCGTGGCGGTGGTGGCGGGCCCTTCTCTTCAGGCTCTGCGGGCTCGTCCGTCATCCGAGCAGTGTCACCGGGTCAACGTCGACCGTCCACTCCGCGCTGGGCGGAACGCGATCGAGCAACGCGAGCGGATCGTGACCGCGAAGGATGACCTGCATGCGGTACGCGCCCGCGCGCTTCGCCGCGAACGCAGGCGCGGGACCGAAGACCTCCGCGTCCGTACGCGCGTCCGCGCGGAGTGCGTTCGCGAGCACCTCGGCGCGCCTCGTCACCGTATCGGCGCGCTTCGCCTGGGTCTGCAGCAGCACGAGCCGCCCGAACGGTGGATAGCCGAAGCGCTCGCGTCCCGCGAGCTCGGCCTTCGCGAACGACACGTAATCGTGCGCAGCGGCGGCGCGGATCGCGTAGTGATCAGGGAGGTACGTCTGCACGATGCCCTGCCCACCCGCCGCGCCGCGCCCAGATCGCCCGAGCACCTGCACGAGCAATTCGAAGGTGCGCTCGGCCGATGTGAAGTCGGGAAGGTTGAGCACGGTGTCGGCGTTCACGACGCCCACGAGCGAAACGCCGGGAAGGTCGAACCCTTTCGCGACCATCTGCGTGCCGACGATCACCTGCGCGCGGCCACTGCGCATTTTCTCGAAGAGCGCCGCATGCGCGCCCTTCGCACGCACCGCGTCGCGGTCGAGTCGCACCAGCGACGCGCCGGGGACAGCAGCGCGCACATCGTCCTCGACGCGCTGCGTACCCACGCCGAGATGCCGGATGCGCGTGCCCCCGCACTGCGGGCACACCGTCGGAGGTGTGGCGCGACGGCCGCAGCGATGGCAGACCAGCGAGCCGTCGACGTGATAGGCGAAGGGGATCTCGCACGCGGGGCACGACGCGATGTAGCCGCAGTCGCGGCAGAGCACGACCGTCGCGAACCCGCGGCGGTTGAGGTACAGGATGGCCTGCTCGCCGCGCGAGACTGTGCGCCGCAACGCGACGGTGAGCGCGCGCGAGAGCGTGCCGCGATTGCCGGCGCGCAGCTCGAGACGAAGGTCGACGATCGTCGTTGGCGGCATCACGAGGTCGCTGACGCGCTCCGGCAGCGTGAGCAGACGCAGGGCGCCGGTCGTGGCGGCGTGATACGTGACGACGCGCGGCGTCGCGCTGCCCAGGACGACGACGCCACTGGCAAGGCCCCCGAGCGCGAGAGCGGTGTCGACGGCGTGGTAGCGCGGGGACGACTCCTGTTTGTACGACGGCTCCTGCTCCTCGTCGACGATGACAAGCCCCGGATGTTCGAGCGGCGCGAAGAGCGCGGACCGCGAGCCGACGACGACATCGGCCACGCCGTCGAGGATGCGTCGCCATTCGTCGAACCGCTCGCCCGCGCTCAGCGCCGAGTGAAGGAGCGCGACGCGATCGCCGAAACGCGCGACGAAGCGCGCCACGACCTGGGCGGTGAGGGCGATCTCCGGCACAAGCACGATGACGCCGAGCCCGCGTCGCAGCGCTTCCGTCGAGGCGCGCAGGTAGACCTCGGTCTTCCCGCTCGCGGTCACACCGTGGAGCAGGAACGCGTCGCCGCGACCGAGCCGCGCGATGATCGCGTCGAGAGCGGCAGCTTGGCCGGGGGTCGCGGGGGCGTCGCGCACCGAGTCGTCCTCCGTGAGCGCGAACTCGCGAGGCACGCGCCGGACCGCGCGCGCGCCTTCGGTGGCAAGACCGCGTCGCGCGAGCGCGCGTGCGGCGATCGCGGAGCCGCCGGCGTCTGCGAGCTCCGCGCCCGTGCGCGCGCCGAGCGATAGCGCGCGCAGCGTCGCGAGTTGCCGCGCGCCGAGGCGGCCGTCGCCACCCGCGAGTGCCGCCGCGCCCTCGGGGGTCGATGCGAAGACCGCCTCTCGTCGTTCGCCCTTCGCTGCGGGCAGCGCCACGCGGGCGCGGCCCGCGAGCGCGGGCGGGAGCATGGCGCGCACCGCGTCCGCGAGCCCGGTTCGGTACTGCTCGGCGATCCACGCCGCGAGCGCGAGCTGATGTGGGCGGAGCAGCGGGAGCGGATGCACGAGCGCATCGATCGGGCGCAGCGTTCCTTCGAACGGTGCATCGAGCGCGACGACAACGCCCGCGACGGCGCGCGGCCCGAAGCCGACACGAACGAGGTGACCTGGTACGAGCTCGAGACCGTCAGGAATGGAATAGCTGAAGGTGCGGGCCGGTCCGCGGATGCCCGCGAACACCGCGACCTGCGCGGTGCGGCTCACAAGTCGTAATGGCGGGGCTTCCTGGTCTCTTCCCTGATGATCTTGGCGATCTCGTCCACGGTCCTGTCGAGCTTCCCGTCCTCGTTCACCACGACGTAGTCGTATTCAGGCGCCGCCGCCATCTCGATCTCCGCATTCCGCAGACGCACGGCGCGCTGCTCCGGCGTCTCGGTGCCGCGGTGTTCGAGACGACGCTGCAGCGCTTCGATCGACGGCGGCATGATGAAGATGGTCAGCGCCTCCGGCAGCTGCGACTTGATCTTTCGCATACCTTGCGGATCGGGCTTGACGATGACGATCCTATGGCTGCTCAGCGTGTCGCCGAGGATGTCGCGGCGTACGCCTTTGAACTCGCCGTGCACGATCGACCACTCGAAGAAATTGCCGGCCTCGATCTCCTGGCGGAACTTCTCGGGCGAGTAGAAGTAGTAGCGCACCCCGTCGGCCTCACCGGGCCGGGGCTTGCGGCTCGTCGCGGTCACATAGACGACCGCGTCGTCAAGCTTTTGCACGAGCTCGTCGATGACGACGTCCTTCCCCGCGCCGGACGGCGCCGAGATGATGACGAGCAGACCCTTGCCGTCGATCCCCGTCACGGCGGACGCACCTCGGTAAAGAGCGGGTCGATGACGAGCGGTGGTCCGAGCTTCGCGAGGTAGCTCGCGAGATCCGCGGGGAGAGAGGCGGTGAACGTGCGCTCACCGCCGTGCGGCAGACGGACCGTGAGCCGCCACGCGTGCAGGAACTGACGCTCGAGCCCGCTCGTGTCGCCGCGCCGTCCGTACACCGGGTCGCCAACGATAGGGAAATGCGCGTACGCGAGGTGCACTCGGATCTGATGCGTGCGACCCGTGAGCGGCCGGACGTGCAGCAGCGCGAGCTTGTCCTTGCCGCTCATCCACGCCGCGATGCGGCGGAAGCGCGTCGTCGCCTCGCGGCCGCTGCCGCGCACGACGACACGCCGGCGATCGTCGGGGTCGCGCACCAGCGGCGCTTCCACGACCGTCTCGGTCGGCCCGGGGTCACCCCATACGAGCGCGAGGTACTCCTTGCCGAATCGCTGCTGCTGCAGCTGGCGCGAGAGCGCGAGCTGTGCGACGTCGGTCTTCGCGATGACCATCACTCCGCTCGTGTCTTTGTCGAGCCGGTGGACGATGCCCGGCCGTCCCGATTCGCGCCCGGTCCGCGATTCGATGCGCGCGAGCATCGCGTTCACGAGCGTCCCCGTGTTGTGCCCGTACGCGGGATGCACGACGAGCCCCGCGGGCTTGTTCACGACGATCGCATCCTCGTCCTCATAGAGGATCTCGACAGGGATGTCCTCCGCGCGAAGCACCGCGTCGGGCTCGGCCGCCGGCACCTCGACCGTCAGCTCCTGCCCCTTGCGCAGCTTGTACGACGGCTCGACGGGCTCGCCGTCTACGCGCACGCGACCCTCGCGCGCGAGACGTTGGAGCGCGCTGCGGGACAGGAGGCTGTGGCTCGCGAGATATTTGTCGACGCGCTCGCCGCTCGCATCCACGTGCAGCGCGATGCGCTGCTCGTCTGGGTTCATGCGGCGCGCGCGGTCTTCCCCGCCGACCTGCGGTCCTCCTGCCAAAGCAGGAACGACACGAAGATGATGCCGAGCACGATGGACGAGTCCGCGACGTTGAACGCCCAGAAACGCCAGCCGCCCGGGATACCGACGTCGACGAAGTCGACGACGTATCCCTGGCCAATGCGGTCGACGAGATTCCCCAGCGCGCCGCCGAGCTGCATCCCGAGCGTGAGCGCGATGAACGGAGACGCGCTCGCGATCTGGCGGTAGTAGTAGAGGATCGCCACGACCGCGAGCACTGATAGCACCGAGAGCAGCGTCGTGCGTTCGGGAAGCAGTCCGAAGGCGGCGCCGCTGTTCTGCGTGTGGACGATGCGCACGAGGTCGTCGATCACCGGGCGTCCCTCATATACCGGGATGTTCGTCTCGACCCAGCTCTTTGTAAGTCTGTCGAGTATGAAAACGACGACGGCCACAGCGCCGATCGTGAAGGCGCGTCTCGACAACATTCGACCGACGCTCATCACGAACTCCGTTGTCGTAGTAAGTAGGGTCGCGAGCGGAGCTCGCTTGAACGGCTGATCAAATCACCATCCCGCCGTCGATCTGCAGCACCTGACCGGTGATGTAGGCGGCCTCCTCCGAGACGAGGAAGGCGATCGCGTTCGCGACGTCGTCGACGCTGCCGAAGCGACCGAGCGGGATCTGCTTGAGGATCGTCTCCTCCATCTGCTTGAGCAGCGCTTTCGTGAGATCCGTCGGGACGAATCCCGGGGCGACGGCGTTGCAGGTGATGTTGCGCGTCGCCATCTCGCGCGCGACCGTCTTGGTGAAGCCGATGAGCCCCGCCTTCGCCGAGGCGTAGTTCGCCTGACCCATGTTCCCCGCGACGCCGGCGACGGACGAGACGTTCACGATGCGACCGAACCGCGCCTTCATCATCGGCCTCATGGCGGCGCGCGTGACGAGGAACGCACCGCGAAGGTTGAGGTCGATCACCGCGTCCCACTGCTCCGCTGTCATGCGGATCAGCAGGTCATCTCGCGTCGTGCCGGCGTTGTTCACGAGGATGTCGAGCTTCCCGCCGCCGAACGTGACCGCGTCCTTCACGACGCGATCGGCATCGGCCTCGACCGAAACGTCGCCCTGCACGAGCGTCGCGCTCGAGCCCGCCTCCTCGATCGCGCGCTTCGCCTCCTCTGCCGCATCGAAGTTGCCCTTGTAGTTCACGGCGATCTTCGCGCCGTCCTTCGCGAGGCGGACCGCGGTGGCGCGTCCGATCCCACGCGATGCACCGGTGATGAGCGCCGTGCGGCCCTCGAGTCTGGTCACGCGGTCATGATGCCCGGTCCCGCGGGCGTGGGCTCAGGCCTTGACGAAGATCAGCGAGGCGTTGTGACCGCCGAAACCCATGCTGTTCGACAGCGCGGTGCGGATGGACTTCGCGCGTGCGTCGTTGGGCACGTAGTCGAGATCGAGCTGCGGATCGGGCGTCGTGTAGTTGATCGTCGGCGGGATGCAGCCCTCGCGCAGCGCGAGGAGGCACGCGATCGCCTCGAACGCGCCGGCAGCGCCAAGGAGGTGCCCGCTCATCGACTTCGTCGACGACACCATGAGCTTGTACGCGTGTTCCCCGAAGACCTGCTTGATCGCGGACGTCTCCTCGCGATCGTTGGGCTGCGTCGACGTGCCGTGCGCGTTGATGTAGTCGATCTCCGCCGGCTTCATACCCGCTTCATCGAGGGCCATGCGCATCGCACGAGCGTTGCCCTCGCCCTCAGGCGACGGCGACGTGATGTGGTACGCGTCCGCGGTCGCTCCGTAGCCGACGAGCTCGCCGTAGATGCGCGCTCCGCGCTGCTTCGCGTGCTCGCGCTCCTCGATGACGACGACCGCGCCGCCCTCCGACAGCACAAAGCCGTCGCGATCCTTGTCGAACGGACGCGAAGCATGCTCGGGGTCGGCGTTGCGCCGACTCATGGCGTGCATCGTCGAGAAGGCGCCGATCGCGAGCGGCAGCACCGCCGCCTCCGCCCCGCCCGTCACCATGACGTCCGCCTGGCCGCGGCGGATGATCTCGCCGCACTCGCCGATCGCGTGTGAACTCGACGCGCATGCGGACACGTGCGTGAGGCTTGGGCCTTTGAGGCCGAACTGCATGGAGACCTGCGCCGACGCCGCGTTCGCCATGAGCATGGGCACCAGGAACGGCGAGAGCCGGCTGGGGCCGCGCTCTTCCATGAGCAGCACCTCGCGAATGAGCGTCTCGAGGCCGCCGACACCGGTCGCGATCGCGGTGCCGACGCGCTCGGGGTCCCGCACTGTCTCGAGCCCCGCGTCCTTGAGCGCCTGCGACGCGGCCGCGACGCCCAGGTGCGTGAAGCGATCGGTGCGCCGGACCTCCTTGCGGTCCATGTACTGCGTCGCCTCGAAGCCCTTCACCTCGCCTGCGATCTGCGTTTCGTACGGCGCCGGATCGAAGCGGCTGATGCGCGCGATCCCGCTGCGCCCGTGCGTGAGCGCGTCCCAGTTGCTCGCGACGTCGAGCCCGAGTGGCGTGACCATGCCCATGCCGGTCACGACGACGCGCCGGGTCATCGAGCGCGGACCGCCGCCGCCTTTGCCCGGAGTGATGCGATCGCTTTCGCCACGGATGCGTTATCCGTGACGTTGACGAGGCCGACGTCGGCGATGCGCTTTACGAGGCCGTTCACGACCGGCCCGCCGCCGAACTCGACGAAGGTCGAGGCGCCGCGCTCGACCATGAAGCGGACGGACTTCAGCCACTCGACGCGCTGTGAGAGATGCCGCACGAGCGCGTCGGGGATGGCAGACACATTGGGGTGCGGAAGACCGCTGATGTTCGCCACGATCGGCACCACGGGCTCGCGGAAGCGCAGCGTCTGCATGAACGAGCGCAGGTCGTCGCCGATCCGCCCCATCGCCGGGAAGTGGAACGGCGCGGAGATGCGCAGCGGCACGACCTTGCGCGCCCCGCCCGCGGCGAGCGCCTCGGTGACGCGGCGGATGCCCTCCTCATCGCCGGCGATCGTGACCTGGTTCGGCCCGTTGTCGTTCGCGACGACGACGCGGCCTTCCTCAGAGACCGTCCGGCGGATCGTCGCCTCAACGTCAGCGGCGCTCATGCCGACGATGGCCGCCATCGAGCCCTGCGCACCACGCGTCGCGGCGAGGTGGCCGCGGATCGCGACGAGACGCAGCGCGTCTGAGAACGGCAGCACTCCCGCGACGACCAGGGCGGAGAACTCGCCCAGCGAGTGCCCCGCGACGAACGAAGGACGCATCTGCTCCGGCAGCGCGAGCACGCCTCGCGGCTCGCTGCCGTCGGTCACGCGGCGGCCGATCTTCTGGTTCACCGATTCGACCATCGCCTCGAAGAGCGCGACGCTCGTCGTCAGGATCGCGGGTTGCGCGACGGTCGTGTCGTTGAGCTTCTCCGCGGGACCCTCGAAGCAGATCTTCGTCAGCGGATAGCCCAAAACGCGATCGGCCTCGTCGAAGACAGCGCGCGCGGCGGGCGACGACTCATATGCGGAGCGGCCCATGCCGACGAGCTGCGAGCCTTGTCCGGGGAACACGAACGCCAGTGCTGATGACATCGGGGAGCACAACGGTAGCAGCCGGACAGACGCACGTCGAGAGGCTGTTGATAATTCGGTTACAGTACCGCTGCAATGAATTCACGACGGTACGTCCAACGCGAGCGTGCGCGCCGCACCGCGCGAACTGCGACCGCCATCGAGAACGCGGCGCTTCGCGAGGTCGCGCGTCGTGGCTATCCGGATCTTCGCGTCACCGACGTCGCGCGCCGCGCGCACGTCTCGACGCGGACGGTGTATCTGCACGCGACGTCGAAGGAGCGCCTGGTCGAGCAGGCGCTGCGGCGTCGCGGCGCCTCCCTCATCTCGCGCGTTGAACGCTGGCGTCCCCGAGGCGACACGCCCGAGCAGATCCTCGACGAGATGGTCGCGTTGCACGAGCGCGAGTACCGCGGCGAGTCATCGCTCCTGCTGGAGACGCTCGTCGACGGCGCGCTCCCACGCGCCGTCGCGCGACTCCTCCGTGATCTCGACGGCGTCCGCCTCGCGGTCATCGCACGCACGATGACTGACCTGGCGCATCGCGGCGCTCTCCGCGTGCGTACCCAGGACGCCGTCGCGCTGGCGCACGCTCTCCTTTCTTATCCGACGTGGCGGACCGCGCTCACCGGCCCGGCGCGCCGCCGCGCGCCGCGCCTGGTCGCGAGCGCGCTGCGCAGCGCGGTGCTCTAGAGGGGCTTTCCCTGCGCGCGTAGTCTGGCCGTGTGAGCGAGGTCGCACGCCCGGCGCGCAGTCTCCGTTCGCGCCTCGCCTGGGCCGCTGTTGGGCTATACGTCGTCCTCGTCGTTTCGGGCCTGCGCATGCACGCCGAGATGATGGGGATCGGTCCGACGGATCTGTGGGTGTTCTTTACCCTCCTATGGGGAGCGGTCATCGGCGCGCTCATTCTCAGTCGATACCCGTCGCATCCCGTCGGCTGGCTATTCATCGTGGTGGCCTTGTGCTTCGGTGCGTCGATGTTCAGCTCGGGTTATGCGCTCGAGGCGATCGTCTTCAATCCGGACACGCTCCCCGGTGGCGAGGTCGCGGCATGGCTCACGTTCTGGCTCGAGCTCCCTGGCGTCGCGGCGCTCGCGCTATTCCTTCCCCTGTTGTTTCCAGACGGCCACCTCCCGTCGCCGCGCTGGCGCCCCGTCGCCTGGCTGGGCGCGGGACTGCTCGCGGTCGCGACCGCCGTCACGATGGTCACACCGAGCGTCATCCCCGAATACCCAAATGTGCGCAATCCCATCGGCATCCGGGAGTGGTCCGGCGCCTTCGACATGCTGAACGCTCTCAGCGAGGCGGTGCTCATCCCGCTCGTCGTGCTGTGCGGCGCCGCGCTCTTCGACCGGATGCGCCGTGCAGGCCCGATCGAGCGTCTGCAGATCCGGTGGTTCGCGTTCGCCGTGGCGATCCTCGTGTTCGCGTTCATCACCGAGGAGATCTCACGCGTCGTCACGGCCTTTGGCCCGTATAGCGCCTTCCTTGCGATCGTGGCGTTGACGGCGCTTCCGACAGCAGCGGGCATCGCGATCCTTCGCTATCGCCTGTACGAGATCGACGTGATCATCAACCGCACCGTCGTCTACGTGGGCCTCACCGCCGTGCTCGCCGGCCTGTACACCGCAGCCGTCGCGCTGTTCCAGCGGACCATCGTCGCGCTCACCGGCGAGAGCTCGGACCTCGCCGTCGTGATGACGCTCTTCGTGCTCGCGACGGTGTTCACGCCGCTCAAGAACACGCTGCAGTCAAGCGCCGATAAGTACATCAAACCGATCGCGCCACCGACTGCGCAGTCCACCGCGATCGACGATCTCGTACGGCTCGCCGAATTGCACTCGCGCGGCATCCTCACCGACCAAGAGTTCGCCGCGAAGAAGAAGCAGGTGCTCGGGATCTGAGCTGCGTGTGCGACGTACGCTCGACAGCATGACGCTTCCGCTCGAGCTCACGAGGTCGAGGCTCGGGCGAGCGCCGCAACTCCTCGCTGTCGACGGTTGGCTGCTCGGCGCGGCGTTCGCCGCGCTCGCGCTGCTGTTCATCGCGCTCTTCGGCGAGCGGCTCGCGCCGCACGAGTCCATCTACTTTGTCGTCGAACACGGGAGCGATCCGCGGCCGTACGACCCGGGCGTCGTATTCCCGTTCGGCTCGGACATCCTTGGCCGCGATCTCCTCAGCCTCGTGCTCGCCGGCGCTCGCACGACGCTCGCGATCGTGCTCATCGGCGGCCTCTCTCGCGTGGCGGCAGGCACGCTCGTCGCCGCCGTCGGCTCGTGGTGGCGTCCGCTTCGGCTCCTGACGGAGTCGATCGCTGAACTCGTGTCCGCGGTGCCGGCGACTCTCGCAGCGCTCGTCATCGTCAAGATCTTCGTCAAGGCCGATACGACGATCTGGCTGTTCGTCGGCGCATTGCTCGTCATCGGTTGGGCCGGGCCATACCGCGTCGTGCGCGCGGAGGTCGATCGACTGATGAATGCGCCGTTCATCGTCGGAAGCCGCTCGCTCGGTATCGGCCGATGGCGTCTCTTCTGGCGGCATCAGCTCCCGCATCTGCTGCCGGTGCTCGCCGTCAATCTCGCCCAGCAGGTCGTCGCGTCGCTCGTGCTCGTCGCGGAGCTTGGCGTCCTCGGGACGTTCGTCGGCACGACGCGCCTCATCAACATCGAGGAGTCGCTCAGCCGGGTCATCAGCGGGCCCGTGAACGCCGCGCAGATCGCCGACCCGCCCGAGTGGGGCGGCCTGCTCGCCGCGGCGCGAACGATCGAAAGCCTCTGGACATTTCGCTGGCTCATCCTCGTACCGGGGCTCGCGTTCGCGGCCACCGCGATCGCGATCTCCCTCGTCGGTTTCGCGCTCGCGCGTCGCTACGCGCGGCGTGATGTCATCGAGGATCTCTCGAGCCGTGGCGCGCTCGCCTTCTGCGCCCTGGCGATCGTCCTCGTCATCGCCTCCGCCTTCATGCCGCCGCGCTACGCGGAAGCAGCGCAATGGGCCATTGGTGCCGCGGCCGACGTACGCCCGTCGCTCGACACGCCGACTGCGTTCCGCGACGCGGGCCTCGCTCCGATCGGCCCGAGCTACGCGATCAAACGAGATCTGAGCGGCGTCGTACAGACGGGACCGGCGACCGTGACCATCGGCGCGACCTCGCTGAAGGAGCGGTGGCCGCGCGACACGACACGTCGCACCTTCTCGAGCGACCTCCGATCCCTGGTGACCGCGGGCACCGGGGGTGGTGCCGTCGAAGCCGATGTCGTCTATGCGGCGCGCGGCATCGTGCCGTCCGAGAATCCCCCGCCCGTGTCGCGGTCGCTGCTCGGTCTTGCCAATCCGTCGCTCGGCACGCTCATCGAGGACTACGCCGATGACTACGCGGGCATCGATGTCCGCGGCAAGATCGTGCTCCTCGTGCGCTTCTACGGCTTCCGGCACGACACGTACGATCGCAACGGCCAGATCCTGGCGCGACGGACGGTCCTGGGCACGACAGCGGACGACGCCGTCGGCGCGGCGGTGAAGCGAGGCGCTGCCGGAGTCATCTACGTCGACCCGGATCTGCCCTTCTACACCGACGTCATCACGAACCCGCCGTACGGCCCGATCAATCCGTACACGCGCGCGGAACGCGAGGCGCCGCGCACCACGGCGGGCGGGGTGCCCGCCGTCATCATCAGCGGCGCCGTCGCGTCCGGCCTCGCCGCTCAGAGCGGTCTGGATCTCTCTGCATACATGGGATGGGACGATTTCGGCCAGTCCGATCGCAACAGATCTGCATCCCGGGACATTGGTGTGAGAGCGCGTCTCGACGTCCCCATCGAACGGCAAGAGCTGCGTACGACGAGCTACCTCGCGGAGGTGGACGATGTCTCGCACGAGGCGACGCACGTCCTCCTCTGGGTCGTGCGTTCACCGGGCAGCGGGCACGAGGCGCTCGACGCGATGGTCGCCGCCGCGCGCTCGCTCGCACCGCGTCGCGCCCCATTCGTCTTCGCCGAATTCGACCCATCTCTCGACCCGCGTACGAACGCCGCGGCCGTCACGAGTGCGCTCGGCGCGCGCCGGGTGGGCCTCGTCATCATCGTGCGAGACCTTGCCGGAAGCGCGCTGCGGTTCGCGACGCCTTGGGGCGACCTCATTCCCGCGCTCGATCGATACGCCGAAGCCGCCGGCGTCCGCGCCATCGCCACGCGGGACACGGCGCCGCGAACGTTCGTCGATGACACCGCGCCATTCGCGGACACGAAGACGATCTTCATCAGCGGGAACGACGACGGCGGCACGGCGGATCTCCGAGCCGACGCGTCGGCGTTCATCTGCTACCTCGCGGGTCGGCTCGCCCTGGGCGCCGAAGAGTTACCACGTTGAGCGCCGCGATCCTGCGCGTGCTTCGCATTCCGGCGACCATCTCGATCGTCGCGGTCGTGCTGTTGGCCGGCGTCCCGTACGCGATGAGCCTCTACGGACCGTACTTGGTGCGCCCGGGTATCCGCTGCATCCGTGTCGGCGCCGCGGTTCCCGCCGGCGGTCCCTACCCGCCGGGCATGTGCCAAGACCTCGCCGCGCTATATCACCGAACGTTCGCCGACCTGTTCGTCGAGTCCATGTTCCGAAGCCTCGCGCTCCTCGTCGGTGCGGCGGTGCTCGCGCTCGTCGTCGGTGCGCTCCTCGGTCTCGCAGCGGGCTTGTTGCGCCGGCGCGCGTGGACGGCGGGCGCCATCGTCGGCGCGACGACCGTCCTCAGCGCCGTGCCTGCGTTCTTCGTCGCGTACTTCCTGCAGATCGCCGTCATCATCATCGGCGCGACCGCGGAGGGCGGGAACCTGCTTCCGGTGGTTGGCTTCGGATACGACAGCCATCTCGTGCTGCCGCTCCTCGCGATCTCGGTGCCGGCGATCGCCTACACCGCGCAGCTCACCGCGACGCGCACTGCCGAGGTGCTCGAGGCGGACTTCATCACCGCGGCGCTCGCGCGTGGTCTCTCGTCGAGTTGGATCCTCCGCGTCCACGTGCTCCCGCACGTGCGACCAGTGACCCTCGAGGCTCTCGGCAGCGGACTGCGCGTGTCGGTCGCGAGCCTGCCGATCGTCGAGTACCTGTTCCAGTGGCGCGGTATCGGTCAGCTCGCGCTCGAGGCCGTCGGCGTACACGACGCGGCCACGCTTATCTTCAGCGCGCTCGTGCTGGTGACGCTCTTCGCCACGCTCTCTGCGGTCGCCGACCTCTCGCGACCGCGCGCGCTATATCGGGCGACTTAGGCCTTCTCGATCTCCAACTCGGCGGCGACTCCGTCGAACTCCCCGCGCCACGCGTGTCCGCGGCCGGCGAGCCCGCGCGTGAGGCTCGTGGCGAGGACCTCTTAGGAGAGAGCGACTTCCGGCGTTAGCTCTTCCGAGACCGGACGTGCGCGTCGGTGACGCGCACGCGGTTCGCGTCGGGGTCGGTGAAGGTGAAGCCGCGATGGCCGGACTGCTTGCTGTCCGTCGCCTCCGTGCAGCTCACACCCGCGGCGACGAGTCGCGCGCGCAGCCCGTCGAGGTCATCCGCGGCCAGGTCGAACTCGGCCTCTCCGCTTGCGCCCGGCAGGAGGAATACGTCGACGTCGCCCACCTCGAAGATCGCGACGACGCCTGGGTGATGGACCGACTGCTTCAGGCCGAGGACCTCGCGATAGAACTGCGCGAGCTTGTCCAAATCGCGCGCGCCGAGGCCGACGTGGCCGACCGCGACGATACGACCGGCGCTGGTCACGCGCGCTCGATCTCCAGCTCTGCGGCGACGCCGTTGAGCTCGCCGCGCCAGGCGTGTCCGCGCCCGGCGAGCCCGCGCTTCACGCTCGTCGCGAGGACTTCCTCGGCGATGTAGTCCGTGAACCGCTCGATCGTCGGAGCGATCGCGCCGTCGTAGCGCAACGCGATACGGTCCGCGATATCGAGCCCCGCTTCCTTGCGCAGATCGTTGAGCTTGTGCGCGAGCTCGCGCGCCAGTCCCTCGGCCTCGAGCTCGGGCGTGAGCGCGGTATCGAGAGCGACGACGAGACCCGACTCGCGCGCGACCGCGTGACCGGACTCGCCCTCATGCGAGACGAGCACCTCCGTCGGCTTCAGCTCGAACCCCTCGACGACGATGAGCCCGTCGCGTCGCTCGTACCTCCCCTCCGCGAGCGCCGCTCTGACCTTCGGCAGATCCTTTCCGAGCCGCGGCCCCAGCACCTTGAGGTCCGGCTTCACGACCTCGCGCACGAGTCCCTCGGCGCGGTCGCGCACCTCGAGCCGCTTCACGTTGAGCTCGTCGCGCACGATCGCCGCGAGCTCGTCGTCACCGGACAGCGCGCCCCGATCGCGGTCGCCCTCGTCGAACACCGCGACGAGCTTCGGCAGCGGCGTGCGCACCTTCGTCTTGGCCTGCGCGCGCGCGGCGCGCCCGAGCTCGACGACGCGGCGCGCGGCGCGCATTCGACGCTCGAGATCGTCATCGATGAGCTTCTCGTCCGCGGTCGGGTATCGCGAGTGATGCACCGACGCGGGCGCTTCCGCGACTGCGTTCCGCACGAGGTTCTGGTGCATCGCCTCCGCGATGAACGGCATGACCGGCGCGAAGAGCCGCACGAGCGTGACGAGCGCGTCATAGAGCGTCTGGTACGCCGCGAGAGAATCGCGGCGCGATCGCGTCTTCCAGAAGCGCGAGCGATTACGGCGCACATACCACGTTGAGAGGTCGTCCCAGAACGCCTCCATCCGCAGGCACGCAGTCTGCGCATCGTACTGATCGAGTGACGCGCGGACGTCACGCACGAGTCGGTGCAGGGTCGACAGCAGCCAGCGATCGATGAGCGGGCGATCTGACGGCGGGACGCGCGGCTCGCTCGGATCGAAGCGATCGAGGTTCGCGTACGTGACGAGGAACGAATATGTGTTCCAGAGGGTCAGCAGCTTGCGCTTGACCTCGGAGAGCACGTTGTAGCCGAAGAGCACCTTCTCAGCGGGATCGTGGCGGGAGTAGTACCAGCGGACCACATCGGACCCCGCGCGCTCCGCAGCCTGCGGGAAGTCGATGAAGTTCTCGCCGCTCTTGTGGAACTCGTCGCCGTTCTCGTCGTAGACGAACTCGTTCGAGAGAACGGTCTCGTATGGCGGGCGACCGGTGAGGACGACGCTGAAGAAGAGCTGCGAGTAGTACCAGAGGCGCACCTGCTCGAGGTTCTCGGTGATGAACTCGGCCGGGAACCACTTCTTCCAGTAGTCCCGGTCCTCGAGCCACCGGAGCGTCGAGAACGGCACGACGCCGGCGTCGAGCCAGCAGTCGCCGACCTCGAGGCTGCGCGTCGCCTCGGCCTTGCACTCCGGGCACGCCAGCACGACCTTGTCGATCCAGGGCCGGTGGAGCTCTTCGAGCCCCTCGAGGCCGCGCACCGCGCGATCGCGCAGCTCCTTCTCACTCCCGACGACGAAGAAGTGGCCCTTCGCGCAGGTGTAGAAGGGCAACGGGAGGCCCCAGTAACGCCTCCGGCTGATGTTCCAGTCGCCCATGTTGTCGAGCCAGTTGTCCATCCGTCGCCCAGTGAACGCGGGCAGCCAGCGCACCTTGCCGGCGGCCTCCTTCAGCTTGGGACGCAGCTCATCCATGGAGATGAACCACTCGTCGTCGACACGGAAGACGATCTCCTCCTTGCAGCGCCAGCAGACCGGGTAGCTGTGCGTGTACGGCACCTCTCGGAAGAGCTTGCCGCGGCGCTTCAGCTCATCCGCGATCTCGTGCGCGACATCTCGCGCCTCTTTGCCCTCGAGCCAGCCAAGCCCGCTCACGAAGTGCGCGTTCTCGTCGATGCCGACGATGACCGGCGAGCCTTCGCGCTTCCCGAGCGCGAAGTCCTCCGCACCGCAGCCCGGCGCGATATGGACGATGCCTGTGCCTTCCTCCTCGCTCACCTCGTCCCACTCGATGACCTTGTGGAACGGCACCGACTTCGCGGCGAGTGGCAGATCATCGAAGAGGCCCTCGTAGCGCAGACCCAGTAGGTCGCGCCCCTTCACCGTCCCGAGGAGCTCCGCGTTGTGCCATTTCGATTGCGCGTACACCTTCGCGCCCAAGATCAGGACCTCCGGCTGCGTCGAGCCGTCCGCGATGAGACGCACCATCGCGTAGTCCAGATCGGGATGGACTGCGAGCATGACGTTCGTCGGCAGGGTCCAGGGCGTGGTCGTCCAGGCGAGGAACGACGCTCGCTGTCGCGCGAGGTCAGCACCCAGGGGCAGGGGCCCCGGTTTAGCGATCGAAGGGAGCGCACTTTCGGCGAGCACCGGGAAGCGCACATATAGAGAGGTATGCGTCATGTCCTTGTACGAGCCGGTCATCTCGTGCTCGGAGAGTGCGGTGCCACACCGCGCGCACCACGGCATCGCACGGTGGCCCTTGTAGAGCCAGCCCTTCTCGTGGCACAGCTTCAAGACGTTCCAGATGTGCGAGATGTTGTTGTCGCTGTACGTGAAGTACGAGTTGTCCCAGTCCATCCACTGCCCGAGGCGAATGGAGTGCTTCGTGATCGCGGCCGCACTGTGATCGACACGGGCGCGGCAGGCGCGTGAGAACTTGTCGATGCCGTAGCGCTCGATGTCGCGCTTGTTGTTGAGGTTGAGCTCGCGCTCGACCTGCACCTCGACCCACAGGCCCTGGCAGTCGAAGCCGTTCTGCCAGCGCTGATCGAATCCCTGCATCGCCTTGTAGCGCTGGAATAGATCCTTGTACGTGCGTCCCCAAGCGTGGTGGACGCCCATCGCCTCGATGTTGGCGGTGATCGGGCCGTCGATGAACGAGTAGCGCGGGCCGCCCGCGTTCTTCTTGCGCAGCGCGTCGAACGAGCGCTCCCGCTCCCAGAGATCGAGGACGCCGTGCTCGAGCTCCGGCAGGTCGAAGCTCGACGCGACCGGCATGAAGCGCGTTTTCTCGTTCGTCGTCGCCATACCGCTCCTTCGCCAAACAAAAACGCCGTCCCGCTCTCGGGACGGCGCTGTGCCGTGGTACCACCCGAGTTCGCACCCTCTCGAGCGCGCACTCTTACTCCTGGCCCTCTCTAACGGAGTGGCTTCCTCCGGCCGGTTCTACTCGCGGATAACGCTTTCTTCCGGCAGCTCGGGGTGGATGGCCCCTCAGCGCTGTCGCACCAGTCTACCCAACCACTCACGTCGCGACCTCGGGTCACCTTGCGAATCCGGCCAACGGGATGTTGACATATGAATAGTCTATGTATATATGTAGTCGTATATAGGTCGGGAGGTGCGAGATGCCTCGAGGCGCAGCCGCGCGGACGGACAGCAAAGTGAAGATGGATGGTTGTCTGAGCGCCACGGAGTTCGGCTCCGCGATGGCGCAGCGCTGGAAGCAGGCGCGTGAGAAGGGCGATCCGGTGACGCTTCTCCTCGTGGACCTCGACGGCCTCCACGAGCTCAACGTCACGCACGGGAGGGACGAGGGCGACCGTGCCATCAACGCCAGCCTCGCTGCGCTCGCCAAGAACGCGAAGGCCGAGCGTTGGACGCTCGGTCGTGTCGGCGGCGACGAGTTCGCGCTCCTCGCCCCGGGCGTCGCGACGGAAGCTGCTTTCCTGCGGGCCGATGCCATCCGGCGCGAGCTCGATTCGGCGATGGCAAAGGCGCTACGGCGCGGCAAGGTGACAGCGAGCATCGGGGTCGCGAGTTCGCCACGAGACGCGAAGTCGCCCGACGAGCTGATGCGCAAGGCGGATCTCGCTCTCTACGCGGCGAAAGATCAGGGCGGCGGCGCGGTCGCGCTGACCCCGGGCGACGACATGATCCTCAAGTCCTCGTATTACTCGTCCGCGCAGCTCGGGCGCCTGCGCAGCCTCGCCGAGCGCATGAAGAAGAAGGAGGCCGTCTTACTGCGCGAGGCCCTCGACGACCTGCTCCACAAGCACGAGCGCTCCTAGTCTTCGCGGGTGGAGCTGAGCGCCGACGCGGTCGCGGAGATCGGTCGCCTCGCGTATCGCTATGGTCCGCCCCGGCGCGTCCGCGCGACCATTGACGACTCGTTCGACGATCCGATCCGCAAGGAGGATCGCTTCGGCGAGGTCTGCATGGTCATCCGTCGTCCGAATGGAAACCTGCTGCTCGCGATCAAGACGTTCTATCCGCGTGGCGCGTACCGCCTGCCCACGGGCGGCATCCACCACGGCGAGCAGATCGGTGACGCGCTCGTTCGCGAGGCGCGTGAAGAGACCGGGCTCGATCTCGAGGTGCGGCGATTCCTCGCCCACATCGCATACGTCGGTCGCGACGAACGTGCGCCCCTCTTCCATACATTCGCGTTCTCGCTTGACGAGCGCGGCGGCACGCTCGGGGCGCTTGACGACTCCGAGCAGATCGAAGCGTGGCGCGAGATCACGCCCGGCGACCTCGGACGCGTCGCGGACTTCCTCGACGACCTGCGCTCGGATGGGACGCGTGGCGTGGGCGGCTCCTGGCGCGCGTGGGGGAAGTTTCGCGCCGTCGTGCACCGCGTCGTGCACGAAGCGCTCTTCGATACCTAGGTCTCGAGCCGAAAGAAGCGGAACGCGAGCACGAAGGTCACGGCCGCCCACAGCACGAGGCCGACGAGATCCCCGCGGATGTCAACCAGCGAGGCTCCCGCGGTCGCGACCTGACGCAGCGCGTCGTTCAGGAACGTGAGCGGCAGGTAGTCCGAGATCGGCTTCAGGAAGCTTGGCACGACGTCGCGCGAGAAAAAGACTCCCGACAGGAACATCTGCGGCAGCGTCACGAGCTGCATAACGGCGGGTGCCTGCTGCTCGGTCGTGACGAAGGCGCTCGTCGCGAAGCCGAGGCAGAGGAACAGCGCGCTGCCGAGCACGGTGAGCAGTAATAGGACGGCCATGCTCCCCACGATCTGGACCTTGAACAGCAGCACCGCGACGGCGATGAGCACGCCGACCTGCAGGACCGCGAGGATGAGTCGCTCGAGCACATGCGCCGCCATGTAGGCGCGCCGCGAGATGGGCGTCGCCATGATCCGCCGGATCACGCCGCGCTGGCGGTCGACGACGAACGTGAACATGACGCTCGCGATCCCCAGCTGCATGATCGTCATCCCCACGATGCCGGGCGTAAGGAAGTCGACGTACTTCAGGTTTCGGCCGGCGACCTCCTCACGCTTGACCGTGACCACCGGCGCGGTCCGCGTCACCGCGAACGACAGCTGATCGATGAACTGCTGGACGATCGACGCTCCGACTGCTGATTGCTCCGCACGCGCGCTGCTCTGGTACATCGTCATCGTCGGTGCCGTCTGCCCCGGCTGCACCGGCGCGATACGGAAGTCCGATGGGATCACGAGGACGATGTCGCGGTCGCCCTTATCCATCGCCGCGAGCTCGTCGCCACGCGACCCCTTGTGCACCTGGAGTGTCTCGATCTTCGAGAACGCGGCGACGAGTTGCGCGCTGTCCGCGTTGCCGGCCTCATCCGCGACGCCCAGCGAAACGTGGCCGAACGAACCGAAGTTCAGAACGCCGAAGAGGCTCATGAAGATGAGGGGGAAGAAGAAGCCGAAGAAGAGCGCGACCCAGTCGCGCATGTACGCGCGTATCAACATCCTGGTGTAGCCGAGGACCTGCCCCACCCTAGTCCTCCCTCAGCTCGTGGCCGGTGAGGTCGAGGAAGACATCTTCGAGGTTGGCCTGCTGCTGCGCTACCGGCTTGCTGAACCCGCGGGCGAGGAGTGAAGCGATGAGGCTGCGCGGCGAGTCGAGGGCGATGATCTTGCCGGCGTCCATGATCGCCACGCGGTCGCAGAGCACCTCGGCCTCGTCGAGGTAATGCGTCGTGAGGAACACCGTCGTGCCTCGCCGGCGGATAGCGCGGATGAGGTCCCACAGGTTCCGCCGCGCCTGCGGGTCGAGTCCGGTCGTCGGCTCGTCGAGAAAAAGCACCTGCGGCTCGTTCACCATCGCGACCGCGATCGAGAGTCGCTGTCGCTGACCGCCCGAGAGCTTCTCCGACTTCTGCTTCGCTCGGTCCTCGAGGCCGACCGCGCGCAGGAGTGCCATCGCGTCGACCTTGCGCTTGTAGAAGAGCGCGAACAGCTCGACGATCTCCTTCGCGAGGAAGTTCTCCGGGAAGGTGCTGGACTGGAGCTGCACGCCAATGCGCTCCTTCACGCCGGACGGATCCTTCCTCACGTCGACGCCCGCGACCGTCGCCGTGCCCTCATCGGCCTGGCGCAGACCTTCGAGGATCTCCACCGTCGTCGTCTTCCCCGCCCCGTTCGGCCCGAGCAGGGCGAAGATCTCGCCCTGCTTCACATCGAACGTCACTCCCGCGACCGCCTCAATGTCGCCGTAACGCTTCCGCAGCCCTCCGACGGAGACGATGGCGGTCACAGGCTAGCGAGGGAGAACGGCGGCAGCTTGCTGACGCCGTGCGAACGAGCGACGCCTGTACATGCGAAGCATCTATGAGGAGAAGATAGGCGCTGACCGAGTCGGCCGCTGTGTCACGAGCGACGGTTCACGGGCGCAGGAAGACGCGCGTCGCGAGGTCGTGCGCGAAGAGGAGCACCGGCACCACGGCGACGGAGGCGATGACGACGCGCACGACGACTGGGTGTGGTCGCCGCAGCCGCGTGTACGTGAGGACGAGGACCGCGGCGACGGCCGTCAGGAGCGGGACCTGAATGAACCAATGGGCGATGTCCGCGCTGTCGAAGACGAGCGTGTACAGGATCGCGGCATCCAAAGTGCCGATGACCAGGCCGACGACGGCGAAGACCGCCGCGTTCCGTCCGGGGTCTCGCAGGGAGAGAAGGAGCGATACCGCAAGTCCGGCGAGTACTGCGCCGATTAGACGTTCGTAGACGCGGTGATACGGCGCATAGAGGAAGGCGTTCGGGTACACGAAGGAGAGGACCGTAGGCACGAAGAACAGGACGGCGCACACGATGCCGACCGCGCGGGCGCCGCGGAGCGTCGCGGTGCTCACGTGGGGATTGCGATCCACTCCGGCCGAGTCTCGTACCCTTAGTCGCTCATGTCGAATTCGCGACGCATGCCCATGCCCATGACGCGCGCGCCCATCGCACGGCGAGCGATTCCCCGCGACGTCGGCTCGCCTGGTTTCGCGGCGCTCCTCTCCGGGCTCTTGCCCGGACTCGGTCAGGTGTATGGCGAGCGTTGGATCAAAGGGATCCTCATGCTGCTGCTCCCGATCCTCGCCTTCACGCTCGCAGGCGCGTTCGTCGCGTGGGCCGATCCGCTGACCGCCTTCGTGCTGCAGAACGCACCTGCGATCACGTTCCTCGTCATCGGCGTCACCTTCGCGTACCACATCTACGTCGTCGCGGATGCGTTCGCCGGTCGCCTGCGGAGCCTGCGCGGTCGCCATCTCCTCGACTACGCGATCCTCGCGCTCGTTACGCTCGCACTCGTCGGCGGATACGCGACGATCTACCGCCAGTCCGCCCCGTGGGCCGGGCTCGCGGCGCGCATGTTCGCCCCGTTCGCATCGAAGGCGACGACGCCGGTGGTGAGCGGTGAGGCGCCGGTCCCGTCGTGGTCCGGCAACGACCGCCTCAATGTCCTGCTCCTCGGCATCGATACGCGCGAGAACGACACGACGACGCGCAACACCGACACGATCCTCGTCGTCTCGCTCGATCCGGTGAACAAGACCGCGGCGATGCTCTCGATCCCGCGCGACGTCTACATCGATAGACCGGGGACGTACCAGGGGAAGATCAACGGGGCGTTCAGCTTCGGCGGGCCGGATCTCGTCCGCAAGCTCGTCGATGATCTGCTCGGGATCCGGATCCATAGCTACGCGCTCGTGAACTTCGAGGGCTTCCTTCGTGTCGTCGACGGCGTCGGCGGCGTCGTGGTCGACGCAAAGCGGCCCATCCGCGACGAGTCCTATCCCACGCCCGACTACGGCGTCGAGCGCATCGACATCCTCACCGGACCGCAGCTCATGCGCGGCGATCTCGCGCTCGAGTACGCGCGCTCGCGCCACGACACGAACGATTACAGTCGCGCGCGCCGTCAGCAGGAGGTGGTCGGCGCGCTGCGCACTCGGATCGGTCAAGCCCAAGTGCTGCGCACGCTTCCCTCGCTCATCGACACGATCGGTTCGACCATCGAGACGGATTTCGATCCCGCCAGCGTGCTGCCGCTCGCGCGCACGGGCACGGGCATTGACTCATCGGACATCAAGAGCGACGTGCTCTATCCATGCGGCGGCGACTACCCCCACTGTGAGCTCAGGTATGACGGTGAGGGCGGCTTCTATCTCCTCCCCGACAGACCGCGCGTCCGCGATCTCGCCGCGTCACTCTTTTACGACCCGAAGGTGCGGCAGGAGGGCGCCCGCGTCGAGATCCAGAACACCGGTGCGCGTACAGGGCTCGCGCGCGACGTCGCGGACCGGCTGTCGGCGCGCGCGTACGGAGTCACCGATGTGACCAACGGCTCAAACGCGAAGAGCGCCGTCGTGCTGCGCAACGGATCGAAGCGCTACACCGCCGAGCAGCTCAGGGCCGCGCTCGGCCTACCCATCGAAACGACCGACGGCGTCGGTCCCGACATCGTCATTCGGATCGGCGCGGACTTCCGCGGCTTCGCGACGGACGTAGCGACGAGGTAGCGCCTCGCGCCCGTTCGCGCGCTGGTGTTGTCCCTAGTTGACATACGCGACGAGGAACGCTCGGAGTTTCCGTACGCCGCCGACACCGGGCCCGATCGTCGCGCCGAACGGAACTTCTTTCTGGTCCCTGCCCACGAACTCGCGCACCGGAACGACCGTGACGCGTTGCTCGCCTGTGCCCGTCTCGTAAAGCAAGACGACTTCCGTGCGCCAGAGCTCGCTGCCGTGCGAGTAGAAGCAGCCCGAGACCCGCCAGCTGCCGTTGGCCTGCTGTTCGGGCGGGTCGACGCGCCCACCGATCTTGTATTCGCGAACGATCCCGCACGACGCCCCACCCGGTTCTGCCGGGCCAACGAGCAGTTCAACATCGCCCACGAACGTTGCGGTTGGAGGGATCGCATTGCTCGATGCTGCTATCTGAGGACCGGGCGCATTCGGAGCCGTGCTTATGCAGGCGCTGCCGAGAACAAGCAAGATGACGAACGAGGTCGTTCGACTTAGCGCGACTTCTCCGGATAGATCGGCGTGAGCCAGTCGCGGTACTTCGCGTTCTTGCCGCGCACGGACTCGAAGTAGATCCGCGAGACCCGACGTGCGATCGGACCGACCTCTCCGGTGCCCACCGATCGGTGGTCGATGCTCGTGATCGGTGAGATCTGCACGCCGGTGCCGCAGAAGAACGCCTCGTCGGAGATGTATAGCTCCGTGCGGTCGATGCGACGGATCTCGACGGGGATCTTCTCGTCCTTCGCGATCCGCAGCACGCTGCTACGCACGATGCCCTCGAGGATGTTGTCCGACGCGGGCGCCGTGATGAGCGTGCCGTCGCGCACGAGGAAGAGGTTCGCCGCGCTGCCCTCGGAGACGTGTCCGTCGTCGGTGAGGACGATCGCCTCGTCGAATCCCGACTCCTCCGCGTCGGTCTTCTGGAGCGCGGCGTTGACGTACGAACCGGTGATCTTGCTTCGCGCGGGGATGGCGTTGTCGTCAACGCGCCGCCACGACGAGACCTGACACGAGATGCCGCCCTCGATCGGCACGTAGTTACCGAAGGGGACAGCAAAGACGGTGAAGGAGTTCTCGAGGTTGTGGAGTCTCACGCCGATGAGCTCGCTGGAGGTGTAGACGATGGGCCTGATGTACGCGTCCTCGCGGTACCCGCACTTCCGAAGGAGCTCGATGGTGATGTCCACGAGGTCCTCCGCGGAATGCGGGAGCGTAAGTCGCATGATCCGGCACGAGCGGAGAAGCCGCTTGTAGTGCTCGCGGAAGTGCAGCCCGTACAGCTGCTCCTCGTCGGCGTTCCAGTACGCCCGAATCCCCTCAAAGACACCCGTGCCGTAGTTGAAGGCATGGGTCATGACGCTGATCTTCGCCTCGCGGATCGGAACGAACTTCCCACCCAGGTACGCCCAGGCGGTGTCGGGCGCAGCGCCCTTCGCCAGCTTGGGTCGCACTAGCTCCTGCACCATGCCGTTCTCCTTACGGGCCACCTTCGGTGTCCCTTGACCGGCCGACCGCACGCCCCGTGCCGACCCCTCTTACCGCATTGTGACACCGGCGCCTGTCGTACCGGGTTCAGAGCGGCATCCGGCTGGCTGCAATGGACGGCGTACCTTTAGCATCCGGCCCGGTCAGACCGCTTTGACCCTAGGCGGCAACCTGAACGTACGGGTCCTTGGAGGTGCTCATGTGTTGTTAGCCGGAGGAAGGCGATTCCTCGCCGTCATCAGCGCGGGTCTGTTCATCGCGTCAGCATGCGGCGGGACGACTCCCGCAGCGTCCGGTGCGCCATCGGCGTCGGCCACAGAGGCGCCGGTGCTCACTCATCCCGCGGAATTCGTCATCAGCACCGCGCCCGGCGGCGGTTCCGACCTCTACGCGCGCAAGATGCAGGCGATCATTGAGGCGCTCAAGCTCTCGCCGCAGCCCGTGCAGCCGATCAACAAGGAGGGGGCATCGGGCGCAGTCGCGTTCACGTACGTGTTCGAGAAGAAGGGCGATCCTCACTACATCATGATCACCCTCAACTCGTTCTTCACAACGATCATCGTGAACAAGCTGCCCTACAAGTCGACGGACTTCACGCCGATCGCGAACATGGCCCTCGATCCGTTCTTCCTCTGGGTGAACGCGGACAGTCCGTGGAAGACCGCGCAGGACTTCGTCGATGCCGCGAAGAAGGACTCCCTTGTCGTCGCTGGCACGCAAACGAAGCAAGAGGACGAGGCGCTCTTCCGGCGCATCGAGGACACGATGAAGACGAAGCCGTTCACGTACGTCCCGCAGTCCTCGGGCGCTACTGTCGCGGCCGCGGTCGCCGGCAAACAAGGTGGTGTCGTCGCCTCGGTGAACAACCCCAGCGAGGGGAAGCCGTTCTACGAGGGCGCCGACAAGAAGATGAGGCCGCTCTGCGCGTTCACGCCGGACAGCCCGAAGTCGGGTCTCTATTCGGGCCTGGCGACGTGCAAGTCGCAGGGCATCGCGATCGACGACTACTACATCATGCGAGCCATCGTCGCGGCCCCCGGCCTCACACCGGCGCAGCAGAACTTCTGGGTGGACGTATTCAAGAAAGTGTTCGATTCCGCCGACTGGAAGAAGTTCATGGACGACAATGTCCTGCAGCCGGACTTCCGCAGCGGCGTGGAGTTTCGGCAGTTCCTCAGCCAGTACCAAAAGGTTCACGAGGACATCGCAGCGAAGTTCAAGTGGGTCCAGTAACCCTCGCGTGAGGCCCTACCAGGTAGGAACGGCGGCGGCGATCGTCCTGATCGCCGCCGTCGCCATGTTCGACTCCCGAAGGGTCTTGAGTCCCGCGCCCGGCACGGCACCGGGTGACGTCGGATCGGCGTGGTACCCGTTCTGGGCGGCGGCGGTCGTCGCGTTCGGCGCGGCAGTCGCCGGATATCAGGCCCTCACGAGGCCGCAGCCGAAGGAGGGTGTCTTCGCAGGCGCAGGCAGCGTCGCGGCGGTCGCCAAGCTGGTCATCCCCATGCTGCTGTACGCCGTCTCGTTCGCTTGGCTCGGCTTCTACCTCGCGACTGGCGTGTACATGGGCTTCTTCGCCGCGTACATCGGTAGGTACAAGCCGTGGTGGTCTCTCGCGAGCGCGGTGCTGACGCCGCTCGCGATCTTCCTGCTCTTCGAGGTCGGCTTCCGCCTCATCCTGCCCAGGAGCATCTTCTATCCGGGGATCCCCTTCTAATGGAGGTGCTCGGCAACCTCTTCGGCGGCTTCGCGACGGCGCTCCAGCCGGTCAACATCGCATTCCTCTTCATCGGGGTGACGCTCGGTCTCGTCATCGGTGTTCTGCCGGGGCTGGGCGGGACGAGCGGAGTGGCAATCCTCCTGCCGATCAGCGTGGTCATCGCGCGCGGCGACATCGCCGGCGCGAACGCGACGACGGCTGTCATCCTCCTCGCGGGCATCTACTGGGGCGCGCTCTTCGGCGGGGTCATCACGTCGATCCTCTTCAATATCCCCGGCGAGCCGTGGTCGGTCGTCCTGCTCTTCGATGGCTTCCCGCTCGCGAAGCGCAGAGGAAAGCCGGGGCTCGCGCTGACCTCGTCATTCCTCGCGTCGTTCGTCGGCGCGTTCATCGCCACCCTGTTGTTCACCTTCTTCGCGCAATTCGTGGCGGAGAAGGCCCTCTCTTTTGGCCCGGCGGAGCTCTTCGCCGTTTTCGTCCTGTCGTTCGCCACGCTCGTCGGCCTCGGCGCAGAGTCGCCCTTCAAGGCGCTCGCAATGCTTGCCACGGGTCTCCTCCTCGCGGCCGTCGGCTTCGACACGATCAGCGGCTCGCAGCGGCTCATCCCGCTCGTCGGCGTCGAGAACGACGCCCTCCGAAGCTTTCAGATCAACCTGCTCTCCGGCATCGGCTTCGTTCCGGTCACCATCGGGCTCTTCGGCATCGGCGAGATCCTCGCCTCGGCGGAGGAGCAGGGCATCGGCTACATGGAGAAGATCAGCGCGCGCCTCGGCTTCAGCGACCTTCTCGAGGCACTCGCCGCGCTCCGACAGCGCATCCGACTGGTCGTCTCGAACTCGATCATCGGCTTCCTCTTCGGCGTCCTGCCAGGGCACGGCGCGACGGCCGCGTCATTCCTTGGCTACGGCCTCGCGCGTCAGTACGCGAAGAACAAGCAGGACTTCGGCAAGGGCGAGATCAGCGGGATCATGGGCCCGCAGGCGACCGCCGACGCCGCGGGCGTCGCCTCGCTCGTCCCGATGGTCACCCTGGGCGTGCCCGGCTCACCCACCTCGGCCGTGATCATGGCCGGCCTCTTCGTGTGGGGACTCCAGCCGGGGCCGCTGCTCTTCACCGAGCACAAGGACTTCGTGTGGGGTCTCATCGCGAGCATCTACCTCGGACATCTACTCACGTTCGTCATCTGCCTTCTCGCGGTGCCGCTGCTCGCGATGATCATGCGCGTCCCCTACGCCATCATCACGCCGTTCATCGTCGTCATCTCGGTGATCGGCTCGTACTCCCTCAACAACTCGATGCTCGACGTGACGTGGACGATCCTCTTCGGGCTCGTCGGCTACTGGCTGCGGAAGATGCACTATCCGCTCGCGCCGCTCGTCGTCGCGCTGGTCCTCGGTGACTCGACCGAGCGCGAGCTGCGCAAGAGCCTGATCGCGGGGTCGGGGAACCTCGGCTTCTTCTTCTCGACGCCCCTCGCGTCGCTCCTCATGTTCCTCGCGGTGGTCGTCATCCTCATCCCGATCGTCCGCGTCGTCATCGCACGCGTACGGCGCACGCCTGTCCCAGTCGCCCCAGACGCCGATTAGCCTCTCGGCATGACGGGGCTCGACGTCGTCTACATCGTCGGCGCGTTCGTCCTGATCCTCGTCGGCGCCGAGTGGTTCACCAACGGCGTCGAGTGGCTCGGCCGCAAGCTCAACATGACCGAGGGCGCCACGGGCAGCATCCTCGCCGCGTTCGGCACGGCGACGCCGGAGACGCTCATCCCGGTCATCGCGATCCTCTTCACCAACACGACCGACTCGGACGAGATCGGCGTCGGCGCGATCCTCGGCGCGCCGTTCATGCTCGGCACGCTCGTCATGCTGCTCATCGGCGTCACCGCGCTCGCGTTCCGCCGCCGCCGCGGGCGTGACACGCTGCACGTCGACGCCGCGCACGCGTCACGCGACCTCTCCTTCTTTCTCGTCCTCTACACGATCGCGCTCGCCCTCGCGCTCCTGCCCGCGCCGCTGCACTTCCTCAAGCAGTACTTCGGCTGGATCGTACGGCCTGTACCTCTACCTCGTCCTGCGCACACCGCGCGGGACCGCCGAAGACATCGAAGAGGAGATCGAGGAGGCCGAGGCGTTCGAAGAGCTCACCTTTGCCGACTACCTCCGGCGCCTGGGCGCGGCGGTCGTGCCGACGCGGCCGACGATGTGGCTCGTCGTCGCGCAGTGCGTCATCTCCTTCGGCGCGATCGTCGTCGGCGCGCGGTTCTTCGCCGACTTCGTCGAGGACTTCTCGCACGCGATGGGTTTCAACACGCTGCTCGTCGCGCTGGTCCTCGCGCCGCTCGCGACGGAGCTGCCCGAGGCGGCGAACAGCCTCATCTGGACGAAGGACGGCAAGGACGTGATCGCCCTCGGGAACGTCGCCGGCGCGATGGTCTTTCAATCGACGATCCCGGTGACGCTCGGCGTGCTCCTGACCCCGTGGCAGCTCGGCCAGTTCGGCACCGTCGCAGCGGTCTTCGCGATCATCTCGGGCGGGCTCATCTGGATACAGCTGCGCATGCGCGCCCGCGAGAACTCCCTGCCGCTCTCCTCGCTGATGCTCGGGGGCAGCCTCTACATCGTGTTCATCGCGTACATCGTGTGGAGCGTGGTCGTCGCCTGACCGCGGCGAAAGCACCGCGGTTTCGGCCCGCCTAATATGCCCGCGACGCGGGTGAAGCGCGGGGGGCTCCCCGTTCAGCGTGATCGCAACGCCCGCACAATCGAGGGAGGTACGGCACACCACATGAAGCGACTCCTCGCACTCGCGTTCATCAGCGTCTTGATGGCCACGAACACGGCGTGTGGCAATCTCGGCGGGCTCGGCGGGCCGTCGGTGAAGATCGGACTCGTCACGGACGTCGGCGGCCTCAACGACAAAGGCTTCAACTCACTCGCGAACCAGGGACGCCTCGATGCCGCGAAGGACTTCGGCGTGGAGACATCGGTCACCGAGTCCAAGAAGCAGGAGGACTACGTCCCCAACCTCACGAACTACGCGCAGCAGAACTACGACCTGGTCGTCGGCGTCGGCTTCCTGATGACGAACTCCATCTGGAAGGTGGCCAAGCAGTTCCCGAACATCAAGTTCGCGCTAATCGATGGCGCACCCGCGAACGACAAGGGCGACACGGAGAACCTGCCGAACGTCGCGAACCTGTTCTTCAAAGAGCAGGAACCCGGATACGTCGTCGGCGTCA